>ODAI012897714.1_pt1 | contig 16272 bp, 11 predicted proteins | sample 1539321 | NCBI WGS metagenome assembly ODAI01 (sample SAMN02144231, study PRJEB22623) | gut metagenome | biome: sheep rumen | host: Ovis aries | place: New Zealand
GCGCGTACCGCACAGGGGCGTGCGCGGTACGCACGGAGATCTTCAGAATAATGTGGCATTTGTGGCGTCATCACCCTCACCGCCATAGACGGCATAGATCTCCTCCATCGTCAGCGCACAGGTATCCTCCACGGCCTCCAAGGCCCGGAGCCGACGGTTGGCCTGTATCTCCTCCGGCTTGTAGGCTATCACCCTGAAGCCGCGCAGATTGCCCGACCGGCCGTTCACGAAGCCCAGCTTGCGCATGATGCGCCCCAGCTTGTTCTCCGACAGGTCGAGCCGCAGGCTGCCCGAGATGGTCTGCATGATGTCCCCCGAGGACACGAACTCGCCAGCCTCCCCGCCCTTCGGCACCCGGTAGTGGGTCAGGATCAGGTCGTGCTCGTACTGCGGCACCTCGAAACGCTCGTTGTGCCGGCTCTGGAGCTCCGTCTCCGGCCCTTCCTCAAACCAGTAGCGGAAGCCCCTCAGGTAGAGGGCGTAGGCCTGTGCGAAGATGGCATCGCAGTCGAAGGGATGGTCGCGCGGCGAGCTGATGCGCTCCACCTCGAACGGCAGCCAGCGGCGCGTGCCCGTCACGTCGTTGATGAACTGCACGTTGTTGCCCGTACCGCAGTAGCTGGCGATATGCTTGCGGCGCTCGCTGGCATGGGCGTACGGCTTGCGCTCGTCGGTCACCCGCGTGGTGACGGCCCACTTCAGGCGGTTCATCTCCGGCGACTTCATCGCATCCAGCTCCTCACAGCAGATCAGGCCGTAGTACGACAGCTTCAGCACCTCGTCCTTCGTCATCTGCCCGAAGCTGGTGTTTGAATGGAAATACGACTCCAGGGCCGGGGGCAGCAGCGCGTTGAACCAGGTGGTCTTGTAGCTGCCCTGACGCCCGATGAGCACCAGGATCACCTCGTTTACCACCTTGTCGTCGATCCATCCCGCCACCATGCCCACCAGCCACTTGCGCAGCCAGAGGTAGAACAGCAGCTGTTCCTCGGTGCCGCCACGTACCGTGACCGTCATCGACAGGTCGAGGATCGGGTTGCTCTCGCCGTCCCACGGCGGCAGGCGGTTCAGGTAGCTGAGAAACGGGTTGTAGAGCGGCGAGAAGTCGGAATTGATCACGCTCCAGACGTTCTTCTGGCTCGTCTTCTTCACGCTGCCGATCATGCCCCAGAGGCTATCGACGAGCCTGTCGTTGGTGGCATGCCACTCGGTGGCCGAGCGCCACTCGTCGAGCGGCGTCGCCCCCGTCGGATAGACCATCTGCAGGGCCTCGAACTCATCCTTCTCCGGCACCCGGAACTCCGTCTTGCCCGTCACCACGTTATACCGCAGCAGCAGGTGGTCCTTCAGAAACTGCCTGATGTCCTCTGGCGTGGCGATCGTCTCCTGCCACGGCTGCTTATGCTCCTTAGCCTCGCCGTCTTCAGTTGATTTCTTCTTGCTCATTACCCTCTATAAACTATAAACTTTAAACTATAAACAAAAATAACACCACTCCATCCAGGCTTGCAGATAGTAGAAAGGCAGACTGTGGACCCTTACAACCGCCAGTTTCAAATTGTAACGCTGCGTGCATGCGATCGCTTCCGCCATGAACTGATCCACCACCTTCTGACAGTCGGCCTTGCTTTTCCGATGTTTCTTGTCGGGAGGCAGCAGCCTTTCAGCAATGGCGCACACCTCGCCGGCACAGGCTATCAGCTCATCGGAGTAGTCTTTCTGGGATATACCCATCATCATGTCGGCTATCACAGCAACACGCTCGTCAATCTGCTTCTCTGAGATCGTCCTCTCTCGCTCCAAGGCAAGGGTTACTGCCGCATAAAGACGCTCCAAATAATTCAGGCTGTCGTTCACACTATAGCCAGCACCACGTCTGACAGCCACAGGGCACTCTGCAAAGTGATCCTGCAACGGCATGTTACCACACTGCATCGCCTTCTCCACCAGTTCCACCCTGCATACGTCGAGTGTAGCAGCGAGACTGCCTACACCATGCTCAATCGTTGTTTTCAAATCCTCTAAACTCATTGCTTTGTCTTTTTTAATCTGGGACAAAGATAGAAAAATAAACCGAATACTGTTTCATCAACTTGTAAACTCTTGTAAACTCTTGTAAACTCAGTAAGGCAAAAACTGCTTATATCGATAGAATAATGTCTTGATGCTGGCTTCGCTTCCCAGATTAGTGTATCGAGCCAAGAAGGAGATAAGTTCCTGATTGTCCATCCCGATTCCCCCCTTGGCATAAATATCAAGGAAAGCCTTATAGATATCCTTTTTATGGACGCGGCTGAAGTCGAAGTGAAGTTCCAGATAAGTATTATTCCCTTCTGCGTCAACGTCACCGATTTTTGCCAGGCCACATTCAAGCAGGCCTTTGGCAATCATCTTCTGTCCTGTATTGTCTGCAGGCTCTATTACAATTCTCATTTCATCATTGTTATTAAGTTTGACATGAAATGAGGCGCCTCGATGCTGCTCCATCCTTTTCAGCCAGCCAGAAAGAAACAACACCACACCCCCGATTCTCGAGATTGCGAGCACAAAGGTATAGTGAAAATGCACAATACTAAAGGATTTAGTCGTGCATAAAGTGTGCAAAAAACATGTGTAGATTATAAGCTATTACAGATGGTACGGATAGAATCTTCGTCAGCAAGATTGGTAAACTCCTTCAAGTATTTGGCTAATCCTACTTTCTTCATTTCGAGACATAGGAGAATCTCGCTCCATAGGGCATAGATGCGTGTCTTGTAGTAACTGTCAAGGTCGAAGACATAATGACTCATATCTTCGAAACTGTCCCTAAGGCGGTACTTCTCCATTTCCAGAAGTAGTCCCCAAAGCCTTTGTTTGGATTTTGGCAATGCAAATTGCATGAGATAGTGATTGACAATGGGAACTGTAGGCTGACCAGCAAACAAGTCTATCAGAAAAGTTTTTATCCGTTGTTCGTGATCCGATACCGCTTGTTCTATATAGCCCCTGTCAGCATAGTGTTTAAGGACAATACGGGCAATACGATATAACAAACGGCTCAACGCGATTAAAAGATAAAGTTACAATGAAACAATTCAATAGAAATGTTCATATAAGAAAAGAGGCGTGAGACATCTGAATAAACAGCAAATCCTTTCAGGAAACTGCTACATAACCCTCTCTCGAATGCTGAATACTACCAATGCCCACGCCCCCGAAGGGGTGTGAGCTGGCAGCCTTCTGTTCCGAGAGATACTTTCTTATGTAGCAGTTTTAGAAAGGAATTTCAAAGAAACTGTCGGGCTCTCTTTTCTTATATGAACCGCTGTTCGAGAGTGCAAAGGTAATCAAAACCTTTCACACTCCCAAACGATTAACATACTTTGTTATGGACTCATCTTAATTCTTCAAAAGACTGTGAGAGTTTTTATTCCACTAGGATTCCGTTAATCGTCTTGAAATGATAACTTCCTGAAGGGAGTTCCATTGTCTTATTACCAAGATGAAGGGTTGCCGTTGTATTGGCAGGAATCGTAAAGCGATATGAAATGCCATCGGCAACTCTTTCCCAACTGCTTTCTATGCGTCCATACATGGAGTCGTAGTGCCCCCTTGCCCATGTCATTGTACCCGTAGGATCGACAACTGGCTTTAATATGAAATGCCGGAAGCCTGGCGACTGTTCATCCCGCTCAATTCCGAGAGAGTAGTTGTACATCCATGCTCCTACTGCACCGAAGGAGTAGTGATTGAAGGAGTTCATCCTGTTATTCCCTCCAAACCCGTCTGTATGCGTATAGGAATTGAGGCGTTCCCAGATTGTCGTGGCCCCTTGGGTGACGGGATATAGCCAGGAAGGGTATTCCTGCTGGAGCAGGAGCCTGTATGCTGTTTCATCATACCCGGCATCGGATAGTGCCTTATTAATCCATGAAGTGCCGATAAAACCTGTCAGGAGCGAGAAAGGAGGGCTTTGCCTACCGTCGTCCATGATTCCTCTACGCTCTATAGCCTGTTTCAGGTTACTGGCTACTTGTCGGGCCGTATCGCCTTCCAGGACTCCTAATGCAAGCGGAAGTACATAGGATGTCTGTGTGTCGATTAGTTCTCCCTTTGGCCGATTCCCAAATCCTGATGATATGGTCTTGTAGTCTGACGGACGAAGATAGGTTCTTGCAAAGAATGCCTTGCGCTGGTTACGGATATCGGCATAGCGTTCTGCATCCTTCTTTTCTCCTAATATCGTGGCAATGCGCTGCATGAGGCTGAGGTCATAGATGAGATAGGATTCCCAGAAAAGGGACTTGTCATTTTTCTCGTCCTCCAGTCCAAGCCAGTCACCCAGGTCGCCCCATGACCTGTCCTGTACGATGATGCCTGTCTCCTTGTCTATGGCATTTGAGAGGATATAATCGATGTATCTTCTCATGGCATCGTAATGTTCTGCGAGCATCAGCGTGTCGGCATATTGTTGGTAACTCTCCCAGGCGACGGTGATGCTGGCACTTCCCCAAAGCAGTCCTCCGAAGCCCCCTCCAAGAGGTGCCACGTCCGGCATTCTGCCATCGCCACGCTGCACATCGCGCATAGCCCTCAGGTAGCGGCGCAAGAACTGTGGCAACCGGGCCATATAGGTAGCCGTTCTGGAGAATACGGAGATGTCTCCTGCCCATCCCAGCCTCTCGTTCCTTTGGGGACAGTCTGTAGGGATAGACACGAAATTGCCCAGTGTTGACCACCGAATGTTCTGCCATAGTCGGTTTACGAGGGAATCGGATGTCTCGTAATATGCGTCCAACTTGTCTATGGAACTTAGTACGATGCCATTGACATCCGACGGGGGCAGGGCATGGTCTATGCCTGTAATCTCAAGATACCTGTATCCGTGACTCGTAAACCGGGGAGAGAAATGTTCCCTTCCGCCTTTCGCGATATAAATATCTTGTGCCATCGCTGCCCTGATGTTCTCCAGCATCAACTCGCCTTTGTTTGTCGCGTATTCCGGCAGATGCTCCGGGTAAAGCACTTCTGCATATCTGACTTTCACTTTAGTGCCAGGCTTCAGCCCTGATAGGCTGATGTCGGGCACGCCTACCATATTCTGCCCCATGTCATAGATATAGACTCCAGGTCTGAGTACTTTCACCGAGATGGCATTCAGCCGCATGTGCTGGCGGACGGCCTGGCCATACTGGGGTATCAAGTGGTAGTCGCCATAGTTGTCTACGGCAGGCCCGTTCCCCCAAGTGGCAGAACTGATATGTCCTTCAAGGGGTATTGTGACAGTCTGCTGCCAACTGCTGTCATCGTATTCAGGGCTTGTCCATCCTGCAGCATCTCGTCTGGCGTCATACACCTCTCCCTGGAAAAGACTGCCATAACGGACAGGCCCCTCTGTCGTATATTTCCATGTCTCAGGATTACTGACGACCATCATGGAACTGCCGTCAGTAAACCTTATGTGTATCTTGGCCAATAGTGACAGCCGGTCGCCAAAGTAGTTCCAGTTCTGTCCTTCATAGGTTGCACCGCCACTCCACCAGCCTTCACCGAGGATGGCCCCCACGGCATTCTGCCCTTTCGTGAGATATTCGGTAATGTCGAATGTCTGGTACAGGTGCGTCTTGTTATACTGCGTGATGCCCGGATTCAGGTAGTCCCTTCCTATTCTGCTGCCATTGACGTAGAAATCATAGACACCTCTTGCCGTCACATATAGTCTGGCACTGGCTATCTCCTTGCCAATCTCAAAGCCACTCCTCAGCACTGGCATTCCGTTTCTTGAAGGATCAGTCACCTTGATATAGCCGTGACTTCCTCCAGAGAACGAGTCCTCCAGTTTTGGGATGCGGGCAATCGTATTTCCAGGACTTCTGTAGGCGGATATCTCGAATTCGGAGATTCGGGCTTTCTGCCCCCTCTCCAGTGATAGGCCGACATCACCTACCACAGGATAGGCAATGAAATCACCTCCCTTCCCCAGCGGATTCAGATTGAGTGTGCCTATCTCATGGCCATCTATCTCGACTCTGGTGTCTCCCAGATTAGATGCGACAGAGACACGATGGCTGTCATACTGATTATCCTTGCTGATGATTTCCTTAGGAACGGTATACTTGGCCATCAGGCGCTCCCCGTTCTCATTAGGATGGTAGCCTTGTCTGTAAACGGCCATCACGGCTTCTCCGCCATCCGCCATCTTATCCATATTCAGTTCTATGCGGATATAGGAAGAGTCTTGTTTTGCACTGAGGTGCCAGATGTTTCCACCTGTTTCCATCAGTCTTTCGTCGTTACAGCCGTACAGGATGGAGGCGCGTGTGGAGCGCGTACCCTTATCGAGCCGGACGGAATATGCCAGTCTGAACACGGGCAGATAGTGGGCGTAAAGGTATTGGTCTGTCTCCCTGGTTCCAATCCATTGCGCCCCGCCCCAGGCAGCGTCCTTGTCGCTGTCTGTCATCAGGCTCGTCTCAAACCATGATGACGCTTGATGGAGGTGCTTCTCCTGATCCCACACGTCGAGTCGCCAGTCGTATCGGGTCATTGGTTTCAGTCGGTCGCCGCCGTAAATGATGTTCAGCGACCTGGCATCGTCAACCTTTCCGCTGTCCCACACCCGATGCCCATCCTCATCATTCACCACGATTCGGTAGGCTGTTTGTGTACAGCCATGCATGTCTTTATCAGCAGTCATCTGCCATGAGAACCGGGGATGCTGCGTATCTATCGCCAATGGTGTCTGCTCATATTCTACCAACAGATTGACAATCTTGATGCCGTTGGCATTCATCAGGCTGCATAGGAGGACACCAAGGAAAACTAATGCGAATTTTTTTGTGGATGTTTCCATATCTGTCATATTTGGGAGAGAATAACAATGGTCAGCCTTTTATTATAACGGACTGACCATCGTTTTTTTGTATTTAGAAATACGTTGTAAGTGCCGCCTCGGAAGCAGGAAGCGGGAAATGCAACCTGATATTCGTATATGACTGTGGTGCAACGGAGTAGCCTTCAGGGAAATAGTAGTCCTGTGGATTGGCTTTCACCCTTTGCCCATAGGCAGTCATGACTTGTTCTGCTACACCATAATGAATCAGGTCAAGCCACCTTTTGTTCTCAAACGCCAGTTCCACCCTGCGCTCGTTCATAATGGCAGTCCGCATTTCCGACTGACTTGTTGCAGCAGTATTGCTTAAGCCTGCCCGATTCCGAACTCTGTTCAAATAGTTGGCCGCCTCTGAGGTATTACCTTGCTCATTCAGTGCCTCTGCTAAATACAGGAGTGCTTCTGAATAGCGATAGACAGGCCAGTTGTCATCAGTATTGCCAGTCAGTTCATGCGGATGGCAATATTTTTTGATATAAGGATACTGAACACCATGTGCAGTCAGCATACCCACAGAGGCATCTTTTCTTAAATCGCCCTCTTCATAGGCAGCGATAATGTCGGGTGTTGGAATATTATATCCCTCTATAATACGCGATATTTCCGGAATACCAGTGACGACAGAAGTCTCTTCAGCCGTAATGGGCTGTGCCAGGAAAGTATAGAAGAAATAACTGGCAAAGCCTTCATTTCCCTGTTTGTACTGAACTTCAAAAATGGATTCTGCATTATTCTTGTTAGTCGGTTCAAACACGCTCGAATAATCTTCCAACAACTCATAACCAACAATCTTCCTTAATGCGGTTTCAGCCTCAGCCCATTTCTTTTGATTGACAAAGACATTGGCCAGAATCATATTGGCAGCACCCGACGTAGCCCTTCCTGCTTCTTGGGAGGACTTGGCAGGAAGCAACTCCGCAGCCAACCTTGCATCTGCAACAATTTGGTCATACACTTCATCCTCTGTGGCTAATGGCTGTGCTGCATCACCCAGTGCTCTTACCGGTTTCAGGTGCATGGGGACACTGCCAAAATATTGAACAAGGTCAAGATATGCCAAGGCTCTCAGGAAATATGCTTGTCCTTTAATATTGTTCTTGGCTGTCTCATCAAAGTCCACATTATCAATAGGATCAAGCAGGTAGTTTACATTAGAGATGATACTGTAATTAGTAACGTATTTGTTGAGAGGTACAGAATTATTGGCATCATCAATAAAGTCCTTAACAAATTCTGCAGAGATGGTTCCTCTGTCGTTGGGATTAAAGGCATAAGTGGTATTATCTGAGCGAAGTTCCCCCATAGCCCATGCCCCATCCTGGCCAGAGTATAATCTTCTTAGGAGAGAATAACAACCATTAATAGCCTGCTCAAAGTCGCTTTGCGACTGATAATAGATATCTGAACTTAGGGAAGTTTCCGATGGAATCTCCAGAAAATCACTGCAACTGCTCAGAGATGCTGCCATCAGTAAGATTGATAATATCTTTTTCATAATGTTTCTGTCTTTTAGAGGTGAATAATTAGAATGACACATTGAGACCTACGGTAAACGTGCGTGGTACAGGATAAGAAGAGTAATCTACTCCTTGTAAGAGAGAACTGGGAGAGTTGCCGTTAAAGTCGACACCTACTTCAGGATTCCCATAAGGATAACTGGTGAAAACAAACGGATTCTGTACACTTGCATATAAACGCAGGGAATTGATATACTTGATGGCATTGGCAGGGAATGTATATCCGAGCGTGATGTTCTTAATGGCCAGGTAACTTCCGTCTTTTACGTATCGGGAGTGGAACTGATCACGTTCCCGACCTGTACCACCAGTTGTTTTGCCATACTTGCCTGCACCTGGATTTGCCTCTGAACGCCACCTGTCTTTCACATCAGCCAAGACATTGAAGAGACCATCCAAGTTCGTCATACCCTGTTCCATGGGAGTCGCAATGTCATTACCCACAGAACCTGAAGCAACTACAGAAAGATCAAAGTTCTTATAATAGAAATTGTTGGTAATACCGAAAATGAAATCAGGGAAAGGATTACCAATGATTGTCTTGTCGCCATTGACATCATCATACGTGATCTGGCCGTCACCATTGATGTCGCGGAATTTTATTGTACCTACTTCTGAGTCGACAGCCTTTGGTGAATTGTTATAGTCGTTCTGGTCTCTATATACGCCATCCTGAACCATTCCATAGAATTGACCGATGCGACCGCCTACTTCTGTGATGGTGCTGATAATACCTGTCCATGCGATCAACTGGTCACTCAAACCAGACAATTCGAGCACTTTATTATCACTAAATGAGAGATTGAAATTTGTATCCCACTTGAATTCTCCTGTCAGATTGTGAGAGACGACACTGAATTCATGTCCCCAGAAACGGAGTTTCCCGACATTACCCATGAAATTAGAGAAGCCAGATTCTCTTGGTACAGAAAGAGAGTAGAGCAAGTCACGGGTCGTCTTGTTGTAGTAATCGTAGGTAAACGTTATACGATTGTTAAGGAAAGACAAGTCAATACCAAAATCAAACTCTGCTGTCCGCTCCCATCCCAACTCTGTATTACCAAGATTCGTCACACGAATACCGCTACTTGTGGTAGAGCCGAATACTGTATTGGAATTAGATATGACATTGTACTGCGTGTAGTTTCCAATATTGTTATTACCAATCAGGCCATAACTGGCTCGCACCTTAAACATAGACAACCAGTCAACCGACTTCATGAAAGTTTCCTCATTAACAAGCCATCCCAAAGACACTGCCGGGAAATTACCCCACTTGTTATTCGATCCAAAACGCGAAGAACCATCACGGCGGATACTTGCACTCAGCAAATAGCGCCCCATCAAGTCATAGTTGACACGTCCAAGGAATGACATCATGCTCCATTCCTGAATGTCTTGAGAAGGATTGTTCTTCACAAGAGCGGCATTGATGGTCTGAATACGGTCATCAGCATAATTGCTGCCACTAATGCCTGTATAGTCGCTGCGGAATTTCTGAATAGTATATCCACCAAGCACCTCAAAGTGATGGGCACCGATAGTTTTTCCATAAGTAGCGGTATTCTCCCATAGCCATGAATAATATCGGTTATTGGCATCGGACAGATAGGCGTTGATGGAATTTGCAGCCGCTGCAAAGGCACGGCCCGCCGTTGAGGGCTGGAAATATGTATGGAATTCAGAACCAAGATCCGTACTTACACTTGTTTTTACCAACAATCCTTCTATGGGAGCATATTCCAACGAAGCATTGGCAAGCAGACGCTTAATAGTCCGTTGGTTCTTTGTGTCCTTGATTGAACGTACCCAGTTTGGTGTCTCAACTTGTGTGACACCAGGCGTATTGATGTTTACAGGCATCGTACCGTCTGGATTTTCCCAATTGATAATCGGGGGCACAAGATTTGCATTTGCCAAAAGGCCTCCTCCACTGAAGAATGCACCGTCTGTGGAAGGTCGGTTCTCAAAACTGAAAGTCGGAGCAATGCTAAAGCGAGCCGTCAACGTAGGGCTTATCTTATACATTGCATTCGCGCGGGCGGAAAAGCGTTTGTAGTCAGAATTCTGCATGACACCATCTTGGTCGAAGAAACCCAGCATCACTGAAGTGGAAAAATTATCTGTGCCACCTTTTATCGTTACATTATAGTCTTGGATCATGGCGTTCCTAAGCATCGCGTCATACCAGTCATATCCTTTACCATATTGTGAAGGATTCTGATAGATATCAGGAACAGCCAATCCCAAATCTTCATAATTCTCCTTGCGGAACTGAGCCCACTCTGTGCCGTTCATCATATCAGGCCGTCCTTTACTTGGAACGCTCTGCATTCCAACATAGGCGTCAACATCCACAGATGTTTTACCTGCTTTTGCTCCTTTCGTTGTAATAAGAACCACACCAAAGGCAGCGCGAGATCCGTAAAGCGCAGTGGCAGCAGCATCCTTCAAAACACTCATCGACTCTATTTCACTTGGATTGATATTGTTGATATCTCCTACAATGGGGAAGCCATCGACAACATACAATGGACTGGCACCTGTTGACAGAGACGCAGCACCTCTGATCTTTACACTCATGCCTTGGCCAGGCAAGCCAGTTCCTTGGTTGACCTGTACACCTGCTATTTGTCCTTGTATCTTTTGGGTCAACTGACCAACTGGCATGCTTTTGAAGTCATCAAAATCAATGGACTGCATCGCCCCAGTTACATTCCTACGTGTCTGTGTTCCATACGCCAGAACGACCAATTCATCAAGGCTCTGCACATTCTCTTTCATCGTGACATTGACAGTCTTACGTCCGTTGACACTGATTGTCTGATTGTCATAGCCAATGTAAGAAATCTCAAGAACCGCATCATGGGGTATGCTTATCTGGTAGTTTCCGTCATAATCGGTTACTACACCTTGGGGGGAGCCTTTTACTTTGACAGTAGCACCAATAATTGGTTCACCAGACATATCTCTGATGATGCCAGTTACGACTTTATTATCCGACTGCTTTGCGGCATTGCCCTCTGTAGATTTCTTCTTCTGGATAATAATGTTTTTTCCGCTAATCTCATAATTAGCATATTGATCTTTAAGAATTTGGTCGATGGCATCTTTCAGAGTGTTAGCATTTACACTGACCACTCGATTAGTGTCTATATCGGCAGCCTCATATACAAATGAGTAGCCGCTCTTCTGTTTCAGTTCCGTCATGGCTTTCTTCACCGTGACATTGTCCAGCTTCAATTGTAATGACTGAGCCATGGCCGAAAGGCTGACGGTCAGTGCCATTACCATTGTCATTAGTTTCTTCTTGTTCATTAGATAGTTAAATTAATGTTATAAAAACTTTGATTAATTGCGTATCTGAAGAAAACTTTGTATCTTTGTAGCCTCTTCAGACACTTCTCCCGATGTGCTGACCAGAGAAAACTCAGACCGATAGACCAGCCCGTCCGTCGGTCTTTTCTATTCTCTGGCCTGTCCTTAAGTGATTACTGCCCTGATTGTCTCCATTGTTTTTAGTTATTGTTTAAGTGGTTAATATAATGTGATATTTTTTCCTTCTGACTTATAGCTTATCTTGCCTGTGGCCGATAGTGCGTCAAGTACTTCATTCAGACTCTGCTCCTGTCTTACGAAGTCACCATAGAAGCGCAAGGTCAGCAGTTTTTTGTCGGCAATGGTAATCTTCACGTTATAACTGCGCTCCAGATCCTTGATAATGTCCTTCAATGGTTCACCGTCGAAAATCAGGTTGCCATTTGTCCACTGGACGGCATTGCTTACGGTGTAGTCTTCTACAGTAATCTTGCCCGTCTGCTTAACCAGCACGGCTCTTTGGTTAGGTGTCAGATAGACGGATTCCTTGCCGGGGTGAGTCAGGTCATCGAGTACGACCTTGCCCTCTGCCAATGATACAGTTGCCTCCGCGTCAGCGGGGTAATCCCGGAAATTGAATTTCGTGCCGAGTACGCTTACCTGTAAATCCTTCGAAATGACGCGGAAGGGCAACTGCTCATTGCGGGCCACTTCGAAGTAGCCCTCTCCAACTAACATAACTAACCTATTAACTAAACAAAAACCTTGTGTGTATGAAATCTTCGATCCTGCATTCAGCCAGACCTTGGTGCCGTCTGGCAATGTCATCTGGGTGCGTGAGCCTTGCGGGGCTTCCACTACAATGTCGCCAAAGGCTGATTCCATCTTGTGTTGCCCGCCTTTGAACGAGAAATAGGAAATGGACACCATCAGAGCCACGGCTGCTGCATACGACAGCCAGCGCAGGTTACGCCTTGGCCTGGAGGTATGGGTTGCTGCCACCCGCTCCTGGAAGCGGGCGAAGGCTGCTTCCTTGTCGAATCTGCTCAACTGCTGTTCATCTACTGCCGAGAACCAGATCTCCTGTTCGTTGTGTCCGTAATTGTCACTCATATTATGCTCTTGTTATTAGTTTGACGATAAAAAAAGTCCAGAGGGTAGTCTGAACTTCATTTTTTTTGAGAAATTATTGCATTTGCTCGAAAAATAGGGTGATGGCAACAGCCAGATACTTGCTCAGGTCTTCGTGAAGCAGGGCAAGTGCTCGCTTGATGTGATACTTGACTGTGTCCACGGATATGCCGAGTTCGTCGGCAATCTCGCTGTACTTCTTTTCCTCAAAGCGACTCAGACGGAACACACGGCGGCAATCCTCCGGCAGCCGGGCGATGGCCTTCATAATCTCGCCCTCCAATTCTTTTTCAAGCAGCCGTCCTAATGGGTAGTCATCACCTTTTATATAATTAAGCACGGGGAAGTCCTGAAGACCGGGCGATGACAAGGGCATCTCGTGCTGGTTCTGCTGAGACTTCAGATAGTCCAGACAGCGATTTCTCACACTGGTCATCAGATAACTGCGCAGGCTCGTAGTGATTTCAATACTCTCCCGGACTTCCCATAGGTGGAAGATGACATCGCCTACGATGGTTTCCGCCAGGAAGTCATCTTTCACGTATTGCGAGGCAAAATGGCACAGAATCTGATAATGCCGGTCATACAGGAACTTGTATGCCCGCTCATTGCCTGCTTTCAACTGCTCGATAATCAGTTGCTCTGTCTGTTCCATCTGCCATAAGTCGCTTATGTAGGTGCAAAGGTAATCAAACTTTCTGAAACTGCCAAATGGTGAGGGAAATAAATGCAAAATAATGCATTCGCTTCTCCAGAATTTGGTTATATCGAAAGAATTCACTACCTTTGCACCATCAAACATTGTCTAACGTTTAAATTTGAGATTATGAACAACATGGAATTGCAGGACAACAAGGGTGAGATTGTAATGTATCAGCTGGATGAGACTATCAGGCTGGAAGTACGAGTGCAGCGGCGAGACTGCCTATGCTATGCTTGTAGACCCAGTAAAGGCACGTGAACATTATGAGTGTGTGCTTGAGAAATATAAAGATAATGTACGCGAATACGCGATGGCCTGCTATGCATTGGCAGGTAATAAGAATACTTCAGACATCGCAGGCCTGCTCTTCCTCTCCCCACAAACTATCTACAACTGTCGTTCTGTCACCAAGAATAAGGCCATCAATAAGGATACTTTTGAAGGTGATGTGCTGAAGTTGTGTACAGTGATAGGCCTAAAATAGTGACAAATATCGTATTCAAGAATGATGTAATTTGTAAAATATCGTATTCTGACATCATGTTTTTGTGTAAAATATCGTATTTTACAAATCGTTTTTGTATCTTTGTGCGCAAAAATACATCTATATGGTTGACAAAAGAACATTGGAATTCATCCTCACCGACCAACAGGAGGAAATGGATGGCAGAGCCGATGAGGTATTATGTCAAAGGCGTGAAGAAAGACTGGTTGACATCAATAGCACTCAGGCGCAAGTAGTAATAGGTGTCAGGCGAAGCGGTAAGTCAACGCTTTGCTATCAGGTTTTGCGTAGCCATAACCTGAAATTTGCCTATGCAGACTTCGACGATGAGCGACTGATTGATCTTAAGTCCGAGCAACTGAACGATGTGCTAGAGATCCTATATAAGATTTACGGTGATTTCAACTATCTGTTCCTTGACGAGATACAGAATGTGGAAGGGTGGCATCTCTTTGTGAACCGGATGCTCAGGAAGAAGATGCATGTCATCATCACGGGTTCTAACGCCAAACTGCTTAGTGGCGAACTGGCCACTCACCTTTCCGGCCGTAACAAGGAAATATCGCTCTATCCCTTCTCATTCAAGGAATTCTGTGTTATGAAAGAGGTGGATACAGAGCGCCGCACCACTAAAGCAGAGGCTTTCCGCAGGGCTGCCTTCGACGCATTTCTGAAACAGGGTGGTTTCCCTGAGTTACTAATGATAGAAGACAATCGGAACTACGTCAGTTCATTGGTCGACAATATTCTGAAACGCGACATTGAGCAGAGATACAAGATTGCCTATAAGGCAGCATTTGAAAGCATGGCTCACCATCTGTTGAACGTGTCGCCAACCATCGTCGTTACCACAGATCTGGCCAATCTGTTCCATTTTAAATCTGAGCATACGGCTAAGAACTATGTGAAATATCTCAAGGAGGCCTATATGCTGATTGGCATACAGAAATACTCACAAAAGAGCAAGCAGCGCTCAGTCCAAGAGAAGGTCTATGCAGTTGACGTGGCTATGATGGATCAACGAGAGAATGCCTTTGCAGGTGAGAATCTTGGGCATCGGCTTGAGACGATTGTAGCTGTTCACCTCGTCAGGAAATGCAAGTCGGATGGATTGGATGTCTATTATCTTAACGACCGTTCTGGCGAATGCGACTTTGTGGTCTGTAAGGGGAACAAGGTCATTCAGGCTATACAAGTGTCTTACGACATCTCTGACGAAAAGACATATAAGCGCGAAAAGAACGGACTCTTGCTTGCGGCCAGACAGACGAAGTGCGAGAACCTCTTGTTGCTCACTGACCATGAGAGTGGCAACATAGAAGAGGACGGGCACAAGATAATTGTCCAACCGGTTTACGAATGGAGTCTTGAGATCAGTCGGACCAGCGGTGATCCTTCGGGAAGGGCTGTCCGCCCCAGGCTTTGACTTGCGTCCAGGGCTGCGGGGCATCGGTCCAGAAGGGATGGCTGGCGGGCAGGCCGAGGGGCATGAAACTGAGCGAGGCCATGTGGAGCGAGCCGTTGTTGGTGTACCAGTCGGCAGTCAGGCGCTGACGCTTCAGATGCCTGACTGCCTGAACAATTACTACTAACTTATAAACCTTAAACCAAATGTATGTATGAACCTAAATTACTATCTTGAAACTTCAATAATGCTGATGGCATAACCACCACCAGGCGCTGCTGTGAGCTTCATGGATGACTTAGCCGTGACGGTACTCTGTTTGATAGTGTATGCCTGCGGATTGTTCTTGTAATGGGCATCCTTGGCATCAGCATAGACGGTAGCGACGTACTTCTTGTCAGGGTCGAGGAAGTCAAACTTCAGCGTAGAGGTATGTCCGTGCTCACTGGCGGTGCAGCCCACGAACCAGTTGCTGGTCCCCTTGGCCTTACGGGCTGCCACGATATAGCGGCCTGGTTCGGCCTCTAAGTAGCGGGAGTCGTCCCAGTCGACGGCCACGTCCTTGATGAACTGGAAGGCATCCATGTGACGCTCATAGTTCTCAATCATGTCGGCTGCCATCTGCAGCGGACTGTACATCGTGACATAGAGCGCCAGCTGGCGGGCCAGCGTGGAGTTGACATGGTTCGGATTGTTGGGGTTGTTCTTGCTCATGTCCATCTCGAAGATACCAGGGGTATAGTCCATCGGACCTCCCTGCAGACGGGTGAAGGGCAGGATGGTGGTGTGGAAGGGCTTGCTGCCGTTAGTGGCCTCATA
>ODAI010312768.1_pt1 | contig 16270 bp, 15 predicted proteins | sample 1539321 | NCBI WGS metagenome assembly ODAI01 (sample SAMN02144231, study PRJEB22623) | gut metagenome | biome: sheep rumen | host: Ovis aries | place: New Zealand
CCGACATTCCGCGCCACCACCGTAGATGACGAAAAGCGGTTCTTTGCCGTTCGCCCATGAGCAAGCAATGGAATACTCGTATTCGAGGTTCGCAAGGCGGTCAGAATAACCTCGTGTTGCAAAGGCACGCCAGCCCATCGGAACACCCAGCATATTCAATTTATAATACTTTTGGTTTACGTTTAAGTCCACGAGGATTCGTATACCACGGTCTTGCATGACACGGGCAATCCACCGCTTTTTATAGATACGTTGCATACCGAAGGCGATGGGCATATCAGAGAAAAGAGAGTAGTTCGGTTCAACGATATTACGAGGGTTGGCGCGTAATATCTGCTCGGGATGGTCATAGAGCGCCGTATAACGGTAATCGTCGGTGTAAAAATGCATCGAGCCAAGTCCGAGCAGATTGGTGGTTCGTTTCTGCTCTCCCCAACACAAAAAAGGGTTAGTAATATCCTGTGCTTGCATATCTATCCGCAAGGTAGGTATCTCTATATCATTATCCGTCGGGAATAGGATGTCGGGTATGATTTGTTCGAGTTCATTATACTTTTTCATCTATCTGTAGTTTGATTTCTTCATTGACTTTGTTATAAATATCGACAGTCATCTTATCCTTTGCTTGCAAGAGGTTTCGATACGTGCGCTGCTGGTTCAACACATTCCCGCGTGACCGTCGCATCAGTCGGGCCATACGCCGTGCATGAACCTTATAATCCCATGCCAACACGCAGCAGATTCCACGAAGAGTACTGAGAATGGTGCTTTTAGGGGCGAGTATTAAATCAAAGTAGGTAATCTCACCCACCTTGCAAACGGCTTCAATGATAATATCAGCCATCCGAAACTCTTCACAAGCCTGTAAAGCCATATAAATCTGTAGTTTAAAATCCGTAGCAAAAATAATAAAAACTAATAATATTGCAGCGTTTTCAGACAAATTATTAACATTTATTAGTTTCTATATAATTATTTAGAGGAAAAATTAGCAAATTTGAAGTTTTGTGGGCAAATAAAGATTAAAAACCAGACTAAAAGCATAAAATAGCAAAAATCAACACCGATAAATTTGGAGCAACCCAAAGCTTTGCGTAAATTTGCACATAAGAATTAAAGTTTAACAGTTTAAAAGATACAACAATGAGAACAAGGGTTTATATTAAGGAAACTTCAATGAGCAAGAGGCAGACGATTTTCGTAGCAACCAGCAGTGATATTTTTGATGGTAAGCGTTATTTTGATGGCTTTCAGTTAGACCGCAATGGCGAGTGGAAAGATTGGGATATGGCCGAGACTCGAATCAATAAGATGATTAAAGAAGGTATGATGGTACTGATTCAGTAGTGTTCAACCATAGAATAAAATATAAGGGCGGTTATACACCGTCCTTTTTTTATGCCCGTATAATTTATCGGGAAAGCAACGAAAACGCGGCAGACGTGGGTTAAACGCCGTCATTCGTTCTCATACTCTCCTTTTTGCAAGATGTAGTCCATGACTTTTCGCGCCAACTCGTCAATCTGCTTCTGTCGGAAGGCGACATAGACGTTCGTCACCTGTACTCCGAGGGAATGTCCGAGTCCAGCAGACACCATTTCCATTGTTCCACCGATTTCGATTGCAAGCGTAGCCCATGAGTGGCGAGCCCAATACGCAGAGATAGGTTCTTTGATTCCGAGTCGGGTGGCTGCTGTGCGCAAAGTCTGACGCATACAATTCCCAAAATTTTTATAAAATAATGGATTCACACCATCGAAAAACTTTAAAAGATGTTTCTTCCCTTTATAACGGTTAATTATCTCAAGCATTTCTGCTTCCACCTTAATCTCGTAAGTTTTATGAGTTTTTTCACGATTATACATAATACGTCCATTTTTTATCGCATTACTGGGTAATTCGGAGAGGTCTTTCATATTTATACCTCTCATATATAGTATTAACAGGAAGATATCTATATACAATCGTTGCCTTGGTGTAAGCCCTTCTCCACGCACCAAGGCGCGTATCTGTTCAACAAATAAGTTACGTTTTACGGTATACTCCTTCTTGTTAGGTGTATAAGGGAATGGTCGCTCTACATTTCCGTTTTCATAAGCAGATTTATAGATAACTCGAATATGAGAAAGATAACTATCTATTGTGTTGGGTTTTAGTCCTTCATCTTCCAATTTTTTTATATATTCCAAAACTAATGATTTATCGAAGTCACGCAAAAGGAACGTATCATAGTTATAATGTCGTGCAAAAGATTTAACAGCAGTCTCATAAGCCTCTTTCGTTCCGTCAGTTCGACGCTCTGAGATAAACCTTTGTGCGTGATATTTAAAGTACCTGGCTTTATCTCTTTCTTGCGAATCCGCAGACAACATCTTTTGTAATTGTTTATCATCTGTGTCTCGGAGTTTACCTTTCAATTGCAAGTCTCTCACCATCTGTTCTGCGTTTGTCAAAGCCCCTCTTATGTACATATTCAACGCACGTCGATTGGGAAGGTTGCGTATATATTCCATATTTTTTGCCTTTGCGTCCCAATCTTCTTCGCGGACTTCAATATTCAACGGAATGTAAAATGTTCGCCCATTGCGTGCCACCGAAATCTTAACTGGGTACTTTCCATTGGCGAGACGGTATCGCTTATCGAGTCGAACTGTAATCTTCATATCTTCACTGAAAGGAATTTGCAATTTTTTTACCTTAAAACGCACCCATTTGTCTTTTATTGTTCCTTTTTGTCTTTTTACGTCCAAATAGTTCATTTTTTCGCTATTTTTGTTTGTTTACTGAACTTCACATAGTTATTGGTATAATATCTGTTAAATCTTGCACAAAAAATTTTGAAATGTGCAGATAATATCATATTACACTGGCATTCAACAAGATGGAACATTGCAAATATCGGAACTGAAAGAAATTTGCAATATTCCATCAAATTTTACTTATTTTAACGCCATTTGCATCAGTACCCTATACACTCCCCTAATGGAAGATTTATTCACTTTAAACGGCTCGTAATTAGGGTTTATTGAACGGCACACAATACAATTCTCATCATCTGGGCATGGATGCACATTTTTAACAACAGCGCCATTCTCCGTGTCAATTACATATGTGCGTCCCCATTCTATGAACGCTTTGTCATTAATCTTCTTCAACAGTACCCGACTGCCATTAGGATATTCAGGCGACATGCTATCCCCCGTTATAGTCATGGCCAAAGTTGCACCTTTAATTGGGGACAATACCTTCTCGCAGTCATACTCTCTGATTTGACTTTCAAAATCATTAAGATACCCCCCTTGTGCTGATATTGGAAGAAGAGGAACTTGCATAGATGACAAAGTAACTGTTTGTTCATTATCAAGAAGCGGGGAACCTGCACCCGTATTCAAGAAATCAATATTAACATTGGGGATTCTCTGCCGAATCTTTAACGCCGTCTTTGGTGTAACCTTATTAACATTCGAAAAAAACGCATTACTAAGCCCACACTCAGCCTGTAATCCAGCAACAGACCACCCAAACTCTGCCGCGAGCCTTTCGGCTCGCTGCTTTAGCGATGTTTCCTTTGAAGAATCCTTAAAATTCATAAAAATCTAATCTTTACTTTTAAATATTTATAAATATATATAGCGTTACTCTGTTTTTATTAGTTTATTAGAGAATTTTTTATTAATTTTGAAAGTGTTTTTATAACTCATCTAAGTACGATGCAAAGATAATAAATTGTTTAGATGTATATTTATTTTTATAGTTAAAAAAAGTTGTAATGACAAGAAAAGAAAGGGATTTGGCCATTGTTGCGCGATTCGAGCAATGTTTGGCAAAAGGATTATCGAAAACAAAGGCAACAGAACTTATTCGGAAAGAATTTAAGTTCCTAACCGATGTGCCAGTGTATAATGCCCGGCGGCGGGTAAAGGAAAGAAAGGAGGCAGAGAATGGTAAGTGAGCGTCCAAAGGTCGCAAAGGATGGCAGATATAGCATCAGCGAGACGAGCAAAATCCTTGGTATCCATCCTAAGACCCTCTACCGTCACACGCTGGCACAAGATATAAAATGTGAGCGCAGGGCAAGCAACGGCAGGCCTGTATACCTCGGTAGTGAGATTTTGCGATACTGGGGCGCAAGTATGTAACATATAAATAAGGTTCGCGCGTGAATGAAAACCGTACAGTATTTCCAGCATGACTATGACGCAAGGCACGACGAGAAACTAACAAAACTCAGACGTGTACTTGGCGGGGAGGGTCTTGGTATATACTGGTGCATTGTGGAATGCCTTTACAACGGCGGTGGAAAACTCCCATGGAGCGAGATAGAAGAGATTGCTTACGATATGAGATTCGAAACTCGGAAAATCGAAAGAGTCATAAAAGGGTTTGGTCTTTTCATGTTTGATAGTGGGCATTTTTGGTCGAACACGGTACTTAGTAGGTTGAAGGAACGAAAGGAAATCTCCGAAAAGCGAAGAGAAGCCGCCCTCTCAATGCACCGTAAAAAGGAGGGGTTTGATGCAAATGCACAGCAAATGCACAGCAAATGCACAATACAAAATGATGCAAATGCATCTGATTTGCATATGCAAAACTCATGCAATATAAAATATAAAAATATAAAAGATAAAAGTATAAAAAATGAAATAGAAAGAATAATAGAATCTGAAGATTCTTTGTCGGTTGACTCCGACTCGGAAGAAAAAGTCAATTTTACTAATATTGTCGCATTCTATAACAACACTGTCAATGGAAAGAATATGCCACATTGCGTAAAACTGACAGAAAAACGGAAAGCGGCAATACGCGCAAGATTAAAGGAGTACGGAATTAACAAAGTTTACGAAGCCATTCAGCGATGCGCAGCAAGTAGTTTTTGCAACGGACACAATGAAAGGAACTGGAAAGCAGATTTTGATTTTGTGTTCAATGCAAATAAGATGGCGCGGATTCTTGAAGGTAAGTATGATGACGAGACACCACTTTATGGAAACAATAGGAAAGATAATGACCAACGCGCTCAGCAACAGGGAGAACTCGCATTTGCCAGTACACTCGCAGAAATTGAAGAGCGTAGGCGAACTGAAGGAACTCTTGATTGACTACGCACCGAACAAGCAGGTTATTTTTTGTCGTGACAAGGAATTGTGCTATTTCGGCCAGTCACCGACTCTTGCCGAGATTAACCGCGATTATGACCCATTAGCGGCCCGCGCCTTCATCATCCCGCAACTGACGGATATCGCGAAATTCAGTAATTGTACGAATATTCTGAAAGCAGAGCAGATAAGAGAATGTGCCGACATGATAACGGTAGAATACTATTACCTGAAATTGTCAGAGTTCATGCTTTTCTGCTGGAAATTCAAGAATGGCGAATACGGGCAATTCTATGGCTCCGTCTCACCGATGACTATACTATGCTCCTTACGCAGTTTCACCAAAGACCGGAGTATAGCAATAGAGTCGCATGAATCAAGGCTACGTGACGAAGAAAGGGAAAGAGAGAAGCAGAAATTCCTAATCATTAAAAGACGTTATACCAATATGGCAAAGGAGTTTCTCGACTACTTCAATACTATCGTAAGTATCATTTCGTGGATAAGTTTAACAAACAAAAAAAAGTACAACAATGACGAAAATCAAGTTACAAAGCATTGCGATTAACAATTTCAAAAAGACGCGGTTTCTCCTGCTGAATCTTCGTGGGAGGAACACAAACATTAGCGGTGCCAATGGCAGCGGTAAGACAACCGTGTATAAAGCCTACTACTGGTGCCTGACTGGTAAGACTATGGAGCCTAACGAGGTTATCCAGACATTGGATGAAAATAACGAGGTTATCCATAAGATAGAGACCTCCGTACTTGTGACCCTTCTCATTGACGATTCTTATGAGGTGCGACTGGAGCGCCGTCTGACAGAGGATTGGAAGGCTCTCGGACAACCATGTGAACAATTGAAGGGAACAAAACAGTCGCGTTTCTTCAATGACATTCCTCTTTCGGCGAAGGAGTTTGAAGCGAAACTAAACACCATCTGCGACCTTAGAACGTTGCTGATGCTTTCTGATATCACCGAGTTCATGGGGCTAAAAATGGAGGACCGAAGGAAGACTCTGCTTTGTGCTGCGGGAGAGGTTGACGAGGCTAAACTGATGGCTCCGTTCCCGGCCTTGCTCAAAGCGATGTCAGAGAAAAAGTCCGTTGATGAACTTCGCATACAGACCCTTTCCACCAAGAAACGTGCCAATGAGGAACTGAAACAGATACCAAGTCGTATCGATGCACAGGAAAAACTCAAATCTTCGGAGAACTTCGAAGCACTGCGAAAAGAAAAATACGAACTGGACGCTAAGATACAGGACTGTGACACGAGACTCAAAGGCAGTACAGAACAGTTACAATCCGCCAAAGAGCGCAATCAGCGTATCGCAGATATTGAATTGCAAATGGAAAAACGAAAGAATGATTTACGCACCAGTCAGAATGAAAAAGAAAGCGAACTGCGTTTTGAACTGTCTAAGGCACAACAGGAGTTTTCTTCGGCATCCAACGCACAGCGAACAAATGCCACTGAGAATGCGGACAGGATAGCGAAGAAAATCAAACTCACTGAGAAGTTCGAGGCCATTCATAAAGAATGGAACACGACGAATGAAAAGATATTCAATTTCGAACAGACAGACACTTGCCCACTCTGCGGACATAAGTTCACAGAGGAAGAGAAATTATCACGAAAGGAAATCGCCATCAGCACGTTCAATTCCGAAAAGTCGAAAGCATTAGAGGCTCTTCAAAAAGAGGCAGAGCAGTTGCATGGGCAGATAACAGTGCTGACGGGTTCAATCAATGAGTACAATAAAATTATCAAGCCAGCGGATGATAAGGCAGTTCAGGAGACGCAAAAACGCTCAAACGAACTGTATGCCGAGATACAAGCACTTCAGCAACTATCATACACCAAGGATGAGCAATATTTGGCACTGGTGAAAGAACTTGGGGTCATAAGGTTGGAATCTGTCGAAGTCGCAATTGGAAATGATGAAGTCGAAGAGCAGAAGAAGCAATATACTGCCCGACGTGATGAGGTCATCAAATTGCTTGCCGGAGAAGATACCAACCAACGCATCGAGGAAGAAAAAAGTAGGCTCGAAGCACGTTCCCGCGAACTTTCACAGATTGTTTCTGACTGTGATAACACACTGGCTCAGATTTCCGATTACCGCAAGGCAAAGGTCGATGCCGTCGAAGCAAAGGTTAATTCCTTCTTCCAACTCGCACGTTGGCGTTTCTTTGAGAAGAACGTTTCGAATGACGATTTCCAAGAAGTATGCATCTGTCACCATAACGGGGTGGACTATAATTCAACTAACGGCGCCGACAGAATCAATCTCGGTGTCGATATTGTGGCTGGTCTCGGAAAGGCACTCGGAATCATTGCGCCTATCTTCGTGGACCAGAAAGAGAGTGCTGCGGAACTCATAGAGACCGAAAATCAGATTATAACATTAGAGCATATCAAAGGTGCTCAATTCACAATAACCCATTTTTAAATTTTCTAAACACTACAGATTATGGAAGAAAAGACTTTATCGGTTCAGCCACAGCAGCAGAACCAAGTGACAATCAATTTCTTTGGAGGTGTTGACATCTTCAAGGAAGGATGGAACATGGCGGGCGTACTCGCAGGTTCAGACCTTATCCCACAGCATTTCAGAGGCAAGAAGGAGAATTGTCTTATTGCCTTGAACATGGCTCAGCGTATGCAAGCAGACCCGCTGATGGTGATGCAGAATCTGGTCATCGTACACGGTAATCCGACATTTGAGGCGAAGTTTGCCATCGCCTGTTTTAATGCAACAGGCAAGTATTCTCCCATCCGCTATAAAGAGGTTGGAGAGCGCGGTAAGGATAGTTGGGGTTATATCGCCTATGCCATTGAGAAGTCAACGGGTGATGTATGCGAAGGCCCTGAAGTAACAATTTCAACGGCAAAGAATGAGGGATGGTACAATCAGAATCCAAAGTGGAAAAATATTCCAGACCTGATGCTCCGCTACCGCGCTGCCTCATGGTTCATCCGTACCACCGACCCCGGTGTAATGATGGGATTCCAGACACGCGAAGAAGCCGAAGATTTTGTGGACTACGAGGAAATTCCAGCCAATGCCCCCACCCCTACGGATGCGAACACCGAGACATTGAACATGAGCGGTGGTGAACAACAAAACATCGACGGCGATGAAACACAAGTCAACGCTCATGAAGAGAAAAAGAACGCTGACAATAATATAACAGAGGCCAAGAAGGAGATGGAACAGAACGGCAGTATGAAGCCGATGGGTAAACAGAAAATACCCAATATCTTCGGAGGCGGTCAAGGTTAATAACTATGGGCAGTCGTGTGACAAGCGACTGCCCCTTAATCATTGAAACTATGGATGAAGAAGATATAATCACGCTCTACGAAGATGGCATGAATATCGAAGAGATAGCCGACGAATTGGGCCTTTGCAATACAACGGTACTCCGTGTGTTGGAAGAAGCAGGAATATTTGACGAATACTGATTATGCTTAGAATTTTATCTACAGGCAGTTCTTCTGCTGGAAATAACTATATCCTTGACTGCGAAGGGCAGCAACTACTTATCGAGGCTGGTATTGGTCTGAAGGTAGTACGCAGGGCACTTGATTATGACATGACCAAAATAATTGGGTGTATATGCACTCACGAACACGGAGACCATTTCGCTTATGCTGCCGAATACGCGGGTTATGGCATTCCTGTCTATGCAACGCGAGGCACCTTGTCCGTATTATCATCGCATAAAGTTTACGGCCTTCATACGGTCGAATATAAGCAACTGTATGAAATTGGTGGATTCCGTGTGAAACCGTTTCATACGGAACATGACGCAGCCGAACCCTGCGGTTTTCTTATTGACTGCCCAGACGGGAATCGAGTATTATTTGCCACCGATACCTATTATCTTAGATATAAATTTCCCGATGTTTCCGTCTACCTTATTGAATGTAATTACGACGAAAGTATTCTACAAACAAATATAAAACATGGAATTGTTCATCCATCCGTTGGTGAACGTGTTAGAAAGAGTCACATGTCAATTAATCAGTGCGTGGAAATGCTAAAGGCTAACGACTTATCGAAAGTAAAGGCGATTTTTTTAATTCATCTCTCTGGAGATAATAGTCGAGCAGATAGTTTTAAAAAAAGAGTCGAAGAGGCAACAGGAAAGGTTGTGTATATTGCAACCCCTAAAACCAATACAATTATTTTTTAAGGGTGACAGTGAAAACCGCCACCCTAACCACGGCAATGCTGGTCAGTGTCTTCTGAAAATTCTGATGCGAGCGATATCAAGCCATCGGTAGTGAAGTTTGCGATGATGTCTACACTGCAAAGTTACTAATTTCCACCTGAAATGCAAAAAATTTCACAACGTTTCTTTAATAAGTTCGTCAATAAACTCTGACTTGTTCACAACTGATTGCAACTTCTCAGCAGCCTCCTTACTGATCCTGACCATCAGCGGTATGTTCCTGTCGTTCGATGGCCGACCACTCCCTGGTCTGTGCCCACCTCTTTGCGACTTATCGTCCATTCAGACCTCCTTTACCTGCCCGTTTATGAAGATATTCCGATGCCTTGCTGAGAGCCACAGCCAATTCGTGAGCCGTACATTCATCATCAACGATGATACGGAAGCGAGGATATTTGCCACGCTCAATGAACTGATGTTCGTCATCCTCCGTCTGTTGTATGCAGAATGGAACAGACGGCATGGCGATGTTATAGTGATGGAGTGACAGCCAGTCACCAAACTCTCGCATGATTCGCGCAATGACTTGGGCATCTGGCTGCTCTACATCATCAAGGAATGTGAACTTTTGAGTCTCGTTAAACTCATGTTCATGGAATCGGCAAACAATGCCATTCTCTTTATCAGTAAGTACCCACCAGCCTTGCTGATGGGTACTCGGTTCAAAATGAAATCTGCTCATATTGTTGTAGAATTAACGGATTTCAACGTTATGATGAAGACCACCGTGCATCATGTCGGGCACGTCGTACTCCTTGACTTCGCTCATCAGTTCGGCATCCTCTTCGTTGCGGAGGTAGAAGTAAGTGCCTGAGCCGTCAGCCTTAGCCCACTGCCAGCCTTCGCCGATGTGAGCGGTTACGACCTCGGAAAGCACTGCAATCCATTCCTCATGAGTAGGAGCGATACGGTTCTCACCGCGTGGGAGTGTAGGATGGAAACCATAGTAGAGAGAGGCTGCGATGCGACCATTCAGGATAGCCAACTCGTAAGTACCACAGCCGTGGTAACAGTTGAGCCAGTAGCGACCATCCTCGTCGTTCTCGTCTTCCTTGCTTGTGAAGCTCAGTTCCTTCTCGGCACGGGCTACGAGTTCATCATGGGTGTAAGCCGTTGGCTTGACATACTTCCATTCACGTCCGGCAACCTGAGCGAGTGCCTTATATTCGATAGACTTGCCGATTTCCTTCATAACGGCTTCGCTGGTGATGATTACGAAGTTACCAGTCACACCTCCACGGGGAGCATCGTTGCCTGTGGCATGAGCGATGCGGAGTGAGCGAAGAATCCTAACCACATCGTCAGTCTTGTCGATAGCCTTTGAGCGACGACCGCGACCCTGATAGTGACCTGTATGAACATAGCCATTCTGTGCTATCAGTCGAATGTAAGAACGGACGATTGAACTACTGCTGATTGAGTTGTCAGATGCTGCGTTGCGGAGAATTTCTATAGTCTTCATAATCTTTACAGTTTTACGAGTGTCTCTCGGAGATACAATCTCAATTAATTAGTATTGTTCTGATTTATGATGCAAAGATATATTTTTTATTTGATTTATGCAAGCATTTATCAATATTTGTGCATTATTTTACATTTTATTAACTTTTGATTCTTGCAAGCATATATCAAGAAACAAAATCCCGACTGCCTTCTCAGGTAATCGGGACACGGAAATAATAATCTAACAATAATAAAACAAATCGTAAGATTCTCGCGGCACGCTTGCCGTTTCACTAACCAATCAACTATCAACCTATGAAACGAAAAACTAATATCACCGTCTTTTCTTCACGTATGTGTTGTACCTGATGGTGGAGTGGGGGTTGAAATTCACGGCTTTCACCTCGTAACCTTTCGTCCCCCACCGCCACCAGAGGAACCTGTGTTTGTATTCCTTCCTCACGGCTATAGCCAATGAATCCTTCACGCTGTATTTCAGCCTCTTGTTTTGAAACTCGAACTCTGCCCAAGCATCCTTGTAGTATAAGGGTGAGTCGGATGTGGAGTCTTTCCGCTCAAGATACACGGTGTCGTGCGTCATCATGCCGACCTTCTGCATACTCTCCAATTCCTTCACCTTCATACCCAAGTCCTTGATGAGCAGCTTGTCATCGTCCGACAGCACCTCCTTCACCTTCTCCACCTCGACAACCTCTTGGCTGACCACCTCAACGGTGTCGCGGATGGTGTCACGTTTCAGCGGAACATACTGCTGCTGACGTGCAAGTTCCTCCCGTAGTCTTTCGTTCTCCTTTTTCAATTTCCCATTGCAACCGTTCAGCAGATTGCCGACAAAGACACCGATGGCAACCACCAACACGATGTTCGCAATCCACGGCCAGAGCACTTTCCAATTCACTTTCATAATCGTCACATTAAAATTACCACCATGCAGCCGCCAAAGAGAATCAGCAGCCAAATACTCATGAGCCGTCCCAAGAGCCTCTCGGAACGCTCGATTTCTCGCCTAATGTAATTCTCAGTCATCATTCCCCATCGATTTGTCAATGTCCCTCTTGATGCTCCACAGCAGACAAGCAGCAAGCACCCACATCAGTACAATCCACGTCATGGTCAGTTCCTCCTGTAGATGACACGGTATATCAGCTTCGAGTTGTGCCTGTCAAGCACAATGCTCATCACTTGGTGCATTTCGCAGAAAGCGTTGACTTTCTCGTCTGCATCCGAACAATCGTCCAAGTCAAAGACAAAGGTCTTCACCTGCATCGGTGACTTCTTCTTCAAAGGGTTGTCCATAGTCTGTCCTCCTATATTTTAGTAAAGCATAAAAACTCTTTCCGCTTTCCGCAGATAGTACTTTCGGTCTGCCAATCCGCTCAAACCGCCATTGATGCGCTTTGTGATGGCGTTGATGTTGCCAGCGTCAGCGAGTTTGTTGCAGCCGTTCTTCCACCAGAACCACATGGCGCTTTTCATCCTCCCTGGTGTCTCGCACAGCCAATCTGGGTGGTCGGTCAGCGTTCCGACGCAGAAACCACTCCGCTCATAGGCTCTGTAGTTGTCCTTGCCAGTTATCTGGATATATCCGCGTCCGCGATATTTCCATCCCTCCATGCTATCCTCGTCACCATTGCCCATCCGGTTGGCGTATATTCGGCTTGCAATCTTCTTGGGGTTGCCAGCGTAGAAGCCCACGTTGGCGCTGTTGAAATACTTGGGGAACACGACCAAAAGCCTCTCTGCCGTGTAGTTGAGATTCTCCTCCACGCGCTTGAAGCCGCCGCTCTCATGGGCAATCTGCGCGAAGAAATGGCAGATGCGCTGCGGTGTTGTTATGCCGAAGTCGTCCCTCCACAGATTGAATGTGCTCACATCCACGTCCACCCTTTCCCTCGGGTATGTAGGGCAGAACCTCAGAAGCATCGAACGGTCTAATTTCATTGTGCAACCCCTTTCCGCGCACCGCGCTTTCTAACCTTCGGATACTCGCCCACATCCTTGCTCTCGCGGATTTTCTCAAACACAGCCTCAATCTTCTCTGGGTCGTTGATGCCGTAGGTGGTCGACACCGCCTTCATGATTTCAATGGGGTCGTGGAAGTCCTTCTTGATGATGGCAAGATTCTCGTGAACGCTCCATGCCTCAATGCCAACCTCTGCGATGGCACAGAAGACGCACAAGAGGGGGTATGGCACCATGAAACTCAGACAAGAGTCTATCATGGCGAAGAGCAGGTAGAACAACAAGTATATGAAGTCCTTGTCGCGCGTTTTCTTCAACCCATACGAGGTGGTCTTGAAATTGCCGACCGCCTTGCTCTTCTTGATTCCCGTGATAAGGTCGAAGATGCTTGCCACGATGGGCAGCAGCGACATGATTCCCACAGCCGCAAGCCACATCTTCAGTCCCCACAAATCCTGTTGCAACAGGTAACTAATGAACATTGTTTTTTCCATTCCTATATTGTTTTAAAGTGTTATATTCAGATATTGCGCTATAGTCCATCCAGCGCTCCCAGCAAAAATATCACCGTATTTCGTTGCGAAGTAATACTCGCCCAATTCCTCGGCATTTTCCACATAATAGACCGTTTTTGTTTCCGTTCTCACGCCACCATCAAAATAGTAGACATTGAAACTGAGCAATTTCACCTCAACGGTCTCTGGCTCAGAACCATCTACGGAGGGAGTTGTGCGAGTGATGATGCGCGACATGACATACTGTCTTTGCATGTACCATTTTCCGTGCAACGGGTCTCCGAACTTGTTCTGTTCCGAAGGTGTCTTGCTTGTGTGGAAATAGTGGCCATTATACGGAGCAAATTGTGAGTCTAAGATGATAGTGTCGCCGACTCTTGTTCCTGGTGCTCCGTATATGAACTTGTCGATGATGTTCTTTCTTGTGGTAAGTGTCTGAGTGGACAATTCCTCGCATCCCCATGCTTGCCATGACTCTGAGACAACGCCAGACACCTCGCCTGCATTATAACCGTCGTAGTATTGGAATCCGTATGCTCCAAGCCAGCAGCGAAGCTCGCCGCTGTTGTCATAGAACTTGATGACAGCACTGCCGTTCTCGTCCACGCCTATACGGATGTTAGGTGTTGTCGCAACGCTGCCGAAGAAACCAAGTTCGCTTCCTTGCATCATCGCGTATGCACCATCCTCTGTCGGCATGGTTTCGAGGGCTTTCACCGTCAAGTCGCTGTTGACGATGGTATTCTCTGCACTCAGCGTGATTTTCTTCTCATCAATATTGATACCCGTGTCCTTGACCTTCAGTTCAATCTCATTGGCTGTTTGAAGAATGCGGCTGTATTCCTTAGACTCGGTACTGTTCCAATCAGCAAAACTATCCAAAGGCAGATTCCTGCCTACATACAGTTGCAGTCTCTCGCCGTTGATGTCATACGTCTCCGTATCATCGTAATTGCTCACGATGAGGACAAACCGCAGTCGGTAGAGTCCTGCAGAAGACGAGAATGGGTATGTGGCGTCAGTGCTGTTTCCAGTGCCAGATGCAGACGAGCCTGTGGGGTATATCCTTTGCACGCTCGAAGGCGTCTTGAAGTCATTGATTGCCGCAGTCATGCCTGTATACTTGCACAAGTCAATCCTGATGCGCCCACTGTTTCCGTAATTGGTGAGCAAGCCTTTCAGCGTGTAGTACTGCGTGCCGCTACCCGTGATGCTAAAGTATGGCGAGTACAGGTATGTCTCTCCGTTGGCATCGCCCTGCCAATAGAATCTGCCATCCATGATAGGAGTTCCGTACTTTCCAAGTATCTCGTTGGTGTGCGCGACAGCAGCCGCAAACTCCCATTTGTTTCTTCCGAGTGTATCCAAGGCACTGCCATCGTAGACCGTCTTTCCGAACACATTGTTCCCGTCACCGCTCCTCAGACTCGTCACCTTGCTTTCTATCTTCTCGGTAGTCTGCGTGAACGTGCTTGTGTCTACATAGTCAGCAAGTCTGCCTTCGAGGTTGGTGTCAAAGACTGTGCCTTCCTCGGTAAGCTGCCGTCGGAACTCCGAGTTCGTCATATAGGTGTCCGCGATGTAGGTCACAAGGGTCTTGTTGCCTGTCGCGCTAAGGTCGCCCACTTTGCTTTTGAAGGCTGCGAGGTCGGTCTCTGAGCCGACAACCCTTTGGATGATGGCGTTGTTCGTCACTGTCATCATGGCACCAGACGCGATGGTGATGAGAACGTTCCTTCGTTCAACCACCTCTATCGGCTGCCCGTTCGACAATCCATAGCAGAGTTCCACAATCACGGCGTAGTTGTTGTTGATAACGCTCTCGTCGGTCACAGATAGACTGATGGTCGGAAGGCTACCTCCTTGGTTGCCGTTGTTGAAGTCGGTGTAGCTGTTGCTGCTGCTCATCCTGAATCGCAGCCAATAGCCTGTTGCCGATTTCGACGCATTGACGGCAGACGCCTCGTCACCAACAATGCGGAATATCTGGTATGTCATGGCAATGTTCAGAGTCCTTGTGATGACATCGTCATAAGACGTGCCGCTTGATGACTTGGTGCTGCTCATCACCACCTCTGCCTTCTCCGTAACCACCATCAGCCGATAGTAGTCAGCGTTCTTACCTCTTTCACCATCCTTTGTCAGGCTCACACCTTGCGCGTCTATCATCGTGTTCCCTTTGTACAGTTCCGCTGTGATGGCGGTTGTGTTGTTGGGGATTGCGTAGAAAGACTTCGCTGGAGTGCCCTCGGTGCTGAAGGTGGTCACCTCCGTTGCCGTTCCTCCATTCACGCTGACAAGTAGTTTCAAGGTCAGTCCTTGACCAGTCCACCCTGATGTTCCATTGCCTGCCACAAGATATTGCGTGATGGTCGTCCCTTGTGTCTTGCGAACGCTCAGATACAGCTTGCTTGGGTTGCACACACCATTGCTTCCCACCTTGACAGCCGTCGTGCCGAGAACGATGTCATAGACACTTGGGTTGTCTCCTTGCGCACCTCTTCTCAGCCTGTTCACGATGGCGGTACACCATGCCAATGCTCCAACTTGCAAAGATGCTGCATCGTGTGATGTGTTGTAGGCTGTAGCCGCATCAGACGCATCCTCAGCTGTTTCATAGAAATACACGGTCACAGTGTTGAAGTCATTCGTACCCGTCAAGCCGTTCACCGTCACACCAATTCCGTCCGTTGCTGGTGTCAAAGACCTGCTCAAACCGCTTTGGATGATGTTGTAGTGGAACTGTCCGACCGTTTCATACTCGACAAGTTCGCTGCCATGCCACAACTGAGCCTTTGTTGTCCAAGAAACCGTGTTCAAGGGATTGCCCTCGGAATCGCATGGGATGCTCCCCATCTGGTTGTCAAAGCGTGCAATGTATGGGCTTGTGCCACTTTCTCCTTGCGCACCATCGCCACCGTCCTCGGTTATCGAAACGCTTTCAGTCCGAAGAACGTGGTTCTCGCTGTCCAAAGCCTCAATGATGAG
>ODAI010405240.1_pt1 | contig 16270 bp, 27 predicted proteins | sample 1539321 | NCBI WGS metagenome assembly ODAI01 (sample SAMN02144231, study PRJEB22623) | gut metagenome | biome: sheep rumen | host: Ovis aries | place: New Zealand
ATCTTTCTCATAGGGAAGACGACCCCATTTCAAAACGATTGGCAAATATCGCAGAAAAACAGATAACCGACGAATCGTTAGATAAGTTTATTTCTTATTTTAGAGACCACGCTGACGATAATAGAAGTTCTTGTAAAATGAGGCTAGACGTAGACTATGAGCCAAATTGTTTATTTTTAAGAGAGTGTTTTGAATATGCAGGAATACAAACTTTCTTCTTTGCACCAAAGAAGACTCGAACGTCTCTTAATATTGAGCAGGGATTTTTTGCATATCATATGGAAGAAGATAAGGATTGGACTATTCGTGCTAAAACCAAGTATTGCGACACCAATTTTGGTGACTACTTTAATACATTTAATGAGTGCTTATATCCACTTGAGGAGGTTAAGGATGAGTGAAACAAAAGACTTTTTGAAAGAATTACTTGCTGAACATGAAGACTATATGAAAACTCATGAATTGATAAGAGTTTCTTGCTATTATTCAGTAGAAGTCCCAGAGGACTATGACCGTAAAAATTCTGAACACCAGGAAAAATTATTGAGAAAGTTTGTGCAAGAAAATGAAGTAGAGGTAATAGAACACTCAGAAGGAAAAACACGCCAGTATTTCAAAATGAAAGACGGCAGAGTGTCAAAGTTTGACGAAATTACTATTGCAGAGGAACCTAATGGCTAACGAAAATATAAGGTATATAATTGTAAAAAATAACTGTGCTCTTATGGAGTGTTATATGGGTGGGCAATTAGCTTACTTTTTTACAGATAAATCTGACGGAACATACTATAATACTCTTGATAGAGGACGTTTTGACTGTTGGACGGTAATGTTAAACTATAAGAAAAATGCAAAAATGGTTCTTGACGTTATTAAAAAAGCCTGGAAGACAGAGGACCATATTATTGAGTGGGATGAAGAAGAGAGTACCTCTATGAACGAAGACCATACTGGTGCAGAAATAGTAAAGATACAACATATATCTGACGGAGACAATTCAAGATGGGTTGTATGTGAGAAATGAAAAAGAATAAAGCAATAAGAAAGTATATTCGTGAACATAAGCGAGAGGGAAATCCACCTTATTATCCATACTATAAGACTTGGGATGAGTATTTTGAGGCAATGTTTGTCTATAAATGGATTTATATGGAGAATAAAACCAAATGGGAAGTTCACCATACAAATTGGGATAATGACCCAAACTTTGAATATAAGCCCATTCCAGGATTAGTACATGAAGGGGCAAAAGGTAGTTTTTTTGAGGGATTAGCACTTTTTGATATTAAAGTAGGTGCTCATAAAATAAACGTTTCTTGGAGTAAGCTTGCAGAAACTGAAAAAGAACTCCCACCAGAAAGTTGGTCAAAAGAAAGGAGAGAACTGTATATGTGTACAGCTGACAGATATGATGTATGATGTTAATATAGGAGATAACTATGAAAGAAGAATTTAAGGAGAAAGAGTTTACTGAACTCTTGGAGCAGGAAAATGACACCCTAGGAATTACTAGGTCTCCCAGATGGACAATGTATACGAGGTATGCGATAGTCTATAGAAATTTTAGTTTTTGTGACGATAACTATGATATTGAAGACACTAACGGTCAGTGTATGCCAAGATGTAATTGGGTAGGGTTTTTTGAGTCAGAAGACGACGCTCGTAATTGGGCTCATGCTGCAAAAGAAGTTGGTGCCCAATTTACAAATGTTTTAAGAGAAAAAAACGAAGGATTTTTTAGTGATGCACTATTAACTCCAACTATAGAGAGGTATAAAGAAGTGTTAAATATTAATACAATTGGTCAATTAAAAGAAGAGTTGGATAAATACAATGACGACGACTACATTGTATTTATAGATGATAATAAGACTTATAATTTTAAGTCTATCATTGGTAAGAGTAATAAAGTAGTTATTCCAGGAACAACAAAAGAAATAAATATTCGTACTTGTGAAGTTAAATTATGCTAGGGGGAGTTTGTAAATGATTATTAAATCCATATCACATCACGATATGTCTACTAAAGAGTTTAAGTATTTCACGAAAGACCCTCACGAGTCGAAAAACTTTGCAGATTGGCGTCAGGCAAGTAAAACTATTAATTTTGGTGTATTGTTTAATTGTTCAGCACCAACTTTGGCTCAACAGCTGGAAGACAAAGGGTATACTGAGGAAGAAGCATTAATCTATATCCATAATATGAAACAAGAAAAGTTTTTTAATGAACTTGTGCAGAAAAAAAGAGGTCAGTTAAATAAAAAGAAATGTGCTTTCTTGTGTGCAGCAACGTTAATGCTTGAGGCATACTATAAGGCATACCCTGGTGTTCCTGAACGTACAAAACGTGAAGCAGAATTTGGTTGGGAAAAAGGGTATGCAAGATGCTGGCATGGTCCAGTTCGCCATCTTCCTGAGTTGCGTTTTATGAAACGCAATGCCCAAGGTGAACTTATGGGTGCAGATAAGAGACTGTATTCTTCAATGGTTTCAAACCGTCAGAATCAGGCTGGTAACTCACCTATTCAATGTATGGAAGCAAATATTGCAATTAACACAATTATCAGTGTTTGTTCATATGTTCAATTATGGAAATTGAAGTCATATATTTGGAATATGGTTCACGACTCAGAGGACTGGATAGTTTATAAGCCAGAGGCAGACCTTATTACCTCACTTATTGAGGCTTGTTCAACTTGGTCTAGGCAGCCTGAGTACGGTGTCAAAATGAAAATGGACTTTAGTTTCTGTGACCCAAGTGCTGGATATCAGCATAATTTCTATCATGGTGGAATTGAAAATCCTTGGAAGGCAAAGCCTATTGAAGAGGCAGTAAAAGAGTGGAATGACAGTCATAAAGACGTTCCAGGATTTGAGCCTATTGAATGGCACGGTTGTGTACTTTAATGAAAAATAGTAAAGATAACCCTATTATAATAAATAATATCTCAGAATTAGATTTACTTAAAGGCGAGAAGTATATCAAGTTTAATTGTATTAATTGTAATAAGACGGTTATCGTACAATTTCGGTCTTCTCGTAGAAAGATGTTTTCAAAACTTTTATGTAAGGACTGTAAAACAAAAGACACCTGCCTTACAAAGTATGGGGTAGAATATGCTCACCAAAATCCAGAGTTTGTTGAAAAAATGAAAGAAACAAACTTAAAAAAATATGGTTGTGAGGTAGTCTTTCAGAATGAAAATGTTAAACAAAAAATTAAAAATACTCTTAAAGAAAAATATGGAGTAGAATCCTACACTCAGACTAAAGAGTATCTTGATAAGTCTAAAGAGACTTGTATAAAAAAATATGGTGTACCCTTTTATACCCAAACTGAGGAATATAAGTCCAAAGAAAGAGAAACAAACTTAAAAAAGTATGGTGTAGAGTGGGCTTCTTCTAGTCCAGAAATTAGAAATAAAGTTAGAAATGCTTTTATTTCTAATTATGGGTCTGCAAATTATTGTCATAATAATTATTATCTTTATGATAATATAACGTTTGACTCGTCTTGGGAGTTATATTTTTATATATATCACTCCGACTTAGGACATAAGGTTACTAAAGAGCCTCTTGAGCTGTTTTATACATATGAGGGCAAAGAACACTCTTATTATCCTGATTTTGAAGTAGACGGCCAACTTTATGAAATAAAGGGTGATATGTTTTTTAAGGACGGTCAGATGATAAATCCATTTGACAAGTCACAAAATGGTTTATTTAATGCAAAGTATCAATGTGGTCTCAAGAACAATGTTATCTTTACCAAAGAGTCTGATATGACTCCAATTATAGAGTATGTTAATAACAAGTATACTAAAAATTTTGTGCCATTATTTAAAATAAATCTACCTTTTCCTTATATAAACTCTGACTTAACAGACACTTCTGATATGGGGCTTATACATCATTTTCATAAGTCTATCTATATGGCAACTCGTAAAAACAAATTAAGTCCATTGGATGCTTGGACACATAAGGACTTAATAAAGAAAGTAGCACTTAATCGACTTAAATATGTAGGTTCTTGTAAGCCTGCTGATATATTACAAGGACTTAACGTTACTAAGATTGCCCCAAAAATTTCAGTATTTAAGCCTAAACTGGCAGAAACACTTATTAAAAAGTATATTCCTACTGCTGATATTATTATTGACCCATTTTCAGGATTTAGTGGACGAATGTTGGGGTCATATAACTGTGGTATACACTATATCGGTTGGGATATTAATGAAGACCACGTTAGAGAATCTAACGAAATTGCAGACTATAAATTGATAGGGGATATGTGTGATGTCAAAATACAGGATTTAATTACATTTGAGGGTAAAGATTGGTCGGTATTTAAAGATGTATGTTTATTTACCTGCCCACCATATGGTGGAAAGGAACATTGGAATGAGAATAATGACGAGGTTGAAAAGTCTTGTGACGAGTGGATTGACTTATGTCTTGAAAAACATAAAGGCTGCCAAAAGTATTTATTTGTAGTTGATAAAACCGAAAAATATAAAAACTACATAGTAGAAACCCTTGAGAATAAGTCTCATTTCGGAAAAAATTATGAGTATGTAATTTTAGTTTAAATGTGGACTAATTATCTATGAAGCTAACAGATAAATTCATTCAGCAGGAAATTGATAATGGTGATACTATCACCATTACTCAAAAAGGCAGTGACTCAAAAAAAATAGTAGTTTTTTCAGACTGGCACTTGGGGACGGGTGGTAATAATGATGATAGTCTTAAAAATTGCCTTTATATATTTGAGGCATTAAAGTATTATAATGACAATGACTATAAAGTTATTTTATTAGGTGATACTTTTGAATTGGCAGAAAAAAATAATATTGAGGATATTAAAAATATCCACGAAGACATAATGTGGATACTTTCTGAGATTTATTACAAAAATAATTTAATAATTATTCGTGGTAATCACGACGCATATCTTAAAGAAAAGGAAATTGCATATAGAACTTCTTCCTATACAAAGGCAAAAGTTCCTTTATTCCCAACAATAAAACTTCATAATAGTGTAAAGTTAGAAACAGAAAAGTCTACATACTTTATGATGCATGGGCATCAATACAGTAGAAAATACAAGTATTTTAATAAAATTATCTGTTGGTTTATCCGTAATATTTACTCTCCTTTGGAATTATATTTATTGAAAGACCCAACAGGAGAATTGGCTGCATTTGAAGACTCCTCTGGCCCAACAAAGTTATTTTCTTCTGTAGCTTTGAGAAATCACGTTAATATTATATGTGGACACTTACATACAGTAAGTATGGATAGTCCTTCATACTATAATGTAGGTTCAGGAATACTCCCAAGGTGTATAACTTGTGGAGAAATAGTAAACGGTGAGTTTACTATGTATAAATGGTCTACAGTAGTAGAAAACGAAGTGATGAAAGTTAAAAGAACGAAGTTAGGATAACTTTTCGGGATTTTAGACATAAAGTTTGCTATATTATATATACAAGGAGAAATAAATATGGCAAATATGATTATTAACATTTCAACAGCACATCCTGTTTTAGCAATAACAGTAATTTTGGGCTTTATTGCTACATGTCTTACATATATTGCAACAGACTTTGTTTCAGATTATATGATTATCAGTGGTGACCTTACTGCTGGTACTTTCCTTGGCACATTTACTCATATGAATTGGGGACATTACTTAGGCAATATGCTTTTTCTTATCCCCGTTTGGATTTATGCTGATAATAAAGTAGGTAAGGTATTTGTTGTATCTATTGTTCTTGCAAATATGATTATAACAGGTATCTATGGACTTATTTCAGGTGCAAGACTTTGTGGTTTGAGTGGTGTAGTATATATGTTGCTTGGACTTATGTGCATCTTCGGAAATTGGTTAATGTTTATCTTTGCAGGAATCCTTTTTGTTGCAGAGTTTACACTTCTTAATAGTGAGGATGAAACTTCACATGCCTCACACGTTGTATTCTTCGTAGTTGGAATAATAATTGCTCTTGTAAAGATTTGGGTTTCAGCAAGATAAAAATAATTGGAGGTATAGATATGGGTTGTTATGTAAATCCGAAAAATGAATCTAAAGAAACTTGGTTGGAAAAACACGGTACAGTTATACCTATTTCCATTGACACACCATACAATGATTACTGTGAAGACGAATGTCTGCCCGTCATTTTGGTAGATAATGGATTCTTTACTGCTGCTGGTATTGCATTTGATGAAAGGGAGTTTAAGGATTTTAATAATCCTACAGACCCAAGACCAAAAAAAGGTTATAAAGTAAAGATTGAAGACTTAAAAACTGTGTCAGATATTGAAAATTATCTGAATGGGGGAAACAGATGAATTGGGTATCTTTTCTTATTGGTATTGTATTGTTTTTCATACTGAATTGGGTTGACGATAATTCAGATAAAAGTAGAGGGCTTAATATTGCTACTCAGATAATGTATTATTTTATATCCCTCGTTTGTTTGATAGTAATGATATTTTTTATTGTAGGAATAGTCAGTTCTATTTTGGAACCAGAAGTACCTGTAATAGCATTAATATTAATAATGTTATTTGGCACTGTAAGTAACATTTTTATGGCAATTTCTACTATGAAAAAACTTCCTAAAGAAAAACGTCCTGATAGGGAAGGTTTTAATAGTTTAGACGACGGTTATAAGTGGAAGATTAAAGAAGAGGACTAATATGGTAACACATAAAGTACCTGTGACCAAAGGATTGGTTAAATTAAATATGGACAAACGTCTTGATATTGCTATCCAGGAGTTTGAGGACTTGGTTTCGTACTCAGACGGAAAACTTAGGAATGACGTTCTTAAAGCACTTATAACTTTGAGAAAATCACGTCGTTTATGTAAAAACATATTGGACGAAACATATTAGGGGCTGTATATGGTTGAAGACAGAGTAAAAGTTTTTGATTTCCCTCTTGAGTGTCATACTGCATATTATTTTGCAAAGTGTAAACATGACGAAGTTTATCAAACCCGTAAAGGAACAGGTGTACCATATTTCGTTCACCCAAAAGGTGTTGCCCTTATGGTAATGAAAAATGGGGGTAATAATGACCAAATTCGTGCATCCTTATTGCACGATACCCTCGAAGATACCCATACTTCTGACGAAGAATTGAGAGTCTGCTTTGGGGAACACGTACAGTCTTTGGTTCGTGAACTTACCAATCAGAGGTACAAAATTGAAGAAATGGGTAAAGAAGCCTATATGACTGAAAAGTTAATGAGACTTTCAAATGAGGCACTTTTGATTAAATTATGTGATATGCTCTATAACATACAGGACCACCCTACTGAGGCACAGGAAGTAAGAATGCTTCATAATGTGGCAAGTCTTATTGAAAATCGTAAAGACCTTACCGATAATACTCGTCGTCTTGCAATGATGGTATTTGGAAGTTAAAAAAAGTGTTAATATAATATTATTGAGGATACGGCAACCAGGTAAATGCAGTCCGTGGCTTGACTTTGTCAAGTAGGACAGAGGGTAATAGCAAAGAAAAATCTTCCTGTAGGTTCAAGTCCTACTATCCTCAATATAAACTAGTCTTTTTTGAATTAGATAACCGTTACCACTGGGTGAAAGTCCTGGGGGTTCAAAAAAGACATCTTTTAGGGCAGAGTAGTCGTGTGGTTACTCTGCCCTTTTTTAGGAGAAAAAATGACAAAAGAAGAAGCCTGGTCTCATTTTTATGAATATGGTATGTTTTCAGATTATCTTCATCAATGTGAAGACCCTGATGGTGCTTGTTTAGCAGAGGCATTTTATGACGGTTTTGCAGACGGTAATTCAGGGGAACATTACCAGCAATACCTTAATGATGAGCATGTTTATATTGGTACAGACGATTGGGGTGCAAAAATTCATACTGTAAATGCGTATATTGCAGGTTCTAACTATAAAATAAATGGTATCCCAAAAGAAGAAATGCGAAAGTTTACAGAATAAAAATAGACCCAAGTGAATAGTCACTTGGGTTCAGGTTATTAAAGGATATCATTAAATAGGACTACTTTATTTTTGGTCTCTTTTGCTTTATATAGGGCAATATCGGCGTGTTTTATAATACCGTATATATCATCACCCTGCTCACCATATGCAACCCCAATAGAATATGTAATATCGTCCCTAATCATATTGTTTGCAATTCTTATCTTAATTGAAGTAAACTTTACTTCTTGGTTAAGAATTACAAGGAATTCATCTCCACCGTATCTGATTACGGCTCCGTCAGGAAAAGACTTTTTCAAAAACTTAACAGTGTCATAAATGGCGTGGTCACCAAAGTCATGACCGTTGTTATCATTAAGTGACTTAAAATTATCAATATCTAGCATTATTATAGTTGAGTTCTGTTTAAGTTTTTCATTGTCAGTTATATCGTTTATTCTCTTTCTATTCCAAACTCCAGACATAGAGTCAGTTTTTGACATAACTACAAGTTTACACTCATTAAGCCAATTGTTATAATATGCAATCCTTAATATAACTGCAGCTATTATACAAGCAATAGACATAGTTAAGTCTGAGAATAATAGACTTATTGGATTATTACTAACAAAAAAGAAACCAAAACAATTTTGTGAACACAAAAATAATGATATAGGGTATGCTATTTGAGCCACAATTTGACTTATTCCTGATGCAGAGGCATAATGTAACATGAAAATTGCCAGATTCATTATCATATTTCCTGTACCACCCGTTGGGGCACCTGAAAAATGGAGACTTAACATTTGGCAAATGATGTTCGTGTACATCATTCCATTTGACAAAAATGGTTCCAATTTTTTCCATTTAATAGAGATAATAGTAAATGGCACTAATAACGCCAAAGGTAAAAGTCTGCATATAATCGTTGCAACAAGACTCCCCTCTGGTCCAATTCCTTTAATAAAAACGTCCTTAATAACCCAAGCCCCGTTAAGGATACAACACGCAACAGTCATAAGAAATTGCGTCCAAAAAAATTTCTCGTGTTTATCCTTACGGAATTCATTTGAGGAAATGTTATTAAGATACTCTCTTAGATAATTCTTCATTTAAGTTCCTTATTGTAAGATTTTTAGTGGGTCACGATTTTTAAATAAGATATATAATTAGTGAGCCTATTATTCTTAGGCTGTTAATATATTATTAATATTAACTTCTTTTATAAGGAGAGAAAATGAACAAAGAAAGAGTACTAAGTCAAATTGCTGAGGAAATAAGTGAGGCAGCAACAACTATTAACTTCCTAAGGGAATTGATTAATGGATATCAAACACATATAAATATTCCTCGGTCACACTTGGGATATAGAATTCCAAGTCCTTTTAAGCAGAGAATTAAAGGATTTATGTATACCTATCATTTTAGAAGAATTTCTATAACAGAAATAATTGACTACTCAACAACTACAAAGGGTGTACCAACAGGACGATATGGTATGTCCGAAAATTTCCCAACATATAAAGAATATGTTGACGTTGGCAAGTTCATTCACGACTTAAAAATATATATTAAGGAATTAAATAGAGTATACGACGAGGCTGTTAAGAAATTAAAAGCCTAAGCAAGGAGAATAAGATGAAAAGAACAATTGAGTGTCTGGATATTAATGGGTTTACTTATAATCCAGAGATTGCGTCTCATACTTTCTCGGCTTTCTATGATAAAGACGAAGATAACGGTATTGAGATTCTAGAAAATTACAATAACCGTGATTGGTTAACTATTATTTACCGTTATAGGTGTGAAACTGTAAGAGTTATTAACTTTTTAATGCAGGGTGACTCCTGCTATTGGAAAGAACAGCTTGAACATACTATTATGGAATATATGCCTTCAGAATTGAAGGACTAGGAGTTATATGGCACCAAGTAATTTTGAACAATATTATGCTATTAAGTTGACAACTGATAAAGACTTTCGTGAGGGGGCTGCTTGTCAGCAAGAATGGTCTGACGAGGGATTCAAAAAACTTTTTGAAGACTGTTGGGAAACAGCAGTACAGTCTGCAAAGGAAAACTTATCTAATGATTGCCAGGACGCAAAAGACGAACTTATTCAAAGCCTTAGAAAAGACATTGAATACTATGAAGATAAATTAGAAGAGATTGCAAATCTTGCGTCTTCTTAATAGGAGAATTTATGATATTAAATATTGCAAATGAAATTGAAGAGGTTCTTAAAAATAAAGGTCTTGTAGGTCAAAGATTTGGTTCGGGATTTTGTCTTGCAGACAATACACGAGATGTTCAATATGAATATTCTTCAAAAGAAGTAAAAGAATATTTTTCTAAAATTGAAGACGCTATTAAAGAAGTTTCTACAAAATATGGAGACTATGAGGTGACACTTCGTTTTAGAGACGACAATTTTTCATTTTATGTCAGGCCAGCAGAGAAAATTGAAGAAAAAGGTCCACTGCCTGAGTGTATTGACGGTCAGGAAGTTGAAGACTCCCCAATAGATGAAGTATAAATAAAAAAGTTCCTCAAACGAGGAACTTTTTAGATTAGAGAACGTCTTCTTTTGAAACTATCTCATCTTCTTCTACTACGTCTAAAATAGGTTCTGCAGAACGATGATGAGGTATAGGTTTATGAGGCTTTGGTGGCTTATGATGGGTATGACCATTATCGAAAAAGTCAGTAGGCTCTTCTGTGTCATCAAGAACCTGGTCTTCGTCAGGTATTCCATCACCATTTGTGTCTAGTTTACCGTCTATATATTTAACAGACTTTATTGCTTTTTGACCAGCAACATAAAAAGTACAAGCTGTACCAAATGCAGTAAAAAAGGCGTCTAGTTGAAAGTCTGCCTCTACTAAACCATTACAGATTAGGGCTTCCAATGCTAATAGACCTGAGATAAATATAATATGTCGTATTGTTGCTGGGTCGCCCATATCGGATTGGCCCCTTTTAGTATTTGCAGTTTTTATGGCATATGCAGTTCTATCTACACCGATATATGCTGCCGATATAGCCATCCAGAACCAGGAAATAGTCTGCATAGGTAATTCCAAGTTGCCGTTAATGAAGTCTCTGAATATTGGATTTGTAGTAGACCAATTGAACTTGAGACACAAGTGTAATGCAAGTTGTAATACCATTAAAATGGAAGTTACTACTGCATAAAACACAACTATAAAAGATGTTTTGTACCAAATAGGTGTTTTATTTAATTGTTCCATAATTTTTCCTCGTATAATTAGCAGGGAAAATAGATGAAGGTTAATATATTATTATGCTAGAAGTAAAAATTGATTATCAAAAATTACAAGTTCCAACTTACTCTGACCAATACAGCCGTATCCCTCATTATACAGATAATGAAAAGGATATGTTTATCTGTACTGCCGTTTTTAGAAAAGAGTATATGGAAAAATTAAAGGACTCAGACGAATTACCTTCAAGAAGTAAGGATAATATGCTTCCAGCATTTTTTGTTTATGAGTCGGACACTATCCCTTTAAGACAACAGTTAGTTAAGGCACTTCAGATTAGAAGTGACCCAAAGTTTACAAATAGAATTTTTTCTCAGACTTTTTCAGGTAGTAAGTCTGTCCATACTTTGGTATTTATTGACCCAGAATATAGAGAAGACGTTGCAGAAGACTTTAAGTATTATTGGTCTAAGCTGGGGTCAATTATATTTGGTGATGTTAGTTATTTAGATATTGCTTGTGCTACAATAGGTCGTTTATCAAGGAACCCTAATGGTGTAAGGGATAATGGTAAAATACAGGAGTGTTATTATTATAATCCTAATGCCACTCTTAAAAATTGGGGATTTGAAAAAATTATTGAAAAACATAAAGTTGACCTAAATTTAGAGAGGATTGCTAAGGCAGAACGTGACCAAAAGGCAAGTCAACTTTATCTTAACAATAAAGAAGAAGAGATGACAAAGTTGGAAAATATGCACAAAAAAGGTAACGGAAGTGAAGCATTTAACTTGGCATATGACGTTATTATTAACCATGATTGCCCGAAAGGTGCAAATTATATAAGTGCTTGTGCAGCACTTAAAGGTTGTGGATTTAGTGCAGATTTAGCTAAGGAAATGCTAAGAATTGCGTCTGAGGCACATCCTACAAATATTTCAAGGAGGAATGTAGAAAAAACGGTAAGTCGTATTTATTCTACATAAAGGAACACAATGAACTTTCCATTAAGAGGTGACGAAAGCTTTATTAAAAATTTAAAGAAAGGTGATATTTTATATAATATCGAGTTGGAGTGGAACCCTGACAAATGCAAGGCCGAGGTTAATGTAAAGGATATCAAGTTTGACCATTACGAGAAAGACGAAGAAGGTAAGACAGTAAAAAGGGCAAATGAGGGTGGAGACGTTTGGGCAATTTTGACCAAAGGTGGAATTCAAACAGAGAAACATAATATTATGTATGGTTTCTATAAAACACCTTTAGACGCGTTAGAGGCTTTTAAGAGACTTACTGAGGCAATGGACGACGCTGCAAAAGAGGGTCTTAAAAAAGAAAACAGAAGACTTAAAAGACTTGTAGAGAAAATGGCAAAACAAGGAGAAACCAATGGTAGTAAATAGTATTAACGAACGTAAGTGGGTTTCTTCTGCATTAAATAAGTTAACAAACTTTTTGAAACGTGCCCCTCTTTGGACTGTAAAGAAGAACTCTGAAAGAGACTTTGGTGTTTATATCAAGTTTGACGATAAAACATTATTTTATCCTTACGACTGCAGTCAGGACGTAAAGAATTGGATTCACCATATTAAAGAGGACTTGGTAAAGTATTATCCAAGGCTTATTGAAGATATTGTTGAGGAACATATTCTTACTCCAGCAGAGCAGGCTTTATATATTGAAAAACATGGTGGAAATATTGAAAATATTCCTACTATCGAAAATAGGGTTATAAAACAAAATTGTTGGAGAATTGATAAGGTTCTTTTACATAAGAATATCTTTATCCTTTACTTAGAGGGCAGTATAATGAATCCTCACGGAGACTCATTATTTCTCCCAGCAGAGGAACCAATATTTAAGAGATTTAAGTATGAAGGTCTGTCAGTATTATTTATGAAGAAGTTAAGAACTTCGACTTGTGATGCTGAAACAAGTAAGGACTTTTTTGAAAACACAATACCTTTAAATACTGTTAAAGTAACAGAGGATTAATTAAATAAGGCACTCTTAATGAGTGCCTTTATTTTATTTCTGATTATTCTGTAATTTTTGACCTGCATTTACCATTGTAGTACCAACCTTATTCTTAAACTTATCCAAAACACTAGGATTTTTATTTTGTTTCTTTGCGTTTTGTGCAAGTTCGAGACATTTAAGCAACTGTTCTTTGTTCTGCAGTCCCAGCTCTTTAAGAATATCATTTAAGTTGTAGGTAATTCCTTGTGGAGTTGCCTCTTGCATTTTATCTAATAACTCATCAAACTTGTTCATATTATCTTAACTCTTCTCCATTATTCCAATTATCTGTTAACTCATTAACAGAGTTTGCAACACTTTTTACTGCCCCAGGTGCTTCAAGTGCAATTTGACCTGCTGCCTTTGCAGCATCAACTGCAAGTCCACAAACGTCTTTTAATCCAGTACCTAACTTTCTTGCCCAATTTTTATTGCCGTTAGCAGTAGGTTGACTATTATTAACGTTAGTTTTAACGTTATTATTTGCATTAACGTTATTATTTGCATTAACGTTATTATTTGCATTAACGTTATTATTTGTGTTAACGTTATTATTTGTGTTAACGTTATTTTGAGTTGTAGTGTTATTATTAGGTGCAGTTGGTGCTTTTCCACCTTGATTTCCTTGTGTAGGCTGTGACTGACCCTCAGAAGGTTTATCCTTTCCTAAAACTTGATTTACAAAAGGCTTTAAGTCTTCAATTTTTATATTAGTTGGAAGTGTAAATGTCTCAGGCTGGTTAGACGTATCGGGATTTTGGTTTTGGTCATTTTCCTTAGGTTGTTCTTTTTCAGTATTTTGATTTTCTGTCTTAGTATTATCATTTTGATTTTCTTGACCTTTATCATTCTGACCATTGCCACTCTGGTCATTACCATTATTTACTTGGTCAGTCTGACCATTAACTGCCTGATTACCAGCATTTTGAGGAGGATTATTATCTTCTAACATTTTATATAGCTTTTCATAGAAATTGTCTAGTACCATATAAAATTAGTAAAAATAACAAAAAAGGCACTCTTCCGAGAGTGCCTTTTAGTTAATCAATATTCATTGGACTTTGAGTATTTACAGAAAAATTGTCTTTTTCGATTACTATTTTTGAAATACCCGACTTATTAGTGTCAAGTACATTTTTCACCGTAGATATGACTTTATCCATATTTTTTGTTTCATATGTATTTTCCGGGAATAAAAGACCATATTTTTCACAGTTATCTTCTGTAAAACAATGTATTCTAAACATTTGCCTGCTTCTCCTCTTGAGACTCTTCCTCAATATCTTTGAACGTTATAACTTTAAATTGAGACACAAAGTCATTCCATTCTTGTTCTTTATTTAATTTTTCTATTTCCAATTTATCAAGACCCGTCTTGATACATCTTAATCCAAAACCAAGGGAGTCCATAACGTCTTTACCTACCTCTAATTCTAGTAGTAGGTCATGGCAGCCTGCAATTAGATTATGGGCATTTTTAATGTTTTCTAGAATCTTATCATATTTCTTATAGTCAGGCTCATATTTATATTTTGCCATACTTTACTCCTGCCTATCAAGGTTTACTTGAATTCTACCTGATATAAAAATACCACTTGCTGCAGCCTGACTTAAAGAGTGAGTAATTCCACTTCCGTCACCAATACAGTAAACATGGGCATCACCATTCATAATTGGCATTTCCAAGTTATCGTCAACTTCAACAATGTTATCGTAAAACTTAACTTCTGTGGCATACATCAAATTATCTGGATTAGCAGTACCTGGGGCAATTTTATTAAGTGCCTGGATAGTCTCTATGATATCTTGACATACTCGGTGTGGTAAACACCAAGAAATATCTCCAGCTACGGCAGTCTTCAAAGTAGGAATAACTGAATTATTTGCCAAGTCTTCTTCTGTTGACCTATGGCCCCTAATAAGGTCTCCATATCTTTGAACTATTACCTCACCACCCGCAAGAAGATTTGATAGGGTAGCAGTTATTTTACCGAATTCGTCCCCATTTGTAAATGGCTTAGTAAACTTTTGACTTACCAAAAGTGCAAAGTTTGTATTGTCAGTATGTTTTGAGGTATCTTCATATGAGTGACCATTTACAGTAACAATACCATTTGTATTTTCCGCTACAACACTTCCATGAGGGTTCATACAGAAAGTTCTAACACTATCTTCATAAGTGTCAGTTATGTAAACAATTTTTCCCTCATATAGTTCTTCTGTAATGTCAGAGAAAACTTCATATGGCAATTCATATCTTATGCCTAAGTCAATACGGCTAGAATTAGTTTGTACATGAAGTCGTTTACATTGGTCTATCATCCATTTACTTCCACTTCGACCAACGGCAAAAACCAAATTCTTTGTTTGAATCAAGTCATCACTACAAGGAACCCTTGTCTGATAGTAAGGATATGCCCAGCCAAATGTTTCAAGTTTTGTATTAAACAAAAATTCAACACCACTTTGTCGTAGTTCGAGATACATTTTTTTGAGAAGAAGTAGACCATTATCTGTTCCAAGGTGACGAATATCTGCGTCCAAGAGTCTTAGTCCATTTTGAGTACACTTCTTTTTGAGGCTAGAGTTTTTTGAAGAGAACATTTTAGGAACTCTATCGTCTAAAAGTTTAGTGTTTATGGTGTCTACAGTTTTCATTAAGGATAAGGCTTGTTCACTTCCTATCTTTTCTGCAAGAGTACCACCAAAGTGGTTAGTAATATTATACTTAAAGTCACTAAATGCCCCAGCACCACCGAATCCCTGCATAATATTACAAGGATTACATTGACAACATTTCTTGCACTGTCCTGTAATGATAGGGCATTTTCTATGGTCAAGGTCATTACCCGCGTCAACTATAAGTATCTTTTTTTGAGAATTAAATATTTTTGTAAGACCGTAGGCAGTATATAACCCACCCGGACCAGCACCTACAATAATTACGTCATATATTTTATTATTCATTAACGTTCTCCAAGGGAGTAGTTTTGTTTACAATCTGTACAAGTAATATCTGCAAGGTCACCGATAGAAGTAAATGCCCAACCTACCTCATAA
>ODAI013171277.1_pt1 | contig 16270 bp, 21 predicted proteins | sample 1539321 | NCBI WGS metagenome assembly ODAI01 (sample SAMN02144231, study PRJEB22623) | gut metagenome | biome: sheep rumen | host: Ovis aries | place: New Zealand
CGCACCCCCTTTCACCGCTTTCCCCGTCGATCCTCCCGTTCCTCACCATTAAGGAATCATCTTCATAAATGCCTCGGACGGGAATCGACCCCGTGTTACTGCCGTGAAAGGGCAATGTCTTACCCGCTTGACCACCGAGCCATAACAATTATGTATTTTAACATAATTGATTTTGTTTGTAAACAGTTTTATACTGTTAATTCATAGAATTCTTTTGCTCTCTTATAGCAACCTGTAAGTAAATCATCTAATACATACTTATTTATATTTTCTGGTGCATGATTAACAATATAACTCTGCATAACTCTATATGCGATTACTACTGGTATTACTCCAAATAATATGCAAGCTCCAAAGTAACCAAAAATAGTTTTAATTGTTTCTGATACATTAAATAGAGTAGTATAATTCAGAATATAAGTAAGTATTCCAGTAGTTAAAAACAAAATAATATAGGTAGTAAACATTACATTTATTGCTTTTGAAACCTTATAAAGTTTTTCCATAAAAGCCTCCTATATAATTTTTGATGGGGATATTGAGGATTCGAACACTCGAAGTCTGAAGAATACATAATTTGTCATTAGTTCTGCAGTAACTAATCTAGAACTGGGAAATGTTCTTATGTCTCCTTTTTGACACGTGATTTACCTTCACGTCACTTTGTCCACTTGTATATCACCCCAAGTAAAGCAGTCTCACCAGGAGTCGAACCTAGGACCTTTGTAGCGTTGTACCCCATCCGGTAACCTCTCTTGCGGAAAGGTCTGCATACACTTAGTTTAGGGTACCGGGCCTGCATTACTCTACTTGCAGTGTCAGTTAGCTAGACTGTCTTTCAAGTATTTCACTGCCCTTCATCAAGACCATATTAGTTAGTATAGGCTGTTCATCAAACTCCATTTAACAATTCAAACCCAACTTAGACTTACCGGCTAAGAGCGCTTCTGGCTTGCAATGGAAGATTTTCACTCCGCGTCTTAACTCCACATTCAGCAGTATCTAAGAATTACAGTTTGCACCTAAGAGTCAACGGTGGGGTTCGAACCCACGCCCTTACGGGTATACGGTTTTGCAGACCGCTGCCTTAACCAACTTGGCTACGTTGACATAGGTTCACCAGCTAATTGCTTAGCTGATGAAATTTATATTTAGTTCTTTTTAATTGTATCTCTCATTTCAGCAAGTCTCATTGACTTATGAGTATTCTTATGAAAGTCATTAGAAACCTTTTCAGTCTTAGAATCATTCTTTGCTGACTGTCTCTTTTCTTCCTTGGCCTGAATTAGAGTACCTTTCTTATTATGTTCTTTAGCCTTAGAAAATTCCTTAGAATTTTTACCAGACACTTCTTCATACTCTACAGTTTCTGCAGAATCTGAAGTAGTAGTTGCAATGGTAGTATTACTACAAGCTACCATTGAAAAAAACCATTGCAGTTGCCATTAGTGTTACCAAAATTTTTCTCTTCATCTTTTTTGTACCTCTTTTCATTATTTGTTATTCAGGCCTACCAGAATCGAACTAGTATTAACGCCACAAGCCTGTTACGATTAGTCATTAAGGTACAATAACAGCCAGGAGAGGAATCGAACCCCCAGCTCTTGAGTCAGAGTCAAGCGTGTTACCATTACACTACCCGGCTATTTAAGCCTTATTTTTAGCTTTTAATTGTTCTTTTAAGGCTGCAATTTCTTTATCTTTTTCAGCCAATTCATCTTCATAAATGTTAATAATAGTTTCTGTACATTCAGTTAAACTAACAATTTTAGCTTTAAGAATTGTAAAACCATCACTTAATTCAGGGTAATTTGCTTTACCATAAGTGGTAAGCGGATAAATCCAATTTCTTGTTTCTTGAACATATTTATGAAGTTTTTCAGGTTTCATAACATATAAATCTTCTACATTATGAGACCTATCAGCAAGTTTAATTAAAATAGCAAGTCTATTGCGCTTAATCTGATTAAAATAATCATTTAATTCTTCTTCTGTTGCACCAGAGCGTTTACTTACTAATTTAACAGCCTCATACACTTTTTGAGAAAAATGATACTCACTTACAAGTTCACTACCACCTTTTGGAAAATACTGCTCACAATCTTCAATAGAATCATGCAGTAATGCAGCTGCTAATAAATTATCAAGTTCATCTGTTCTAATAGGTAATCTTAAAGAAATAAGTGTTGAACAGACTTTAAGTACATGAAGTACATAAGGTAATCTATATGACTGTCCGTCAATGATTACTTCACCTTTACGATATTGTCCATTATGAAATTTACGTGCTAACGGCAATGCTCTTAAGGTCTGTGTTAACTTCAAAGCAGTAGCATAGCCTTTAATAAATAGATAAGTTTTGTCATATAAAAAAGCTTCATCAACATTAAAAGATTCTACTATTTTTTGCATATCTGTTATCCTCCATTTCTTTAAAAATAGGAACCGTCACTGCTGGCTCTCACTCCTACGACGGTGCACCTAACAGGAGATGCAGCATTTACTGGCTGTTAGTTTTTCCTGGCCGATAACCATGCACCCAAACTAACACTAGGCGGCTAGGTGCAAAATGAAACACAGAATTGTGTTACAGAAACAGTATGGCATATATGTTTCTGAGTGGAGATGACGGGAGTCGAACCCGTGTCCAAAATACTCACTCGGAGCTTTCTACACGTTTATCTTGCTTTCAATAAGTTATTCAACTATCTAAACAAGCGAACTAGTTGATAACTAACCATTGTAGTCTTAAGTATGAATACTATAGTCGTCCTTTTCATACTGCAACGAACTTCTTTGAACCATACAGAATACGTTCGTAATATCTGCTATGGCTTAACACTCTAAAGAGTGGTTGCTGCGATTAGGCAGCTGCTAAAACAGGTCTAGCGTTTATTGTTTGATGTCGGATTTAAGAGGTGTCCATCATCCTCTACGTGCTTTTCTCGTTGCTTGTACCCTGTCGAAGCCTTTACATCCCCAGGTTACTATTAAAACTGCAACTGTTTTAATATTATAACTTATAATTTTTATTTTGTAAACAGTTTCATGCTTCAACTATAAAATCTTTAATCAATTCACAAACATTATTAAATTCATCTTCATCATCTGTATATAATGATAATTTCATAGAATGTATTAAATCAAGACTAAAAATTCCCATAATAGATTTTGCATCAACAACATAACGGTCGTGAGATAAATCCATATTCATATCAATATGATTTACAATATTACTGAATTTCTTAACTTTATCAATAGAGTTAAGATTTACCATGACAAATTTCATTTCACTAATTCCTCCAAAATTAAACCACTATATTTAATTAAAAAAGACCACTCAAAAGGTTGCAACAAAGAGCATCACCGAGTTATAGAGGGTATTAAAGCTAATCGCGAGTCACTTTAATCACCGATTCTATACAAACGCTTCTTACGAGGGCTACTCGTTATTGTTCTCTTTCTTAAGAATGGCCTAACTACCTTATCAGGAATCGAACCTAATTTCTTGGATATTCCCACGTTTTACCGATAAACTAAAGGTAACTTTTATTTTTTGGAGGTTTAGTGTGAAAAAGTGGAACTGAAGAGATTCGAACTCTCGACCCCCTGCTTGCAAGGCAGATGCTCTCCCAACTGAGCTACAGCCCCAAAATGCCCATATAAAAGTAACAAAATATGGGCGTAATTGATTATATCCAGCAGATATAACCTCTCGACCAGGACCTATATCTTTTCATTCCTGTATCAAAGTTACTTTTAATTTAAGTGGGAAGAGTTAATTACTTCTTAGGAGCCCTTGTTGCACACCAGTAATTGCCATCTTCAGTATCTACAAAGAAATCTTCTCCCTTGTCCTTAACAGCATTACTGATTACAACCTGGTCAGCACGTACCCTGAATTCCTTACGAGCATAATTTACCATTTCATCTTTGGTAATCTTACTCTTAAGTCCTACAAGATAAGTCTTTCGGTCTTCACCATAAAGTTTAAGAATTTCCATTTTTTAATTTCCTTTCTTATTCTAATACTACCAACAGTATCAGTGGGCCGGGATGGAATCGAACCACCGGTGTTTCTGATGTAACGGATTTACAGTCCGCCGCCCTCGCCGCTAGGCATACCGACCCATATATAATCTACTAAAACAATTCAGTAGGGTCTTCAGGTTCATGATTTATACTAGGAAAATAAGCTGTTCTGCTTGGTCTTACATAGTATTCATCATTTTCATCAATATCATACTTTTCATTAAAATAACTAGCATGATTTCGATAATATGTTAGGAATGTTTCAAATTCACGACCATTAGGCTTAAAATCAGGACAATTTTCTGGACAATGTTCACAGCCATATCTTACGTTTGGGTGATTATCATTATTACAAGCACCAAAACCTATATAACCCGGCCCACCTTCAATACCACCGAATACACAAATATCTCCGATAGGTACATTCTTATTCCAATTCTTAAATAGCTCTTTAATAGTCATATATCTTACCCTCCTTAGTAGGAAAAGTGGGACTCGAACCCACGACCTACGGCTTATAAGGCCGGCGCTCTCACCAACTGAGCTACTTTCCTATTTTAATTATTGGATAGGTCACCAAGACTTCGAGTATGGCTAACTCTACAAGGATTCGAACCTGAAAACTATAAAGATAAGGTAATTAGTCTTATTTTTACAGTATTTCTTATTAACCGTTGCGCACCGATTAATAAGATTCTATCCAATTATTAAAAGCGCTGAGGAAGGATTTGAACCTTCTACGACCTTTTGGATGTGCATATCCTACTCAGTTTGTTTGAAGAGCATTCCCCTTGATAGTCGTCAATAATGCACTATATCTGACCACTGCAGCTCTCTCAGCGAGATTGTATAGTTATTATAGCACAAAATATTTTATCTTGTAAATAGTTTCAAGAAAAAATTTTCATGTATAAAAAATGGACGGTGTTGGTTTCGAACCAACCTCTTCGGTTCTTCAGACCGACGCTTTCACCAGATTAGCTTACCGTCCTCGGTAAAGTCAGATACTTCACCGATGCTAAATCGTTCTCTCATAATTTTATTCTCCTTATTCTACATTAAAATAATTATCTTCTTTAATATCTACACTAAAATCTCCCCAGTCACCTTTCATAATACCTGTAGCTTTATCAATTTCAGTAACTTGACCTGCTAAAATTTTTCCAGTTTCTTTAAGAGTTTCAATAGGCTTATCTGAATTTTTTGACCATAAAATAGCAATTGTTGAATTAGGGACAATATTAGTATTATTACAACCCATTTTTGCTATTCTTGATTTAACTACTAACATATCACAAAGGTCACAGCAACGAGATTCATAATCGTCAGCATGACAAAGTGGAAAAGGATTATTTCCATATCCATTAATCTCACAACCACAAATGCAACACTTCATAATTTATCTCCTTATATACAAATTCCCATTGCTACTATAAGAAACCCAAATGTTATAATACCTGAAAAATCAGGACTTTCATTTATATTATTATCTTTAATTAGGTTTACTACTGCCATACATAATCCTATTACAATTAAAAATATTCCGAATAATATACCTGCTATATTCAAAATTATTCACTCCTTTTGAAACGACTATACCAGGAATCGAACCTGGACTACTGCTTCGACATGGCAGCGTACTACCTTAATTTATTATGGTTACGACGTCGTTATTTCTCCAAATGAAAACCATAATATTTTCCCAATATTAAGTTTACCATTATACTATATAGCCAAATGTGCCTGAAGGGGCTTGAACCCTCGACCTACGGATTAAAAGTCCGTTACTCTACCAGTTGAGTTACAGGCACGTATTAAATTGTTTTCGTGCTTTACGTTTTCGTTTCATATTTTTATTCTCCTTTATTTTATTAAATGTACCATACGAGGCTCGAACTCGTGACCCCATGATTAAAAGTCATGTGCTCTACCAACTGAGCTAATGGTACAAATTAAGGGGATAATTTTTCGTACGCACTCCCCAAAACCTACTGTTTCAAAAAGCACATCTACTAGGTTATCACCTTAAAGAATCTGGTACCCAACCTCATCTACCAGAATGGTCACTCCTCTATCTAAAATAGAAACTCAGTTCAGTGACTTTCCAGATGTTTTATTTTTTAATCATGAAATTATTATATCACTTGTGAAATAACCTTGTAAATAGTTTCAAGGCCAATTTTTAATAATTTCTTAGCTCTCTTTTGGTGTCTCGTTCTTTAATAGATTGTCTTTTATCATAAGTATGTTTACCCTTACATACGCCAACTAAGACCTTAACTTTTCCATTAACCATGTACATCTTTAATGGTATAAGTGTAATTCCGTTGTCAATAAGTTTATTCTTTAATGACCGGATTTCTGATTTATGTGCAAGAAGCCGTCTATTTCTACGTTCTGCAACATCATAATCCATTGCTTTGTCATATTTAGAAATATGTGTACCAATTAGAATAAGCTCATTATTTTCTATAGAAATGTAGGAATCTTTGAGATTACAACTACCTTTTCTAATAGATTTAATCTCATGACCCTTAAGCTCAATACCACATTCAAGTGTATCAAGTACAAAGTAATCATAATATGCTTTTCTATTTTCTATGTTAATACTCATAACTGCTCCCTAATACGACTAATAGTTTTATGTAGTGGACATTCAAAATCTTCGACTTCTTCATCATATAGCCAGCAACCATCACAGCCGCTTGGCATATCACTGATAGTATCACAAATAGTTTCTGCCTGATTGATAAGTTCCTTAATATCTTCTGTATTTACCATATTATACTCCTATTCTTTGCTAATCCAAGCAATAACCTCTAAAGTATCATTTCCTTTAGAGCCATCATAATAATTAACATCACAACATTCTCCAGTTACCTTTACAAGAATATTATCGTCTTTTCTTTCAAGGATTTCTAAACGATTCTTAAAAGTAGATATACATTCACAATAGTAAATATAAGTCTCATTTTCATTAGCTTCATTTAGAATTAGACCTGATTTTACTGATTCATTCGTTACGTTGGTAGTATCAAAATACAAGGTCCAACCAGGTTCTTCCTCTAAATAGGTAGTATCTTCATGAAGATTAGTTCCAGGTCCAAAATTCATTTCTATAGATAACTCATTATCATCTATGGACCAAGTACCATTTTGGAGCGGATAGCATTCTTCACCACAAAATCTTTTAATTATTAAGGTATTTAACTTATCCATCAGCAGCTCCTTACTGTGCAATATACTCTTTTACAATGCCTTGAGCCATTTTACCATCAAGTGTATTACCAAACTGAGCTTTAAGAGCCTTCATACATACACCAATATTCTTCTCAATATTATTTGTAGTAAGATATTCGGTAATCTGCTCAGCAGTAACCATTTCAGGAAGAAGAGCTTTACAATAACTATATTTTTCACCAATAACAGCTAAACGCTTATCATCTTTCTTTACAAATTCAGCAAGGTCATTAAGTTGCTTCATTTCATTTTTGATTGCTTTAATAAAGTCATCGTCAGTTACTGCACGATTACCATCAGCCTTTGCAATTTTAAGTGCATTTTCAAGAATAGACTTATAAGTTATCTTTGCATTCTCATTCTTATCAATCATAGCCTGTTTTACAAGCTGTCTTATCTTTTCTTCCATTTTTTAATTCCTCTTTTTATATATTTTTATACAAGAAACTTTGTACAATTATTGATTTCATTCATAATATCATTATAAATATCATCAATAGAAACTGGTGTACAATTATGAGCATCACACGCTACATTATACATATAAGGTCTATCCTCATAGAACTTTTCTTTACTATGAGTATGACCAAACAGATTAAATACAGCCTTTTCAGGATTGCTCTGTAAATCTGCTGTTAATGTAGGATAATGACTTAAATAGAATTTTCTGCCTTTATATTCAATTAGAGTTGACCAAACAATCTCAACTATATTAGGACTTTCTTTATAGATTTTAATCTTTGCAGGTGAATCATGATTACCTATAATAAGATGAATCTTTCCATTAAGTTTAGGTAGTGTATTTTTTACAAAATCAATATCAGAACCTAAGAAAAAGTCACCTAACATATATACATTATCATTTTTACCAACAGTTTTATTCCAATTATCGATGATAGTGTTATTAGATTCAGTTATAGACTTAAAGCCTCTTGGGCCCCAGATAAACTCTCTATCATGATTAAAATGTGTATCACTAATAAAATAATCCATTTCTTTTTACCTCTTTTCAAAAAATCATTTTATCATAAATACGCATCTTTGTAAGTAGTTTCAGATAGAATAGTTTTAGATAGGCAAGATGGGATTCGAACCCACAAAATCTTGATTTTGAGTCAAGCACGTCTGCCAGTTGCGTCACTTGCCCATAGATTGAGGACAAATAAACTCTTTATCTGTAGCAGCGTGATATTTTTTAATACCAATAAAAACTACACCATTATGAAGATACGTACTCATGAAATGTGCTAATTCTGCCTTACAATCTTCGATATTAGTATGTTTATCTCCCATAACTCCACCGTTATTTCCAAACCATACTACTGCTCTGTAATAATATTTATTATTAGCCATAGTTACTTATCCTCCTTCCTTATAGATTTGACTAAGTGACCTCGATAGGATTCGAACCTACAAAACCAACATCCTTAGTGTTGTGCGTCTGCCAGTTGCGCCACGAGGCCATTATTTTTCAATGTAGGTTAACCAAGCACATTTTTTATTATGTACAAATTTACACTTATATTTATTTTTTGAAACAGTACCATAAGCTCCACATAACTTATAAATTTTACCATTTTTATCAATTACATCATTCATATACTTAGTATTTTCTTCAAATGATACAGTACCATTTTCTTCTTTTGTTTTCTTATACAATTTCTTAATAGCATGCTTTTTAATTTGCATAACAATAAATACAGGTAAAACACCAAATAATACACCAAATATAAATAAAACTAAAGCAGCATTTTTACTACTTATAATCCCTATAATTGTAGGTGGAATTGCTAATATACATAATGTAAGAATCCAAATTCCATCATAAAATTTCTTGTGATGTATTAGTTCGTATTTCATATTTTACTCCTTTTTATGTATAAAATATGTGGGTAGGGACTTGAATTTCTGTCACCCTACATGAGGAACCCCACTTATCACTCCTCCTAATTGTTCCTCTCTACTTAACGTCTCACTTTTTCGTCACCACATATTTTATTACTTACTTAACTTATCTGCAATACTTGAAGATGCAAATGATTCGGGTTTTACCTTGCAATCATATCCACAGGCTTTAATCCAACCAACAAGCATTGGAATAAGTTCTTTGGTTTTACCCTTATCGCTCCAACCTGCATCTACATGAATTGCCAAAGTAGAATTATCTCTGAGTTCTTTGTACTCATCTTTTTCTATGATTTCAACTAAACGAGTCATAATATCAAGACTTCTTGTAGTTTCTTCAGTTAATTTCATTCTAACGTCACTAATACGTCTAATTTTTTCAATCTCATAGAAGAAGATGCCACCATGTCCTTCACAGGTTACCGCGATAACTGATACAATCTTAGTCTTATCGAAATTCTGAGAATCTGTACCTACAACTATCTGTAATGGAACATCATAGTGTTTCATTTTTTGCATGTAATCACAGATTTTGCTTGGAATCTCTTCTAATTCAAGATTGCCATAAGTATTACTCTTGAACATTACGATAACCTCTTTTCTTTTATATTTACCTTATTCAGGTAATGCCCATGAAGAGACTTGAACTCTTATGCACGAAGCCACAGTTTCTAAGACTGCTATGTATACCATTTCCACCACATGGGCTTATTCTTTTTTATAATTACTAGGTCTGCCAATACCATTTGTATGAATGTCATTCATATCATCAAATCTCATTAGTGCTTCTGTAGTGTGCATACCTAGAATACCTGCTTTATGTGATTCCATAATTTCAAGATAACTATCATCAATAAACATTAATTCATCTAAATTAAGATTATCTCTTTCAGCTATTGCTTTCATTATTTTAACTTTCATGTGTCTAGTATCTACTGAAATTAAATCACCATGATGTAAAAAATTACCTTCATAACATTCTTTCAGTCGATTAAACTTAGAATTATATTCAAATGAATTTTTACATTCTGTTAAACCATATACTTTTCCACCATTAGCTGTAATATAATTTACAAGATTATATATAGGTTTTGGAGCTTCACAATAAATATAAGCATTATTTTTAATGTTATAATCAAGCCATTCATCATCATCTAAAATACCAATAATTCTTTGTCCATTTTCTTTATCATTTATACCATTATTGTTATACATTTTAAGACAAAGTGCAGTATTATCTACATCTAAAAAGAGTGCTTTAATTTTTTTAAGTTTAAATTCCATATTTATCTCCTTATACTTTAAGGGTGGTTAGTGAGACTTGAACTCACGATTTTCGGAGCCACAATCCGACGTTCTAGCCAACTGAACTATAACCACCATATAATGCCAGAAATAGGAATCGAACCTATGACTTTTTCCGTATGAAGGAACTACTCTACCAACTGAGTTATTCTGGCATTTAGAAGCAGAGGGTGGATTCGAACCACCATCTCGTCCATTATGATTGGAATTAAAAAGATGGCTGTCTAAATCACAAAAATGATTCTGTTAATACGCGCTCTACCATTAAGCTACTCTGCTATATTAAGGTTTAGGTTGGCTTTCACCCAGCTCTGACTCGAACAGTTCTCTTTCGTTTCCAAAAGCGTCCCCCGCGGGACCAGCCGGGTTACTTACACAACCATGCCTTAAAGCAAATAACGAGAATCGAACTCGCATCTCCTGCTTGGCAAGCAGGCGTACTAACCATTGTACTATATCTGCATGAAGGGAGATGGCTTTTATCGAAAGTGGCCAACAAACGTGAATACTTTGGCTTTCAGTCATGACTCCTTCCACCATTTTTTCAAACCATCTATATTTTATCCCAAGTGACTCCAGTGGGACTTGAACCCAACATTTCTGCCTTGAAAGGGCAACGAACTAAGCCATTTATTCGATGGAGCCATTTTGTTATACAACTCTCACCCTCTAAAACTTACAAAACTCAGCATCCGTCAGGATGTGCTACACTAAAGTGTAACAGTGAGAAGAGATTTAACATTGTACACTGTCTTATCTCAGTTTTAGCGTACCGACAGAGGGACTTGAACCCCCAACCTTCTCCTTGTAAGGGAGGCACTCTCCCAGTTGAGTTATGTCGGTATAATTGCAGTCAGACAACTTAATGTCTATGTGAACGGTTTCTTCTGAGGCGCTACCTCATACTTCTCCTTGGTGATGTTCACCTACCTGTTTCACACAGGTCTGTCCCTTTGGACATCAACTGCATTTTAATTATACTTTAAACTTCCGCACCACCAGAAATATTCGGTATAATCAAGTGGAGCCGTCAGGATTTGAACCTGCACAACTATTGGCTAAATAGTACCCATACCATTCTGTCTTTATAATAGGTTGCCAACCTAAAATCAGTGTCAGCTTTGGACAGCCCCAATGGACCGTGTGGGAATTGAACCCACCTGAATTTCCTGCTTGCAAGGCAGGCGACCACCCCATGCAGTCCCACAGCCCATAAATATGTTGGAAGGACTCGAACCTTCGACTTCCGGCTCCGTCGCCGGTACTCTACCAACTGAGTTACAACATCTTCTACTTACTTATTCAGTCTTTAGATTGTCCTTTTCTAAATTTCCTGTTCAGTAGGACGCTTCTTTAAGAATTGGACTCGTTCTTATTGAAACGAATTAACAGCCCGTAACGGGAATCGAACCCGTATCAACTGCTTGGAAGGCAGTTATGCTAATCCTTTACACCACACGGACTTAATGGGTTTTCAGGTTGGGGAAGTGCCTGTTTTCCATTCCTACTCACCCAATGTGACTGACTAGTTGTGTTACAGTCACATACGAGAGAAACACGGCTCCAAAAACTCTCTCTGCTACTCTTGGACTAAGGTTTTGCTGATTACCCATTATCCTACCATTGCAGTTAACTCCAGCAAATTATCAAGCTATCGTGTTTTTTAAGCGACCCCAACGGGACTCGAACCCGTGCTCTCCTGCGTGACAGGCAGGCGGATTAACCAACTCTCCTATGAGGCCGATAATAAATGCGTCGCTCTGGACTCGAACCAGAAATGCCGAAGCCACGATTTTACAGACCGCTGCGATACCAATTCCGCTCACCGACGCAAATTCAATAATAATAATCAACTTCCATAATTTTGTTCTCCTTTAATTTTATTACAGATTTCTCTGCGAATGCCTCGTGTTGGTGTCGGACCAACCTCTCCAGATTTTCAGTCTGGCGCTATCACCGGTTCAGCTGACGAGGCTTGGTAAAGTCAGATTCTTTACCATTACTAAATCGTTTCATAGTTTTTTCTCCTTTATTTTATATTTTTAAGCTGGCAAGATAGGACTCGAACCTACAACCATCGCGTTAACAGCGCGCCGCTCTACCATTGAGCTACATGCCAATATAAGTGACCCATGAGAGATTTGAACTCATCATTTCCGGATTGAGAGTCCGATTTCCTAACCATTAGAAGAATGGGCCATAGCGCCGTACATAGGATTCGAACCTACAAACCATTTCTGGCCAACTGTTTAGCAAACAGCCTCCTCAACCACCCGGACATACGGCATTTTTTATAATCATCTGAGAACTCCAGTGTTCATCTGTTTGTACATGATTAGCTCTAACATACTTAATAATTGATTTATTAAAATCATTATAATTATAATCAGATGCTAACCTCATAACAATTCCTTCTCCATTATGATTACTAACTTCTTGTATTGCTTTGTCAATGTTCTCTTTACTGTAAATTCCTTCATATAAAACAGGTACAGTAATTAAATTTAATTCTTTACATCTTTTAACTGTATCTTCCCATGATAAACAATGTTCATCATTCCATATTGAAAATACCATTAAATAGCTTGGTAAACTATCATAATATATAGAATGTTTAGCAAATAAGTATTCGCCACATATTCTTTCATTTTCGTCAAGCATATACTGAAAATTTCTTATATAATTGAGTAACCATGAATGATACTCTTTATGGGCAGAATCAATACTTCTTGCATGACACATATCTTTATAAATAGAAGTATTTTCACCATCCATTTTTTCAGTAATTACTACTTGTTTATCCTTAAAATAAGATTCAAAATCATTGAAAATCTTATCATCTGCACTTCGTCCAGGCGAGAACGGAAAATGATATGTTCTTGGATATTTATATCTTTTCATGATTTTTTCTCCTTACTTTAAGTGTTCCCGATGAGATTCGAACTCATAATATTTGGTTCGTAGCCAAGTAGTTTATCCATTAGCTTACAGGAACATAACAGGCCCCAAGAGATTCGAACTCTTATCCACGGTTTTGGAGACCGTTATGCTAGCCATTAGCACCAGAGACCTATATTAGTGGGTGTTGTGGGACTCGAACCCACGACCTGATGATTAAGAGTCAACTGCTCTAGCCAACTGAGCTAAACACCCATTATTTTTCTTTTTAAGCTGACTTAGTTCTCGCTAAGCCTCGGGACACATTTTACTACTTTCACGTTCGCGACGCGTTACTCGTGGCTACATTTGCTCTCAGCCATAAAATGACTCAAAATGGTCAAAAGTTTAACAGACTTTTCCAAAATAATATAATTGCTGTATGAGTCACTAAACGACAGGATTGGGATTCGAACCCAAGGACCGTTTCCGGCCTCCAGTTTTCAAGACTGGCGCTTTAGACCAACTCAGCCACCCTGCCATATATTTTGCAGATTTCACTATTCCATCTGTTACGCTTACGGCCGGTTTTCGGCCCTCATCTGCAGCATCGGACGAATTCTCAATGCTTGTTTTGCGATTTTCAACGTCATAAAATAGTGATACAGTTAAAGCACTGTTAAGCTAGTATTCCCGACAGGACTCGAACCTGCATATATCGGTTTAGAAGACCGATGCCTTTCCATTAGACTACGGGAACATAAGTGCAAGTTATAGGAATCGAACCTATCACCTCACGCTTATCAGACGTGCGCTCTAACCAACTGAGCTAAACTTGCATTACAGGCCAGCCTAAGAGGGCCCAATTTTAGGTTGGCCCGCGACCGTAATCAATACGGCCACACTTATCGAAAGGAGTCAACATGAAAGCAAAACTGTTGACAAGAGCTGATATAGAGACTTGAACTCTAAACCTACGGATTACTAAACCGTTGCTCTACCATTTGAGCTATACCAGCATATATAAAAAATAAAAAGCAGTTACACACCAATCGGGTAACCGCTTTTGTTTAGACATAATATCTTATCAAAAATCAGTCACCTCGGCTCGATAAATTCATAAATGGCCAGTCTATCTGTAGCTGGAACAATAATAGAATCTGACATATCTACTCCATTATCGGCATAAACACGCATAAAGTCATCAGAAAGTTCAACCCCTACCCAATACTTGTCATTTTGACTATTTTTAAGCTTAGAGGCCATAGTTCTAACACGGTTAGCAAGACTAACGTTAATAGAATCAAGCTGTTCTATTGAGATTGACTTATGTGTGTTTGACATATCTTTGTTTTTCCTTTCTTTATATTTTGTCAATGTAGTATCATTGAGAGCTTACGGCAGGAATCGAACCTGTAACCTGCTGATTACAAATCAGCTGCACTGCCAATTGTGCTACGTAAGCATATTAGCAGAATTTAATCTGCTATATTATGGTTAATTATACATCACCATACAAATCTTTTCTTTAAGAGTATCATCAGATACTTCTATACAATCAGTTACATCAAATCCATTATCAGCAGATAGGAACAGACTATCGCTATTAGGTTCTACTTCTACATTAACCCAATAACCAGACTTAATGTCTTCTTTTTCTTCTTTTAAGGCTTTTGCTTTTTCTGCAATAGCATCAGCTAAACTGGTGTCAATTGATTTAAGTTCGTCAAATGTTAAGCTGCTGTTCATTATTTAATTGTCCTTTCGTGTTCTATGCGACAGTTGCTTTTCCACTGCCAAGTCAGATAGAATCTTGCTATCTCAGAGCAGATTTTTCTATATGTACTTATCTTCCTAAGTTTCACATTCAACTTCTGCAAGTTGGATTTTGACTCAAAGATTTCTACTTTGTCCTATTTTAGGAGTGCGGGTAACGAGACTTGAACTCGTACGGAGTCACCCCCGAGGGATTTTAAGTCCCTTGTGTCTGCCTATTCCACCATACCCGCATGTGTATGGGCCTATATTGCAAGACCCATACTTATATATTTAAGCAGCTACAGTAACTGCTGCGTATCTTTCACTTAAGATTACTGAAAGCATAGCCTCAACGGGGGTCTTATCAAGGTTATCAATCAATGTCTTAAATGTAGATACAGAGTGTCCAGATAAGAGCTGAACTCCCTTATGGTTTACATCTGCATGGAACGCATCAGACGTACTGTTTACATTCCAGAAGATTACATTAGGGATAGAATATCCAGCATCTGCAAATGCCTTTGACCACTTATCATAGAAAGTTGTAGAAATATCTACACAACCACCATAAGCATCAATCTGCATATCAGAGATGATTACAAGAGCCTTAGGAAGTTCCTCAGCTGGTGTATGAGCCTTAATAGCAGTATTGAGAATTAACTCAAATGCCTTATCAAGGTTAGTATTCATCTCCCAATGAGCCTTACTTATGTTTCTAATTCTATCAGAGAGTTTAGCTCCATGAATAGAAACCATTTCAGGTCTGCTACTGAAAGTCATAAACATGTTATGGAAGGCACCAGTTGCTCTCTCAGCAAAATACATTGCTAAACCAATAGATGAAGCTAAAGGTAAAGAGTTGCAAGTTGTCATGGAACCAGAAACATCTGCCATGACAAGAATGTTAGTACCATCCTCGACATAGTTAGGAAGAGCATTCCACTGAGCCTCAAGAACATCGTTCTTTTCATGGCCTACAAGCATCTTCTGAACAATATCATAAGGATAGAGAGTTCCAGCCTTAATTTCCTTCTTACCAGACTTAACGTCCTCAAGATACTGAGCAAATCTATCTGCATCTTTAGTGGTGAACACATTACGATACTTCATCATTGCATTTGAAGGAACCTTCTCATACGCAATAGTATCAATA
>ODAI013361043.1_pt1 | contig 16269 bp, 12 predicted proteins | sample 1539321 | NCBI WGS metagenome assembly ODAI01 (sample SAMN02144231, study PRJEB22623) | gut metagenome | biome: sheep rumen | host: Ovis aries | place: New Zealand
CCGTGCTGAAGCAGTTCTGGAAGAAGGAGGCCTTCGGAGTCATCACCACCCACTACCAGAACCTGAAGCACTTTGCCGAGGACCATCCGGGCGTGGTCAACGGAGCCATGCTCTATGACCGCCACCAAATGCAGGCCCTATTCCAGCTCAGCATCGGTCAGCCTGGCTCGTCGTTCGCCATCGAGATAGCCCGCAAGACGGGCATACCTGACGAGGTCATCAACGACGCCTCAGAGATAGTAGGCTCAGAGTACATACAGAGCGACAAATACCTGCAAGACATTGTCCGCGACAAGCGCTACTGGGAGGGCAAGCGTCAGACCATTCACCAGCACGAGAAGTCGCTGGAGGGACACATCCAGCGCTACGAGACCAATCTGGAGGAGATAGAACGCGAACGCAAGCAGATTCTGAAGCGTGCCCAGCAGCAGGCTGACGAACTGCTGAAGGAGGCCAACCGGAAGATAGAGAACGCCATCCGCGAAATCAAGGAGGCGCAGGCCGAGAAGGAGCAGACACGTCTGATTCGTGAGGAACTGCAACAATTCCGCGAACAGGTGACCAGCGACGACCAGCAGGGTTTGATGAGCGAAGAAGACTTTGCCAAGAAGTTGCGACAGATGCAAGAGCGCAAGGCCCGCAAGGAGCAGCGTAAGGCGAAGAAGGGCGAGGAGCAGAAGGCCGTCAGCGAGAAGCTGGCCGAACGTGCCAAAGCCAACCTGAACGATGCGAACCGTCCGTTAGCGAAGGGCGACAATGTCCGCATCAAGGGCACCAGCAGCGTCGGCGAGATAGAATCGATACAAGGCAAGCAAGCCACCGTCATCTTCGGAGGACTGCGCAGCAAGGTGAAACTGGAACAGTTGGAGAGAACAACCGCCGCCAACCCCTCCAAAGGGGCGGACTCTGCCAACAAGCACGCCCATCTGGCTATCCAGACCAGCCACATGACACGAGCCACCATGGAGGATCGCAAGCAGAACTTCCATCAGGACATTGACGTCCGTGGAATGCGCGGTGACGAAGCGATAGACACGGTGATGCACTTCATCGACGACGCCATCCTGATAGGATTGAGCCGTGTGCGCATCCTGCACGGTACGGGTACAGGCATCCTGCGCCAACTCATCCGTCAATACCTGCACACCGTCCCCAACGTAAAGAGTGCCAAGGACGAGCACGTACAGTTCGGAGGAGCAGGCATCACGGTGGTGGACTTGGACTAAACGATAACCCCAAAAAGAACATGAAGAAACTATAAACATTAAACCTATGAACACAAAGACGATTACGAGCATGGTTCTTGCCGCAGCATGTGGCACATTACTCACCGCTTGCAGCCATCGGGCTGAAACAACGGCACAAGCCAGTTTGAAGACTGTCGGCAATCCCTACCTGCCCCTTTGGGAGCACATTCCTGACGGCGAGCCATACGTCTTCGAAGACCCTGATCAGCCAGGCAAACAACGTGTCTACATCTATGGTTCACACGACACCCGCATTACCGACTATTGCGGACGCGAACAGGTGGTATGGTCTGCTTCGGTAGACTCGCTGAACCTATGGCGTTACGACGGCGAGATACTACGCGTGGACAAGAATGCCAAGGGTGAGCCTTTCGATACTGCCAAGACCGCCGATGTGCTGTTTGCACCTGACGTAACGATGGTACAGGGAGCCGACGGCAAGAAGACATACTATCTCTTCCCCAACGACCAGACAGGCTATCGCAACGGGCTGATAGCCAAGAGTTCACGCCCCGGCGGTCCCTTCGAGGTATGCAACTGGCAGAAGGATAATCCCAATCAGGTAGACGGCGTATTAGGCTTTGACCCTGCCGTGTTTGTGGACGACGACGGACGTGTCTATGGCTACTGGGGCTTCGGCGAGTCCAACGGTGCCGAGCTTGCCCCCGCCACAATGGCAACTGTCAAGCCGGGTACCCAAGTGGTCAGCCACATGATACCTGGATACAAGGAGCCCGGCGTGTTCCGTTTCTTCGAGGCGTCCAGCATCCGTAAAATCAAGGACAAGTACGTGTTCATCTATAGCCGCTTCACGGAGGAGGGCGAGTTCGGATTGCCCACCACCAACTATACGCTGGCCTACGTCTATGGCGACCATCCCCTGGGTCCCTGGACCTATGGCGGCACCATCATTGACGGACGTGCCCGCGAAATAGACGCCAAGGGCGACACCATTGCCTCGGCCAACGTATCGGGTAATACTCACGGCAGCATCTGCGAGATTAACGGCCAGTGGTACGTGTTCTATCATCGCCAGTCGGGCCTCAACGAGTTTGCCCGTCAGGCCATGGTGGCCCCCATTACCGTCAAGGTAGAGGAAGGAGCAGGCGGCAAGGTAGAAATTTCCGAGGGAGCATACACCTCCGAGGGCTTTGCCCTTAACGGCCTTGACCCGTCGGAGCGTCATTCGGCGGGTATTGCCTGCTGGTACACAGGTCCCAAGGTGGCAGTACACGAGTGGCCAAACAACACATTCTACGGTTCGTACGTAGAAGCCGGCTACGGTACTGACGACAAGTTTGCCGCCCCCTACGACATCCGCAATAATACCAATGCCGTTGTCAACAATACCGACGGCTCCATTGTAGGCTACAAATACTTTAATTTTGACCAGACCAAGGGACGTAATGATGTGGAGTTAGTGCTACGCCTGACGCCTGAGGGTCTGGATGGTACTATCCAGGTGATGATAGACCGTCCGTGGACATCGCAAGGCGGACAGTTGCTGGGTACCATCGAACTGACAGCCAAGATGCCCAAGACCGCTACGGAGCTGACTGTCAAGCTGCCTAAGCTAAGCACGTACGACGGCAAACATGCGCTGTTCTTTGTCTTCTCATCGTCGACCAAGGAGAAATCGCTGTGTACCCTACACGACCTGTTGTTCCGCTAAAAGGCAGCGATTAAAGTTCAATGATCTGACCGTCGTAGGCCAGTTGAATGTCTGAAGGCAACTGGGCGTTGACCTCTGCATGTCGGCCTATGTCATGACTGGAATGAATCAGCCACGTCTGCGGAGCACCAATCTGCCGTGCGAAACTAACAGCCTCATCGACAGTCTGATGACTGTGGTGGGGCTTTTTCCGTAAGGCATTGACTACCAGCATACGCGTTCCGTTCAGGTAGTCAAGTTCGGCAGCATCGATAGTTTTCATATCCGTGATATAGGTCAGGTCCGCATCAGCAGAAGTCAGCCTATAGCCAAGGATAGGCAGGTCGTGATGCATCACCTGAAAAGGCATGATGTCCACGTCGCCAATGCGGAACGGCTCGTGGGGACGGATTTCGTGCAGCTGAATGGCAGGTACTCCCGGGTAACGATGCTCCGCAAAGCAGTAGGGCAGCATCTGCAACATCCCCTGACGGGCCAGAGGGTCGGCATAGACATTGATTTCGCCAAACTGACAATACGGACGGATGTCATCCATTCCTCCCATGTGGTCATAGTGTGCATGGGTAATCAGTATGCCGTCAATACGCCGGAAGGGCTGATTCATCATTTGCTGCCGGAAGTCAGGCCCGCAGTCAATGAGCAGCCGTGTTTCAGCGGTCTCCACCAAAGCCGAGCAACGCAACCGCTTGTCGTGCGGATCCGTGCTGGTGCAGGTATAGCACCTGCAACCAATGGTAGGTACACCACAAGATGTTCCAGTTCCGAGAAAAGTCAGTCGCATCGCTTTACTTGTTTTTTATATTCTTGGTGACTCTATATTCAGATCATGTTGACCTCAGGATGTATCAAAATGCCGAAACGCTGCTGGACATCGTGCTGGATAGTCTGGCAGAGCCGGACGATGTCTGCCCCCGTAGCCCCTCCCCGATTGACAAGTACAAGTGCCTGACGGTCATGTACGCCAGCAGGTCCCAAGGAGCGTCCCTTCCAGCCACACTGGTCAATCATCCATCCGGCAGGAATCTTCTCGTGGTTCTCATCCACCATATAGTGTGGCATCCCGGGATACTGAGCTGCCAGCGCCTCGTACTGCTGACGGGACACCACGGGATTCATGAAGAAGCTGCCGGCATTGCCCAACTCCTGAGGGTCAGGAAGTTTGGCGCGACGGATGTCGATAATCACCTGGCGCAGCTGTTGTGCGGTAGGCTGGCTGATGCCCTGACGTTCGAGTTCGCTACGGATATTGCCATAGTCGAGTCGAGGCAGGAAAGTGGACTCAAACTCGTAGACAACCATCGTGATGAGGAAACGGTTCTTCCACTCGTTCTTGAAGCGGCTCTGCCGATAGCCATACTGACAGTCATCACGCGAGATGATGCACAGACGACCTGTAGCAATCTCCACAGCATGAACCTCAGCTATCAGGTCTTTGACCTCCACACCGTAAGCACCAATGTTCTGCACGGCACTGGCACCCACATCGCCCGGAATGAGCGACAGGTTCTCGGCCCCATAGAGCCCATTGCGCAGGCTGACGTCCACCATGTCGTCCCACGTTTCCCCGCTTCCGCAAGCCATACGACGCCCGGCAATATCCCATCCCTTCATGGCCGAGTGGACTACGATGCCGGGGAAATCGCGGGTGAGCAGCAGATTGCTGCCTCCACCAATAATCATATAAGGTAGACCGGACTCACGCAACAGCTGGGCAACCTGCTGAGCCTCCTGGGTGTTTTCGTACTCCAGGAAGCGGCTGCACTTGGCATCAATGCCGAAGGAATTGTGCGCCAACAAGCTATAATCGCGCAGGTCTTTCATCCGTTATCCACTATTAGGTGTTCAACTTTGTCAACTTCCACGTGTCACTCTTACGCACAAAGGTCATCTCGAGTTCCATACCGTTGGCTATTCCACGCAGTACGAAGACCTTCCGATTACCCTCTGGGCGGGGCTGACCGTAGATGATGTTGTAAATCATCTTCTGGGGCAGTTCCGGTGCAAAAGCCTCCCATGTATCGGGTGTAATCACACCCTCCATGCGGGCAAAGTCGTCATCAGGGTCGGGCCCTTCAAACTGAATGGTCTCGCTGAGGCTTGCTTCCTGAAACTCACTATCGGTAGAGAAACGGGAATAGAACTCCAGGAAAGAAGCATTGTTGGAACTGCTGATGGGAATGGTATTGATGGAGGTCAGCATCCACACCCCTCGCAGACGGTCAAAGATGTGCTGAACGACAGCACCCGTGTTGAAGTATATCATCTCTACCACCGCATGATTGACGCTGGTATCCTTGACCACCTCCATGTGTTTCTCGCTGTCGAAGAGCAGCGTATAATACTGCTGACGCATGAAGTAGCGCTCCATGCGCCAATGGTCACGATCTATCGTTTCCACCTTGCTGCCATTGACTTTCTTCAACGGAAACATGACACGCTCCATCTGCAGTTTGCGGCTGGCAGCAAAGTTATAGAGGAAATCGTCAAACAGTTCATCGGCAGCCTTAGGCATCGGGAGGTTTGCCAACGGGTCGTCAACAGACTCATCAACGGCTGTGGTATCAGCGGTACTCATGGCAGTATCAGCGGGGATTTCTTCCTCGACGGTGTTTGTCTTGTTGCCACCACAAGCAACCAACAATGACAAACAAAAAAGAGCTACCCAGTACCGTTTCATCGATGCTTTCTCAATTCGCGGCACAAAGGTAGCACTTTTTATTTAATCCTACAAACTTTTCTTAAAAATCTTTAGAAACTGTAGCTGAGTGTGCAGAGCAGCTGATGGCGATTGTCCTTCACGCTGACAGCAGAAGCCTGATTGGCGAGTGTTTTTTCCAGGCCGGTACCGTCTTCTATATATTGGGCAGAGACTCCATTCATGTACGGATAGAAATCGCCGCTGCGCATCGAGTACTGGTAAGCCAGGTCTATCTTGAACTGGTCGAAGGCGAAGCCCACACCTGCGGTCAGGCGGTTGGTAGCCTTCCAGTTGGTATAGTCGGTGGTCGAAGCCATGTAGGTGCCCGATGACTGTAATGTCTGGTCACGCACACCCGACTCCTTATACATGGGCGACACATAGTTATAACCGACGCGTACCGAAATCATAGGGTCAACCTTGTACTCAGCACCCAGCTTCAGCGTAGAGACACCCCTAAGGGTACGCTCCGTATGGCGTTTCATCTCCGTATCGGTCGAACTCCGCTCGTAATAGTAGCCATCCCAGTCGTATCCAGAACCGGAAATAGTGCGCATATCGTTGGTAGAGTAGTCTGCATACTCATAGCTGGCACCCAGGGCGAGATAGTTGCCGATGGTGTGGCCGAGCGACAAACCGAACTTCCAAGGGGTATAGAAGCGGAAGTCTGCATCAGAGCGCACCTCCTTCTGTATGCCCTTCACATCGTGAATGGAAGACACATTGCTGGTGGTCAGCTTGTAGAAGGTGGGAGTAGACACGCTGACGCCCAGACGGAACGGCGACTCCTCCACGGGGCGGACAATGGCACCAACTTTCACCTCAAAGCCGTGACCGGTTATCTTGTGGTCGTCACGCATACCTACATAGGTCACGTCATCGTCTATCTGAGGCAGCAGTTTCTCGCTGTATTCCGTATAGCTATTATAGTGGACATCTTTCAGACCGACGGTAACACCCAGATAGACACGGTTATTGATATTACCAGAGATATTGAAATCGTACTCGCCGATGTAGCCCGTCTGTGCACGGTCGAACTGATAGCCTTCTGAATCGTAGGTAAACATGGTACCGTCCTTCACTATCATCTTGTCATAGAGGTTGTCCACCTGGCTCTCACCATATTGGGTATCCAAATCACCACGAATGCCCTTGATGCAGGTCTGCCTGTTCTGCGACGAGCCGTCAATGGAACGGGCTGCTGCCGACAGCACATGGTTGAAATTACGGTTCTTGTGGAAGTTAAAACCGAAATTCACATAGCTATGCATACCTGTGCGGGTAGAGAACACGATGCCCAGCTGGTCGAACGAAGCATTGGTCTTGGAACCGTCCTGGAAGGACTTGCCTTCACTCTGCGATACCAGTCCGAAGGAACCGGCTACTTGTGAACGGCGGAAGAGTCCGATGCCAGCAGGGTTGGTACTCATGGTAGAGAGGTCGGCTCCCAAAGCCTCCATCGCACCACCCATACCCACGTAACGAGCCGTTCCGTTCAGGTCTTCAGTAGCGAGTTGCGCACCCACATAGGTGTCGAGTATCACTCTCTGTGCTTGCAGCTGTGTAGCCATCATGGCCACAGCAGCCAATAAATATACTTTCTTCATGCTTTATCTTTTTTCATTATTCATTTCTCACTTCTCATTTAGGCCTTTGGCCGTCCCTATCTGCGTCCACCGAACGAGCGACCGCCAGATGCCGAGCGTCCGCCACCGCCTCCGAAGCTGCCTCCGCCACCAAAACTGCCACCACCGCGGCTACCGCCAAACGAGCCACCAAACGAGCGAGTGGAACCAAACGTCCTGCCACTGCTGTACGTAGTGCGGCTACTGCCGAATGTACGCCCGCTTTCGTAGGTAGTACGCCGAATGGGGCGTGAGACATAACGGTAGGGTCTTCCATACCAGCGCGGTCCGTAGTATGCATAGTAGCGGTAGCGCCAGGGGCGATAGTAGCCATAGAATCCATAGCGATAGTGCCAAGGCGAATACCATCCGGAGTAATACCAGGGATCATTCCAGTACCAGGGGTCGTACCAGGAATAATAGCCGGCATAGTACCAAGGTGACGACCATCTGCCGTCCCGGAAGCCGTCCCAATAAGCCTGAGAGGGCGTGTAGTCATCAAAACGGGTCATGCGACGTGTGTACTTATAGTCTTCCGTAGCCTCCTGATAGGTGGAATCAGGGTAGACACCACGGACTGCCGAGAAGTCAATGATGTCGTTACCCGTAGAGTCTATTGGGGTGACGCTGCTCCTGATGTAATGATTGTAATCGTCAACGGAGCGAGAGCTACCCGAATAGTAGGTGTTGGAAGGCATTCCGTAGGTACGGGCCTCCTTAGCCTGGTTCTCCTTCGTAGGAACGAAGTACATGTCGTCATCCTGTGCTGCCATTGTGAAGGGCAGGGCTCCCAAGAGGAGCAGGGACATCATCAGTCTTTTCATCTTCATTTCTCCTATATTTTATTGATTCACGATGCAAAATTATCACAAAATTCGATGCAAAATTAGGGAAAAACCCTAAGAAGCGATAGGTTTTTCCCTATTTTTTGTAAATTTGCACCCAAATTTAACATTCTACGATGAAGTATTACGAAGTAACATTTACCCTAAATCCTTGTTCGCAGGATGCCCGGGACTTGCTTTCGGCCCTGGCTGGCGAGGCAGGATTCGAGACCTTTGAAGAGACTGCCGACGGGCTGAAGGGCTATGTGCAGCAAACGCTTTTCGACTCGCAGGCATTAGACGACATCCTGCAGGACTTCCCCCTCGAAGGAACGCATATCAATTATCATGTAGGCGAGGCAGAGGACCGTGACTGGAACGAGCAATGGGAGCAGGAGGGCTTCGAGCCGATAGCAGTAAGATGTACGACGGATGATGCAAGACGTACCGAAGAACGTTTGCTTGTGATACACGACGGGCGCCATCTGCCATCAGACATTGACCATCAGCCATCAGCCATCCTGATTGAAATCGATGCTCACCTGGCTTTTGGCACCGGCACGCACGAGACGACACGCATGATTTGCGCGACACTATTGGGAACCACGCTGAAAGGCAAGCACGTGTTGGACTGTGGCTGCGGTACAGGCATCTTAGGCATCTGCGCCCTAAAACTGGGGGCAGCACATTGTACTGCCTACGACATTGACGAGTGGAGCGTCGACAACACCCGCCACAACAGCATCATCAATCAGGTTGACAACCTGCTGACGGTGATGCACGGCGATGCCACCCTACTCGACTCCCGGCAAGCCTCCTTCGACTTGGTCATGGCCAATATCAACCGCAACATCCTGCTTCAGGACATGAACCGCTTCGTCAGCGTCATGGCACCTGGTGCCACCCTGCTGCTGAGCGGGTTCTACGAAGAGGACTGCGAGATGCTGACCCGAGCAGCACAAGCCTACGGGCTCACCCTTAAAGGACAGAAACAAGACGGAACATGGGCTATGCTCGCATTTACCCGACCATGATGAGAAGACTCCTGACACTGCTGCTGCTGACTGTTGCCGTCAGCCTCCATGCAGCCAACCGCATCTACGTTCCCAACGTCCGTTCACTCACCAGCATGGTGAACGGCGACTGGCAGAACCGGCCCGTCATGGAGCTGGGCAGCTCTGACAAGTTGCAGATAGGATTTGACGAGCTGTCACACAACTACCACCGCTTTGTCTATCGCCTTGAGCATTGTGAATATGACTGGACGACGAGTGAAGGGCTGTTCGAGAGCGACTGGTTAGTAGGCTTCAACGGCAATCCTATCGAGGACTATCGGAACAGCATCAACACGACGGTGCTCTACACCCACTACTCGCTCACCATTCCCAACGACCTGTGCCGGCTGAAGATGAGCGGCAACTACCGCCTGACGGTCTATGACGAAGACCGGGACGAAGAGCGTGTGCTGGAGGTGGAATTCTATGTGGTGGAACCGCTGACAACCATCGGTCTGGAGGTGACCACCAACACGGACATCGACCACAACGAGAGCCACCAGCAGCTGTCCATGAGTGTCAACTACAACGGTTTGAGCGTCACCGACCGTGACCACCAGCTGCACACCGTTGTGATGCAGAACTGGCGCGAAGACCAGGCCCGCACGGACGTCACTCCCAACTATGTCAACATGAACGGACTGGCCTGGGAGCACAACCGACAGCTCATTTTCGATGCCGGCAACGAGTTCCATAAGTACGAAATCCTGGATGTCAGCCACCCTACCATGGGCATAGACCGCATCCAATGGGACGGCACCCACTATCAGGTATGGCCCTTCCCCTCCTTCGTGCGCAAGAACTATCTGACGGACGTCGATGCCGATGGTGCCTTCGTCATCCGCAACAGCGAATACCGTGAGGTAGACTACACCTGCGATTACGTATATGTGAACTACGTGCTGGAAGCCCCCTACGAAGGTGAACTGTACCTGAGCGGACATTGGACGACGGACTACGACCGCGAGACCTACAAGATGCGTTACGACGGAGCCAAGGGCTGCTATTACACCCAGCTGATGCAGAAACAGGGATATTACTCCTATCAGTATATCACCCCTCAGGGAACGACTCCATCCTCCGAGGGCAGTTTCTATCAGACGGAAAACCGCTACCAGGCCTTTGTCTACTACCAAGGCATCGGCGAGCGCACCTGGCGTCTGGTAGGCTATCGGGCATTGGTCTTCCGATAAGCCTCCGGCGTCTGACGATACTGATGATAGAAACTGGCTATGAAATAGTTGGGCGTGACAAACCTCAGCTGACTGGCAATATCCTCTATACTCAGGTCGCTCTCCATCAGCAGTTTTGCGGCTTGCTGTAGTCGCAGGCTCTGCGCTATCCTACGCGGACTCTTATAGAGGTTGGCCGACATTACGTCTATCAGTTTCTCTTCCTCCACATGGGCCATGGCTGCCAACTGGCGCAGTCCCACAAACTCGTTAGGATGCTGGCGCAAGTAGGGAATAATCGTCAGCATGGCATCTTCAAACACCTTCACGCTATCGCCCACCTTGTCCTCATTTTCATTGATTCCCGATGTCACAGGAGCCAGCATCTCACCCGTCATGCTGTCTGAACGCTCGGCAAAGCTCTTGATGCGTCTTAACAGGTCATCCTCCTGATGGTTACGCTGGAACTTCAGCTTCGTATTGCGATAGAAGAACACAACATTGGCCAACAGACAAATAGCGATAATCAGTCCCAGCAGCAGATAGATGCCCGTTGAGCGCCACCAAGGCTGTTCCACATTGACGACCCACGAGAGAGGTTCCTCGGGCCAGGAGTCAGGATTCATCGAAGCTTGCAGCTCAATCACATATCTGCCGGGATGCAGACCTGTCAGCAGCAGATGCAACATACCGCGCTTGTCAACACGTCCGTCGGAATTAGAATAGGACAGGATGCTCCACTTGTTATTGAGTCCCAGCACACGCACCCTGTAGTAGGTCTGGCTGGGGCGCATAAAGTTCAGGCCGGAGAATGTCATCGACAGCGAGTTCTGGTTGTAGTTGACCGTCACCTCACGGGCACGGGTGATAGCCCTGTCTATAATCATTCTGCCGTCCAGGCGGGTTCCGGCATTGATGAAGTGACCGTTCACTAACAGGCGGATGAGCTTAGGGTACAGGTGGAAATTGGCTATCTCCTGCTCATAGAAGTTGCTGGGATGAAAGGCCAGCACATGGTCCAGCGACTGCATCACAATCGTTCCGTCGTCCAGCTTCATGGCCCTGCCGTTCACAAACGACTCGCTGGGCACGTTGTCAGCATGAGTATAGGTCTCTATCTGGTGTACGTCGTCGCCACGGATGAAGAAGTGTGAAATACCAAAGCTGGTGGCTATCCACATGTCGTGCTTGTTGTCTTCTATCACGCTGTGCACCATTTCGTTCAGCATTCCATCCTCACGGGTAAATACCCTTTTCTGCGAAGAGCCGGGTTTCTCGAGCACCAGTCCCGTGTAGGTACCCGTCCACACCCATCCGCGACTGTCACGATACTTGCAGTTCACGTGGCGAGGCAGGGGTTCATTGAGAGGGGGCAACCGGTCCATCATTTTCGCATATTCCTGAGCCTCAGGTGTATCCCATGTATAAAGCACGAAGGGTATCTTGAAGGGGCGCGAGTACAACAGTCCGCGCTTCTCCGTGCCCAGCCACATGCCGCCCTGACGGTCAAAGCAGATGTCGTTGACATCGGTTAAGAGCCGCCGCCCCTTGGTCAGCATCAGCTCTTCCACGTGGTCTGCCACCTTTGTCTCCGGACTGTATGACCAGTAGCCATATTCCGAAGCGATATAGAGCCGGCCATGGAACTTCGTCATGTTGTTCAGGTGATAAGGGACCTTTAACAGGGTCTCCCACTGGCGGCTGTTCACGTCAAAGCGCAACAGGACGGCATCCTTCTCGCCATTGCGTATCTGGTAGTAGAAATTGCTGTCCGGATAGATGACAGATGACTCGGAATAATGATTCTCTTCAGCAGTCTCAAATGCCGCCGCATCATACTCATGACGTCCTGTCTTGAGGTCATAGGCCGACACCACGCCGTTGGCAAAGAACTGCAACAACAGCCTGTTGTCATAGACATCGACGTCCTGAAGTTCCGCTTGCAGGCGGACAGGCATCGTCTTGTTGGCATTGATGCCATAGAGCCGGTGCCCCGACAGCACCCACAGATGGCTGTTGACATCTCCGAACAGGTCGTCAACCTGATACTTCACGCCCAAACTCTTGAATACGCTGTCTACATCGCTGACAAACTGCTCTGTCATCAAGTCCAGACACGTTACCGACCGCTTATCCTTCAGCCACAGGTGATGGAAACGGTCAAAATACATATGGTAGTGTCCGTTGTACTTGGGCAGCGGAAACGAGTCTTCTGGCTTGGGATCTATATGGGTGAAGTTGTCACCATCGTAGAAATTGACGTGTCCTATGGTAGAAATCACCATGCGTCCCGTCTTGGTGCACTTGATGGTCTGGGCACTATTGTCTGCCAAGCCGTTAGAGGCGTCGTATGAGTAGAACAAACGATAAAGCTTAGGGCCTGCCCATGCATTCCCTCCTGCCAACAGCACGACTATAAGCAGAATCCATGCTTTAATGGTCAGGCGTATTCTCATTTGGTCTTTAGCTTTAAACACTTTTATTTTTGCAAAGATACACTATTTTTGCGGTCCACACGAATAGTCGGCCCATTATTTAGCATTTATTAGGAAAACCTTTGGCATTATCGGAGGGAAATACTATTTTTGCAGATTGGGACAACAGGGGAGGTGCTCAACCTGCTGTCCATCCAGTCGCCTGCCTACGACGAGTCGTTCGACATCTTCGAGCGTTGACTCCCAAGCCGTTGAGGCCGTCCTGCCGAGGTGGCGCAAAAAACATCGTTTTTAACATGTTTTATGTTCTTTTTTGCGAAAAATGTGGACAAATAGTCCACTTTTTAGTTAAAAAGTTTGGCTGTCTAAAGATTTTTGTCTACATTTGTCGGCTATAAAATGTCAATGAATAAGAAAACCATCATTGCTAACAGGAAAAGTAACAGGCGTTATGCCCCCATATATAAAACACTAATCATCTGGGGACTGGTAGGACTATTGGCGCTTCTGCCCGGAATGGTCAAAGCCCAGACATTCGACAGCCCCCTGCGTTTATCAGCCAAGTCAAACCTTCTCTACGACGCTGCTCTCATGCCAAACTTAGGCTTCGAGATAGCGGTCGGCAAACAGTTCACCATTGCTGCCAACGGCACCTATGGATGGCTGAAGATGAGGCCTTGGCACAAGAACATTCGCATAGTGACAGGCGATGTGGGGTTGAACTACTGGTTTGGTGACGATACCGACCAGGTGATGCATCGCGGGTTCCACATCGGACCCTATGCTGCCATCTATCGTTACGAATTCCTGTTCGGAAGCGATGGACAGCAGGCCAAGATCAACTGGGGCGCAGGTGTAGCAGTGGGCTACTCGATGCCCGTCAGTCCGGAATTCAGCTTCGACTTCACCCTGGGACTGGGCTATGTCGGAGGTAAATATAAGGAATACGACGTCGTGGATGACGTCTTCGAGCGCTTCGTATGGAAAGCCGACAAGCAGAGACACTACGTAGGTCCCACCCGGCTGGAGGTGGCGTTCGTATGGCATCTCTTCGGACCCAAGAAGAAAGGAGGCGACCAATGAAGTGCCGTCACTTGCTGCTGCTGATGTCCGCCGTCCTGCTCTGCTCGTGCGAGGCAGAACTCCGCGACCTCTACTACGAAGAGGACAGTTGGAACACCCTGCAGGTGCTCTTCGACTGGCAAGAGGCCCCAGAGGCTAATCCGCAAGGCATGACCGTCCTCTTCTACGACGAGTTGCAGTCTAAAGAGCCCGAGCGCTACGACTACTCGGGAACCCGGGGAGGCACAGCGAGCCTCATGTTCGGAACCTATCGCGCCATTGCCTACAACTACGACACGGAGACCATTCTCTATCGTAACATGTCGTCATGGCAGACATTGGAAGCCTACACCCGCTATTCGAGCATCGAGGAGGGCGCCCAGATAGCCACCCGCGACGCGATGCCCAGGGCATCAGGCGCAGAGAACGAGCCCGTCATCCTGGAACCCGACCCGCTGTGGGCAGGAGCAGGCGAACCTGTGAAGGTGATTGATGGCGAACCGGCAACCACGACGGTGGTTCCCTCGTCGCGAGTAAAGACGGTGGAGATAGACATCTATCATGTGCCCAACCTGCAATACACCAGCCAGTTAGGCGGAGCCCTGACGGGACTGGCACCAGGTGTCAAGGTGGCTACGGGCGAGCTGCAGGAGGGCAGCGTTACGCAGTCGTTCACTTGCCATCGCATCGACGACACAACTCTGCGCATGAGCTTCCGCATCTTCGGACACTGTCCACACCATGCTGAAGGCGTCTACAACCAGCACATGCTCACCGTCTATGCCGTGCTGGCAGATGGCAGCAAATGGTACTACACCATGGATGTCACAGAGGACATACACGACGCTGCGACGGAGGATGAAGAAGAACAGACGGAGCACATCACCATCTACATCGACGAAGGTCTGCCCATCCCCAAGCCCATCGTCAACGGCTCCGGTTTCCAGCCCACCATCGATGGCTGGCAAGGGGTAGAGATTGAAGTAGGAATGTAACAAACAGTATAAATAAACGAGATAATAAACAAGAAGATTTAATAACAAATTTTTTACATTATGAAAAAGAATCTATTTATCCTCGCAGTAGCAGGTCTTGCACTTGCTTCCTGCAGTAGCGATGAAACCATCGCCAGCCAGGCTACCAGCCAGGCTAATGAGATTAGCTTCAGGGCTTTTAACAATGGCATGACACGAGCTGCTGACGCTCATTTTAATGTGGCAAACGATCAATTTAAAGTAACTGCTTTCCCACAGGGAACCACTTCAACAGCTTACTTTAGCAATGTTATCTTTAAAACAGCAGATGGTAACACATTCACCTCAACTGGAGGTAAATATTATTGGCCTAGCTCAACAAATTTGGACTTCTATGCATGGGCACCTGCTGATCAATCAGATAGTTATGCTTCTATACTTGTTACTGTGGCAAGTGAAGCTGCTTCACAAATTGACCTTGTTTATGGTAAGACTCTAGACTGGGGTAAAGTAGCCTTGCAAACAGGTACACCTGATGGACACCGGATCGATGGGTCATCTGTACAAGGAGTGACTATCAACTTCCGTCATGCAGAGTCTAAGGTGGTTATTCAGTTGAAAAATTCAAATTCAAATTTGAAGATAACTGCAAGTAATGCAACAATTGGTAATGTAAGTGGTTCCGGAACATTTGCGATTGCAGAAGCGAACACTGACACTCAGAATTCTACTACTATTACAAGCGGATGGTCTTCATTGGGAGCTGCAACAGCTTCATATAGTCAGGATATAACTCCTGATGTATTCTCTACTGCTACTCAGGCAGGAGCAGAAATGATTCTGATTCCACAGACATTAACTAATGCAGGCGTTTATAATAACGCTGGTTCTGCAGCTGTTGGTGATCCGTTTAATGGCGCTTATATAACGGTAAAGCTTAAGATTCAGAATTCTGCAGATAATAATTACATTGTAGGTGCAGAATCAGGTGTGAACGAATATGTTACAGCTTTGTTCCCTCTTCCTGCAACAACATGGGTTCCTGGTAAGAAGTATACCTACACTGTTGATCTTGCTGGCGGTGGTTATTATCCAACTAACCAGGATACAGACGAAGACCTTGATCCTATCCTCGAAGGCGCAGAAATTAAGTTCGTTACTGTAACTGTTGACAATTGGACTCCTTATGAATGGTGACGGAAATGGAAGTGATGATGCTGATGGAGATAGCGATACCAACAATGATCCAATAAATGTTGGCATGTAATAGTCACAGGGGGACAGGCACGGTGTGAGGTCCTCAATGAAATGTAAGGAAACAGGGAAGTGAAAATCCCTGTTTCCTTTTTTTGCTTAGGACACAGGGGAAACCCTTGTGTCCTCGAAGCCACTTGCTTTCCTTGTAATATTCTTCTTCAGTCCTATGTTTCGTCAACATGCAAAGATACGAATAAGCGAGCAAAAAACAAAGGAAAACCAGTTTTTTCTTTTTATTTTCGAGCGAA
>ODAI010900954.1_pt1 | contig 16268 bp, 21 predicted proteins | sample 1539321 | NCBI WGS metagenome assembly ODAI01 (sample SAMN02144231, study PRJEB22623) | gut metagenome | biome: sheep rumen | host: Ovis aries | place: New Zealand
AACAGAAGCGTTTCCTCCGCTCCGTCCTTCTTCCCAAGAACGCGTACTACGGAAAACAGGAGATAGAGTCCGTCCTCGCCGTCCTTTACGGATCGAGGGCGTTCGATTCCGTGACCTACCGCCTTTCAGGAAACGGGGAACCCTATACCCTGATATTCGACTGCGTCAAGGGTCAGAAGCATGAATTCGGTCTGAGCGCACACCTCGACACTGATGAAATCGCCTATGTGTCAGGATTCATAGGCCTGGGCAGCCGCAAGATAGCCGGTCCCAGGATCCTCGGCGAGTTCAAGATAGGAAAGAACTCAGCCTTCAACCTTGAGGCGGCCTACAAACCTCTTTCCAGGCTTCCAATCGTGGGAGTCGGCATTCGGGGCACGAGAATGGATTTCCGGCACACGTATGGCGGTATAGACGCCATGTACAACGCTTTCCATACGTGAATGGACCTTTTCGTCGAGGACGCTTCCCTTGTTTACGGAAAGGCGCGCTTCGGCCTCTCCGCTGAGATGGAACCCTATGAGAATTATATAGATTCGGAGATGCAGTGGAAGGGGACAGACTTGAAGAGCCACTGGTTCTCGGCTTTCGCCGACCTCACTCTCGACACCTTCAATGACGGGTATTTCCCCACAAGCGGAATAAGGATAGGCCTTAAAGCCAGGGAGATGTTCAAAGGCTATTCCATTTATCTGGAGACAGAGGACGAGGTGATCGGAAGCGGTGACGTGAAGCCCTATTTCACTGGCCTCCTTTCGGCCGAAGGGGCATTGTCTGAAGGGAGGTTCACCTTCCTCCCGTCGCTTTATTTCGGATGGACGAGCGCTGAGACCGGTATGAAGGATTTTGTGCATGTGCTGGGCGCCGGCGGTATCGTTCCGGGACGCTACGTCGAATGCCAGATCCCTTTCTTCGGCACCTCTTCGGGCATGACCGTATATGACGGTATCCTGACCTCGCTGCAGGCCGATCTCCGTTACCGCATCGGGCGCAAGACCTACGGAACGCTCAAGAGCGCATTCCTCCAGAACGGTCTCGATTTCAAGGACCTCCTTTCACATGACCTGACCTCCTACGCTTTCGCCCTGGAGTTCGGCATGAAGACCGTCGCAGGACCGCTCAGACTCAACGGTTACTGGTGCTCTTCGACCGGATTCGGGTTGAATTTCTCCGTCGGATATGATTTCTGATGAAGGCCACCGGCAATCGATAAAACACCTTAAATGCATATAAAACAAACAGATATGATACTTTCTACAACTCCGTCCATCGAAGGACGCACGATCGTTGAGTACAAGGGCATAGTCTTCGGCGAAGTTGTCGCCGGAGTGGATTTCATAAAGGATCTTAAGGCGAGTTTCCGCAATTTCTTCGGAGGCCGTTCCGGTTCCTATGAGGATGAACTGATGAGGGCCAGAACTCAGGCCCTCGACGAACTGTCACAGAGGGCATTCGCCATGGGGGCCGATGCCGTCGTCGGCGTCGACATCGATTACGAGACTCTCGGTGAAGGCGGGGGAATGCTGATGGTGACGGCCAGCGGAACCGCCGTCAAGTTGGGTTAATACCTTTCTTCCCATATGCCGAAATACGACAAAATCCATCCGGTGGATTTTCTGAGGGAACTCACCGGAAAAGTCATGGAAGGACGTCTTCCGGTCCTTTCGTGGGGAGGTATGCTCCTCAATCAGGACGGGGTCATCATAACTGATGACGTCGAGAACGAATACATCAGCGCCGACAATCCTCCGAAAGTGATAGAGACGGAGTACGCGCAGGAACTCAGCTGGCTGTTCATGCAGCTTCGGGACGGCCTTCCGGATGTTGTCCTGAACCTTCGCCGCAGTGTGTTCTTTTCCTTCCTCGCCGATGCCGCCCTTTCCTGCATCGCAAGGGGGTGCGACCTCACCGGAATCGCCCTCGGAGTGATAGGAGAGGCCACTCTTTTGGAGGCTCAGGATCTTCGTGACAAGGCGCAGGCCATAAAGGATGAACTCCTCGCCAGTGCCGGCAGCCTCCAGGATCTGGCTGAGAAAATTTAGTCAAGATAAGGGAAAGATTTGTAATTACTTGATAAAGATTATTTGAACCGATGGAAGAAAAGAGAATAGACCTTTCGAAAAGCACTCCCGAGGAGATCGCCAGGGGAATAAGGGATACTCAGCTATGCTTCAAACTGAACCATACGATGCCGTATACACCGGAATACGACGAGACTGTACACGCGCTGTTCGATGCGAACGGAATAGGGGAGGGAACGCGCATAATGCCGGGACTTGTCGCTGTCCGCACTTCCGAAATCCGCATCGGAAAGCATGTCGTGATAATGAACAACTGCCTCATGATGGGGGCCGGTGGAATTACGATAGACGATGATGTCCTTGTTGCCGCCAATGCGCAGCTGATTTCGAACAACCATGATCTGGATGACCATTCAATCCTGGTATGCAAACCGGTTCATCTGAAGAGAAACTGCTGGATCGGAGCCGGTGCCACCATCCTTCCTGGAGTGACGGTGGGGGAGAATGCCGTCGTCGGTGCCGCTTCGGTCGTCACGAAGGATGTTCCCGACAATGCTGTCGTGGTCGGATCTCCGGCCAAGGTCGTGAAATACGTTTGAGTCAAGGGGCGGAGGAGGAAATATGAAAGGTGCGGTCCTGCTTCATCTTATGCTTGGCCGCGCCTTGATTGATTTCCTAAAAATAAGAGCCGCTTTCTTGTCCAAATCTTTCCTCGTGAGTATATTTGCGGCCGTTTTTCAGAAAGATACCGTATCTGATGGGGCTTTTCTCCAGAAATAATGAGACTTGGAAGGATTCCAGATTCCTTCCCGTCGAAGGTATCCCGAACGCAAGGGATATCGGTGGATACCGTACTTCCGATGGAAAGACCGTGAAAAAGGGACTCCTTTTTCGCGGGGCGTCCCTTGCCGGAGCGACAGACGGTGACCTTTCGTATCTCCGTTCTGCCGGAGTGAAGAAAGTGTTCGACTTCAGGACGGATTTCGAGAAGAGGGGAAAGGAGAACAGGGTTCTTCCCGGTGCTGAAATGATCGACCTTCCCATCGGAACCTTCGATCCGGGTGATGCTCCCGAATCCATCACTTCCCGTAAATCCTTCGACCTTTCCAAGGTCATTATGATAGCGGCTTTCAATGCCCAGGCGCAGGAGGCCGCCGACAAGATGTATCCTTCCCTCGTCTTCAGGGAAGATTGCCAGAAGCAGTACGCTTCCTTCCTGAGGATGGTAGTCTCCGGCGGAGAAAGTACCTTATATTATCATTGCACCCAGGGAAAGGACCGCACCGGTTTGGCTTCCGCTTATCTTCTTTCGGCCTTGGGTGTTGACAGGGAAACGATAGTGGAGGACTTCGACCTTACGAACAGGGTTTATGAGAAGGACCTTCGGAAGTTCTCCAGGAGAGTGAAACTCCTCGGCGGTAAGGAACCCTCCCTTCGGGTGATACGTTCCTTCATCGGAGCCAATCTCGACAATTTCGTGAAGGTACTCGGAAGTATCGACGAAAAGTTCGGTTCCATGGAAGGATATCTCAAGGGACCCCTGGGGCTGTCGGAGGAGGATTTCCGGATTTTGAGGAAAAGGTATCTGGAAGGGTAGCAGTTGCAAGAAATGGACACTAACAAACTTTTGGGTCATCTCGCCATCGCAGGCGCATACACGATATTCGGGCTGAACATCGTATTCTGCAAGGATATCGCCAATGCGGACGCCATAGAGCCGGTGACTCTTTTCACTCTGAGGGCGATTGGGGCGAGCGCCCTTTTCTGGCTTCTTTCCTTTTTCATGCCCAAGGAAAAGATCGAAAAAGGCGACATGCTGAAGATTGCGGCGGCGTCTTTCGTGGGGCTTTTCGTCCCGCAGATGACATTCCTTTTCGCCATAACGATGTCGACGTCGATCGACACCGCCATCCTCTCGACTTTCGGTCCAATCTTCACGATGCTCTTCGCTTTCGCCTTCCTCGGGGAACCGATCACGGGCAAGAAGGCCGGGGGAGTAGCGATGAGTTTCGCGGGAGTGATATTCCTCATTTTCAATTCGGTGCATTCAGGGGGAGCGGACTTCACAACCCCCTTGGGATATGTCCTTCTTCTGCTTAACAGCCTCAGTTTCTCCCTGTATCTGGGAATCTTCCGTCCCCTGATCTCGAAGTACAGCGTAGTCACATTCATGAAGTGGATGTTCCTCTATTCGTTGCTTCTGAGCCTGCCGTTCTCCTTGAGAGGTCTGGTCTCAACCGATTACGCCGCAATCCCCGGCAACGTCAAGTGGGAGATAGGTTATCTCATCTTCTTCGCTACGTTCGTGGCGTATTTCCTGATCCCGTTCGGACAGAAGTACCTCCGTCCCACGGTCGTCAGCATGTACACATACCTCCAGCCGATAATAGCTGCGATAGTCAGCATCTGGATAGGGATGGACACCCTCACGTGGCAGAAGATTCTGGCGACGGTCTTTGTCGTCGGCGGAGTCGTTCTTGTGAACCGGAGCCGCGCGGCTTCACCTTCCGATAACCCCAAATGATAGTCTATGGACTGTAGGCGTACGGTTTTATTCATGGGAATGGTTTTCCTCTTTTTCCGATGCTTTCCCTCATCGGGACAGGGGAGTGCGTCCCCGGAAAGCGGGGGAGAAGCCATCAGCGGGATAAGACCGCAGTTCCGGCCCTTGGCCGAGATGTTCTCGACCAGCCCCGAGCAGGAACCAACGGCCGGCAATACGGTGAGGGTCATCGGTTCCGGTCTTGAGAAACTCGATCTTCTGTCCGTCGACATGATGAATGCCCGGGATTACATCCATATGGAGTATTTCGAGTTCTTCAGGGATCCGGGAAGCCGCTTGGTGCGTACCGCCATGAATCTTCGCGGGGAAGATTCCCTGGAAGTGAGGTACATAGTGGAGGATTTCATGAACATAGGGAAGGCGCCGAGTTTCTTCTCGAGCATGAAAAGGCACGGCGTCGAGGTGGGGCATTATTCTTTCTTCCACCTTGGCCGCAGGAACCACCAGAAGATCGTCGTCATTGACGGAAAAGTAGGCTATACCGGCGGAATGAACATCGGAAACCACTACTTCCACGAGTGGAGGGATACCCATCTGCGTCTCACCGGTCCATGTGTCTGGTCATTGGAGAAGCATTTCTCGAAGATGTGGGAAAGGGTCGGGGGAGAACCCTCCGGAACATCGGAAGACTTATCCCACAGTACTTCCATGGAGAAGGAACAATTCACTCTACCTGACACTCTACAGGATAGTGAGCACACTGTTGAAAATGCTATTGTACAGATAGTTACGGGAAGCCCGGCAGGGGAGTACCAGATAAAGGACGGGTATATTTGGATGCTAGACAACGCTTCCGGCCATGTTTATATGCAGACGCCGTATTTCACGCCTCCGAAGGATGTGCTGGCGGCAATGAAGCGTGCCGTGGAGAGGGGAGTTGAAGTGTGGCTCGTTCTGCCCGAGAAGAGCGACATGGGAATCGTCGATCCCGCGAACAGGTCATATTACAAGGAATGCCTTTCTTACGGGGTAAGGATTTTCCAGACGAATGGGAAATTCGACCACAGCAAACTGACCCTTTGCGACGATTACCTGTCGTGCGTGGGGTCCGCGAATCTGGATGGACGATCCCTCAAGAAAAACTTCGAGATAAACACATATATCTACGGCAGTGAAGCCGCCGCGATCGTGAAGGACCGCATTCTGTCGGGAATGGCCGAAGGAAATGCGACTGAAGTCACCATGGAAACGGTCGAGAGTTGGTCCTCCGGAAAGAAGTTGGGAAACGCTCTTGCCAGGATGCTTGCGCCGCAGTTATAGGTATTCGGTTCAAGTGTACATATCAGTTCTCGCTGATCATCCTGCCGAGGAAGTCCTCGGTGCTCTCACCCTCATTCATCCGGTACACCTTGCCAGCCTCGTAATCGGCAATACCCTGACGGATTTTTGCATCCAAGGTTGCTCTGTCGATAAGAGTATCATCCTCCATAACTGGGATAAGGCGGAAACTGCCGTGAGTCCTTGAGGTAATCACGACATCGCAGGTGCGTGCCAAATCAAAGTACTTGCGTTGGTTGGCTCTGAATTCTCTACTACTTACTACGACCATAACTTTTTTTTACTTCGATAATATATGTATTTTCAAAACAAGTACCAAAGTGGTACACATTTTCTCAAATTTAATGTTCACCAAAGTGAGCGGCAAACAAGAATTTATTGATCTTGATTTACACTGCAAAATTTCGACGCAAAGTGACCCTAAGTTTCCAGGAGGTCAAATCTGACCGGAATGAGAGCTTCAGTTTAAAGATGATTCTCAACCAAAGGATTAATTGTAAAATGCGCCAAAGTGATTACTGTAGGGCAGTACTATATATGGTTAGGTTAACATAATATAAATTGTATAACAAATATGGCAGAAGGAGGAGGGGAGAATGGCCTCATCGCTGGATACGTCTTTGGCCTATCCCCAAATGGACATACGGCTCCGGTAAGTTTACTCTTATCTCCGTTGTTCCCATTCACCGGGTGTTCCGCTGTGTGTTTCTCCGATCATCTCGAATTCTTTTCAAAATGATATGACCAATCGCAGAAAAAAAATCGGACTCCATTCCGGGGTCCGACTTTTGGCTTGCTATGTGGCACCTGTGCTACAGTCCCATCTTCTGGCGGATTGCCGCAGGGATGGCGTCCTTGTGGACCATGAAGCTTATGCCCCTCAAGGCGATGTATGAACGTGACATGTAAAGATATCCGCCCATTTCCGGGTTGCGGTCAGGTCCCCAGGAATTCTTCGTCTTGTAGAAGTAATTGCCGTTCTGGTCCTTGAAAAGACCTGTAAGGTGCATAAGGTGGTCATCAGTTGTGTCGAATGTCTCGAATGCGGTCTGACGTACATCCTGGGTCACTACCCTTTCCGGGAACCTCTTCTCGAGTTTCACCGCTTCCTCCAGATCCTTGGGCTCCGGACAGATGGCGATTCCCCTGTTGTGGTTGAACTCCTTGGTGCTTACATCACCGTCCCATGCTACGGTATAACCGTTCTTGAGGGCGTTGTCGATGATATCCATGAAATCGCTCAGCGGAACGTTGTACTGAAGGCCGTGATCCCAGTTGTCGGGGATCTCAAGGCTTATCCGGGTATAGAAAGGATGATGGCTGTAGCTGGTGATTTCGACGTAGTCGTCCAGGTTGTCAAGTCCCAATGAGGCTGCGAAGCTGCTTGGTGTATAAGTCTTTCCGCCATAGTTGAAAGTCTCGGGAACTTTTCCGAGATAGATATCGAAAAGGCTGTCCATCAGCTTGTTGTACTCGGGACTCTGCTTCCTCAGTTTCAAGGAAACTTCAGCTATTCCATTGAGGTATGCGTTGAGCTCGCCATGGTTGTGGCGATCTGAATCGTATTCTATTCCGTCATAAACGCTTTCGGGAACGATGCCGTATTTGGCGATGGCGTTGGTGGCCATATGGGCGATGGACCCTTGGCCGAGGTTGCCGTTTCCGCGGCGCAGGTAATTGTCAAAGAGCCTGTCCTTGTAGTTTCCCCTGACGACGAACATTTCAGAAAGGTCGTACTCCCCTTTCCCCTGCCTGAGGAGTTCAGCCTCCAGGAAAGATACGGTCGCGAAGCACCAGCAAGTACCGGTGGATGCCTGGTTTTTCACCGAAGTGACCTTGATGTCATTGACGGGAGTCAACTTGTAGATTGTCTGTGTCTGCGCGAAAGATGCGATTCCGAGGGAAGCCGCGCAAATGATGGTAAGGATTCGTTTCATATCTGGGTGATAGTGTTTATTTCTGTTGTGAAGTACTTTTTCTGTGCCCTAATTGAAGCGCCAAAGATGTTCCTCCAACCAATATAGTTGAATCCAACAATGGCTCGAGCATTAAAGATGAGAGAAGTTCAAATGTTTTCTCCTCGACTGTGCTGATTTGTAACATTGGGTTTCCTTTTTGTTCAAATTGAAAGCATGACACATAAAATTGAAAGATTTGTCATCCAGTCCGGTGACTTCATTCTGCGCTATTTCACGAAAACCTTGATAACCGCCATAAAGATCAAAAGCTGCATAAAAATCTTCCAAACGCCCCATCTCAATTATACGTGTGGCAATAAGTCTACGGCATTTCTGCAAATCAATATCTGAAGTGTCATAATCCCATAACAATCCCATATTGAGGTGGTGGCCACCAGCTGTATATGAATCAAATATCCTCATATTACAAATATAGCGAAATATGTTTAAGCAACAATGAAAAAAGTTGGATCATTCCTCTTCTTTCCAAAGGTCTCAGACATGTTGATCGAAAAATCTTTCATACGAGGAAAAGATGCTCTCCATGTTGTTCCGTCCGACGGGATTTGCCGAATGGATTCTCCACCGGGGAAGCATTTTTCTGTGTTCCAAGCAGTATTCGACCACTTTTTTCGCGCACTCGTATCCGTCGGGACTTCCTTCCCCCAGGTCATGGTCGAAGTCGATCAAATCGGGAAGTCCGTATTCCGTCAGATGGCGCATGAATTCTTCCCCGTCCTTTATCCAAAGGACGTTGTCACTTTCGCAGTCTATATAGTCTTTGGGATCCCGGAGGTCATCAAGCCAGATGACGGTACGGGGAAGATTGTCGTTCATGGTCATTCGCCGTAATCGATGTAAATATAGGAATTATCCTCCTGTTTTGGAACATACGCTCTTCATTCCGGATGTGAATCGATTCCCAGCCGGAATCCTATGCCGGCATTATGCGACATGCCGTGATTGTATCTCCGGAACCTGAGGGTTATCTCCATTCTTTCGCTTCGATAGTCTCCTCCCCGTATGATCCGGAGATTGTCCGCATTGTAAAGGGCGCATGGGTTACGCATCTTGCTGTTGCTGTAATACGTGAAGTCGTACATGTCTCGGCACCACTCACTTACATTTCCGCTCATGTCGTAGATGCCCAGCTCGTTCGGAGCCTTCATTTTGACCCTTTGGGTTACGCAGCGCTCCTGATGGTCAAGGCTGTTATCCTTGAACCATCCTACAGCGAGTGGATCGTTCCCACCGCTGTAGATGTATCCGTGGTCAAACCTTCCTCCCCTGGCGGCATATTCCCATTGGGCCTCGGTAGGCAAGGAGAAGCTTTCACCGGTCATTTCACCGAGCTGTAGCATGAAAACGAGGCATTCATCCACGGTTACGTTTTCCACGGGACGCCGAAGATCTCCGTCGAAATAGCAGCTTTCCTGGAAATAACTATGATTGTATTCCATCACTTCCTTCCAGAGTTCCTGGGTTACGGGCGTCTCCCCTATCGAGAAGTCGCTCAGAATCACCCTATGGGCTTTGAGCTCCGGATATGAGCCGTGGCCGAAGGCGGAATGGTCGACGTCCATTCCCATCATGAATTCTCCCCCTGAACCGCCACCATGTTGAATGTGACTTTGCCGTTACTGAACGTAGTAATCCTACCGTTCTTACGTTTTGTCCATGAGGGGTCGGGGCACTGCTCGACCAAGGGAGGGGAAACTTCCCTTGCTCTCCCCTCCTCCCTCGGACGGGAAGAACCGCCGTTTCCCGCTTCGATGGAAAACGTCCTGGGTTCTTCCCTTACTCTGTCTTTTCGACTGAAGATTGTAGCCATAGCTTTATCGCTTTATTGTCAATTGGTTATATGTATTCTTCGCGAAGGCTTCGGCTGCCTCCCTCGCAAGGTTCTCGCCGAGAGGATTTCCGTTACAGTCGTAGATGACCCCGGGACCGTAGTAATGATCGAAAGAGCAGAAGAAAAGGTTCTCCGAAATCATCTCCACGTCATCGTATAGAGGAGGGATTATCATCTTTCCGGTCAAGGCGTCCATAACTCCCATTCCTTCTCCCGAAAGGAACCAGTTGAATCTGGCCGGAGAATAATCATCTTCGGGATCCGATTCGGGATAGAGGGCTCCGGCGCTGTCGACTATGAAGGGTTCCAGAACGGTGCCGTCGTAGGTCATGAGCTTCTTTATGCCCCCGTCGGTGACAAACACGGTCTTCTTGTCTTCGTCAGCTATCCGGATATCTTCATGTACAGGCTCATAGATCCAATTCAAGTCCTGATCCAGGAGTCCGAATTTACAGTTTTCCCCGACAACGAATGCGTTTGTGGCATAATCGCTCACATAGCTGAATGATGGTTCCAGTACCCATTCCCCGCTTTTGTCGATGACGCCGTAAAGGTCCTCAGGAGTCGTTATCCAGCAGTACCCGTTCTTGAAGACGTAGTCATGGCCTTCAATGAAAGGGAACTTTGGCTCTATGGCGAAGGTTCCGTCAGGACGGATGAATCCCACCTTCCGGTCTTTACCTACTACAGCCGCAAGCGAATCGCTGAAGATGAAGGCTTTGCTGTATTTGGCGCGCAGGGTGGTTTTGCCGGAGTTGATGTCCAGATAACCCCTCTTTCCGTTCCTTGTGCAGAATACGGCGATGGAGTCCCCCGACCTTTTTTCAGGGGTGACGACCCACCGGAAGCGGGAAGAAAGGTTCCTGCCGGAAGAAAGGTCAACGAGACGGACCATCTTCCCTCCCCTTACGTATTTCTTTCCGATATTGTAGCTGATCGGTACCGGGTCATTCTCGGGGGCAAAAAGTGAGCGGAGGCCCTTTGCGAGAAGTGAGGTCAAGGCGCAGACTCCGTAGATGAACATGATGAAGCAGAAAATCGCCCATGTGATCCGGAGTGTTCTGGTAGTGGTTGTGAAAACTCTCATGATGTTTGCTTGTTCGTTTTTGTGTTATGCTATATGTCGGGAATTACCCCTTGGTTATCTTGAAGCCCATCTTGATGATGAGTTTCAGGGTCTCCTCGGCGGTTTTGCGGTCGTATTCCTTCTCGGATTCGGGAAGGTCTTCGTACGGAACGAGGCAGGGATGCTCTTTGAGGGCATCATTCCTTCGGGGCCCAAAGGTCCAACCCTCAAGGATCCTCGTCAATGCCCAGTTGTCATGGACATTGGCGGCGATCATTTCACGGAGGGGATAGTATTCCGCGGGAATCGTGACAGAGGAAGTGTCAACGGGAGTGGGTGTGTAAGTCGTTTTCATGGCGTTACTGTATTTATTGATATAGTGTCTTATGGAAGAGTGAGCGCTGCGGAGCCTTCGGTATACTCCGGCTCCATTTCGGAAAGACAGATGGTGAACGTATCGTAATTTCCATATGCGTGTGATTGAATGATGATTTTGCCTGACAGCTTATGCGGGAATCTTTTCCCGTCCGGCAATAAGGAGGAAAAAGGATCGGGGACTTTACACCGGAACGGGAAAAAATTCGACAAAGGAAGTGATGGCGGTTTCCGAGGACTCCCCGGAAAATTCTTACGCAAGAAATCGTGATTTTTTCCAAAAAAAACTGTTTCCCCGAGTAAAAGTACAGGGGGCTAAAGGATCGGTGGCTTTGCACCGGACAATTTACGGTACTGTAGGCGCGGCGCTTCCGTGATACACCCTCAAGAAATGGAGTTTCAAAAAAACTGTTTTCGAGTGTAAAGTTGTCGGGCGTAATTCCACTTTATTGCCGGAGGGCCTTCAGGCCGGCTCCGAAAAAAAGAAGATTGTTCAACCTCAAAACGGCAAAAAGATGACAGTGCTTTTCAACAACAAGGATTATCTCAAGGGCCGCAAAAACGGATATGCCGACGCCCTGGAAGGCTATGAAATGAGCTTCCTCCCGATCATCGACTGTGTCTACGGAGGAAGGTCCTTCGACTATTCCGCTGTTTACTACTACAATGCCGGATACGAGAAAGGTTACCTTGACGGTCAGAAGGCTCTCAAGACCGACCCTTATTTACGTGAAGATTAAGGTCAAACTCCAAAACACGCTGACTTATGGCCAAGTTCGAATACGACGCTTTCATAAGCTACAACTCTTCAGATGCTGTCTATGCCCGTTCGCTCCACTACTCATTGGAGCATTTCAGGTTCGACAATCTCGGCAGCCCGTATGCTTCGTCCGGATCGATGAAAGTGTTCCTCGATACGATGGACTTTTCCTCCGGAGGGCTCCGTGACGAGATCGTCGATGCCCTCGGGAAGTCCCGTTTTCTCATCGTCGTCTGTTCCCCGAATGCGGCTTCGTCCGAGTGGGTCAACGAGGAAGTGAGCATCTTCATTTCCATGGGACGTCTAAAGGACATCATACCCGTCATCGTCGGCGGAATTCCGAATTCTTCCGCTCCCGGTGAAGAATGCTTCCCTTATCCTCTGAAGGGCCTTCCGAAAGAAGACCAGCTCATCGGGATCAATGTGACCAAGGACGGCAAAAAGGTAGCACTCGTCAAGGTCGTGGCCAGAATGACCGGACAGAAGTTCGACTCCCTTTGGCGCCGCCACGAACGTGAAAGGAAATCCTTTCTTCGCGAAAAGATTTCTGAAACATTTCTCATTGTCGTGTTGGGACTCATCGTCGCCATGCTCTTGATAAGGCTTGTGGATGAAATCGCTTCCAAGGACGATTTCCTGAAGAACATGCCGATGCGTGATGACCTCAGGAAGGAGTCCGTCCATAACATCGGTCCCGATGCCGAGAATCTCCTTTTTCTCGACAGGAACGGGATCGCATATTCCGTGGGTGAGGATATTTTCAAGAAGACCGTCGGGGATACCATAGATTGGGAGGAGAAACTTGAGGGGCACACGGGAGTTGTGCAGTGCCTCGATATGAGCCCTGACGGAAACACTCTCCTTTCATCTTCCTCCGACGGGACACTGCGCCTTTGGAGAGCTTCCGATGGGAGACAACTTGTTATTTCGGAGAGGCTCGACACCCTATCCCAGCCGTGGTACACAATGCTGTCTTCCGCCCGCTTCTCCCCTACCGGAAACTCCGTCTGGACAGTTGACATGGAGGGCGTCAAAGTCTGGGACGGAACACGCCTCCGCCTTCGGAGAAAGGAGGAAAGCGACATTTTCTATATGTCGATGGGAGAAATATCCCCCGACGGAAGGACGATGTACGTTCCTTACGGAGAGCACGGATACTCCTTATATACAAGGAAGGGTGATTCCCTTTCCGTTTATCTTCCGGGCCAGGTTGAGATGATGCGGTATTCCCCCGACGGAAAGAGCCTCATGTATTCTTCCGTGATTGAAGGCGAAAGGAGTATCCTTATTCTGGACATTTCACGGAGGGCACTCCGGAAAGGGCTCGTTTCGTTCACTCCGATGGGGCTCGGGGAAGAATTCCCCTACGGGATCAGCGCCGCTTCCTTCAGTCCTGACGGAAAGACGCTCATAGTGGCGGATTCTGGCGGAAAGGTGATGATCTTCAATGCTGTGACCGGTACCCTCAGGGAATCCTACTTGACCGGTGAGGAGAACTTGAGCGAAGCGGGATTCACCCCTGACGGGTCGTCCTTCTACGCATATGACAGGGTTTCGGGGAATCTCCATCAGTGGGGTCCCGTAGTCCTGGTGTGGTAATACCGCCAGCTGCTTGAAAAAAAGTGAAAAAATCACGAATGAACTGTAAGAAGTCCATAAAGTATTCCTCCTTATTGGCGTAGAGACAAAGTATAACCCCCTAAAAACATTCAATACCATGCTTGAAAGTGATGCATACCAGTCGGGATTCGACGACGGAGTAGAAGATGCGAAAAACGGCAAGTCCAGGAATTTCACAGGAGTGTGCAGGTACTGGCGCCAAAGTGCCATCGATTCTTATTGCGAAGGATACAAAAAGGGCTATGAAGCCGGATGCTTCCTAAGGGCGATGGACCGTTAAGGTCCTTCGCCCCAGTATCCGTTTTTCATCCGGAAAAGTATCCTTCCTACCCTCCCAATGCAAATGTGCCGATAAGGCATTTGCTTTTAAATCAAGAATGAATAACTTTGTTATCGAGTTGAAATCATCAAAAGCCGACAGCTTATGACTTACTCAGAAATTGTTCAAAAACTCCTTGAAGGGGATCAGGAAGTTACGAAGTGCTTTTTCTATTACGACGGAAAAACCCTCGAAGAAATCCGTGATCTCAAACGTACTGATCCGGAGGCCGCGAAGAAAATCAAAAAACCGGTCTGCGCGTCATTCTACAGGCTGTTCGTGAGTATTCTTCACGAACTTCATAAACCCTCCAGTTTCAACTACGAACATTGGGTGAGCGCACTGTACGATTATCTGATTGTCGAGGGAAAGCTCCGTAATCTTAAGGATCCTCAGGCCCTCGAGGATTGGTTGAAAAAGACCGCTACAGGGTTTTTCACGTCATTGATAATCAACGGCATCAATCCTGAGGACTATTACAATGCGGGGGGTAAAAGAAAAATACTCGTCGCCGGTGGCAAAGGAAAGGTCAAGGTGGTCAAGCAGGACCACGACTTATACAATAATAAGAGGAAAGTCGGGGTCGTGAGGATGGACTACAACCCTTCGTTCGATGAAGGCAGCATTGACTGTGAACTCGGCCGGACTGACACCCTCGCGCTGGAAAAGGATGCTGAAGCTCTGATCGAGGAAGCGATCTCCATGATCAGGAACGAAAGTTACCGCGAGATCATCATTCTTTTGCGGAAATATCCCGACGCTTCGCACAAGGAGTTGGCCCAAAAGCTCGGAATATCCGAGACCAACTTCGGTGCACGGCTCAATAGGGCCAGGGAAAAGTTCGAGGAAGTCTACTCAAATCTCATAAAGGACAACATCAATATTTAGTTATGGAACCCCTCTCTCAAACAATAATAGAAAAATATATTTCCGGTGAAGCATCCGTCGAGGAGATTGCCCTTCTCCAAAGGGCTCTTGCGGACAATCCCGAGATGCTCCAAAAGCTCCAGAACCTGAGGCGCTCTTTCGAGGAGGAAGACGCTTCAGGAACCTCTCCGGTGGAATCCACGGCAGGCTTTTCGGAGGAGAACCTCTGCGACGTCATTTGCGAGCGGTATATCCTCCGGGATTACGGCATCGACCTTGACACTGAAGAGGTGCGCAAAGAGGCTGAGGACAACTTCTGGCTGAAGGAATCCGGAACTCCGATGCACAATATCGGCAGGGTTCTCGAAAAGCACGGAATGACCGTACAGCGGAACATGGGCTGCACGAAGGACGACATCATCCGCCTTATGTCCGTACGATACCGCATAATAGCGGTCGTCGATTACGGGGAACTGCGCTTCGGTGAGGCAGATGACACTTTCCATGCCGTCGTATGCACCGAAATGAATGATGACGAGACCCTCCTCTTCGATCCTTACTTCGAAGAAATAAGGCACTACCCCACGCTTGATTTCCTGAAGGCTTGGGAAATGTCGGGCAACTACCTTGTCTGGGCCTCCGCTTCAGGTATGGAATACATCCCACACCCCGCAGACGTGAGCGACGTCAAACTCGGCCCCGATCTTCTGGACCTTGCGGAGATCATCGCCGAAAACGCCCACGAGAGCTGGGGACTTCCAAGATACCAGGATGGATGGAGATTCGGTCCCAAGAGGGATGACGACAAGAAACTCAACCCCTGCATGGTCCCCTACTGCGAACTTCCCGAGTCCGAGAAACAGGTCGACAGGGACATGAGCCAGAATACTCTCAAATACGTCAAGAAACTCGGTTTCACAATCCGTAGACGCTACTCCAAATTCTGCCGTTGCTGCGGAGAATACGTCGGAGAGGAAATGAACTTCTGCCCCAACTGCGGCAAACCTCTTCCGAAGGAGTAGAATCCCATCCCCCTTCACCAAAGGAATTACCTTCTTACCACATAATAATGCCCTCGCATAAAGGTGCGGGGGTATTTTTTCGCTGACTTTTTTCCGGAACATCCCCGGAAACTGTAATCCCGCCCCCCGCTTTCCTTCCTTATTGCGGGAGGCGGAAAAGTCCCTTCTCCCCCAAACATGAAACGCCTTATGAAACATTTCGACTTCGAACAGATTCTGACCGACGCCTGCACGGTCGCTTCCGACCGTCTTTTGGTCCATATGTTCCTTCTGCACAACCCCTCATTCCTTGAAAAGCCTTACGCCAGTGAATTTTTCAAGGGACTGAAGGTCTCTCTGGATCTGGAACCCCTCCAAAGTCTCGGCACCTTGCGCTTCCCCTCCGACTGGGACGACCCCGGGGAAAAGGAACTCTTCCTTTATCTTCTTCTGGTATCACTCTTCCCTTTTTCACTGGAAAAGAACGGAAGCGAGATCTGGATATACCTTCCTGCGGAAGGAGGATGGGGAATGAACGGTTTCGCCCCCATGCACACCCTTCCGATATCGGAGGTGAAAAGAATGCTC
>ODAI013573011.1_pt1 | contig 16268 bp, 24 predicted proteins | sample 1539321 | NCBI WGS metagenome assembly ODAI01 (sample SAMN02144231, study PRJEB22623) | gut metagenome | biome: sheep rumen | host: Ovis aries | place: New Zealand
CCAGATGTAATCGCAGAAGCTTCCGAACTCCTCCCGCACTTTCTGATAGCACCGGGCGTTATTGATCACTGCCTGTATCTTGCGGGGTGAGCGGATCATGCCTTCTGTGTTAAGGATACGTTCCAGATCCTCATCTCCGAAGCCGGCAACGCGGTCATACTCGAAGTTACAAAAGCACTTGCGGAAGATCTCCCGTTTTTTCAGCATCAGATCCCAGGAAAGACCGCACTGTAGGCATTCCATAGTCAGATGCTCAAACATCTGCCGGTCATCGTGAACAGGGATTCCCCATTCCGTATCATGATAGATCTGATTGGCCTCATTCATTCCGGCCCATGTACAGTATCCCATGCCATTCTCCTTCTTTCGGCGTATAAGACAGCATCGCGTATAAAAACCGCCTCATACAGATAATCCTTCAGTAAATTCAGTTTCATCGGCTCTGAGTTCTTGAATATGCATAACATACCTCTTCTCCCAATGCCTGAAATGAAGAGATTCCTTCCGCTATTTTTCTCCCTGTCTCATATGCTTTTTGGAGATTTTCATCCCAGTTTTTCATCCTGAGTTCGTTTTCTCTCGAAGTGTTGTCAAATACTATGAATTCCATCTGCTTTGCCCGTTCGAACAGTCTGTCACCTAACATGACTCTCTTCATGCTGTCCAGAAGCCCGGACTCTTCCAGACGTTCGATCGGATTGCCCGCCGAGCACAGGATCACCGCTTTATCAAGTACTTTCATGGTTTTTTCACCATATGCAAATCCATAAGTCCACACCCTGTCAAACCAGCCCACCAGCTTTGCCGGTGCCTCCGTCCAGAATACAGGATAGATAAATGCGATCGCGTCTGCAGAATTGATCTTCTCCTGCTCGGCAAGCACATCTTCCTCCAGGTCCGGTGTGTTTCTGTAGTTGGCATCCCTGAGATACTCTTCCTCCGTCATATCTGTCTGAAAACCCATCTTATAAAGATCCGACAGGATATATTCGTTACCGGAATCTGTTATACCCTTAATAAACGCATCGCACATGTTCTTTGTGAAGGAATCCTCTGACGGATGACAATATACAATGAATACCCTCATTTCATACTCCTTTACCCTGGGCCGCAGTGATCAGAGAGCCCTCATCACCTTTCTGATGTTATCTTCCTTCGGAATGATTATCTCAATATTCAATTCCGGATGCTCTCTGGCATACTCTGTTAAGAATCCCATCAAATTCTCTTTGGTTTTCATGTAGTCGTCTATGATCACCTGTTCACTGTATCCCAGCTTCTTTAAAATAATCGCCGAAACCACACCTGTCCGGTCTTTTCCCGCACCGCAAAAATACATAACATTACTCTCTGCATTCATTATGGTGCTGATAATCCGTTCCATCTGATCATCCAGCATTCCCAGATATGATTCTGCCACAGCTTCAGGTGATTCCGGTGTATCCCCGCCACCGGTTACAGGCAGATGATAATAGTGAAATCCCGCTTCTTTTTCAAGACGGCACGGCCTGGAGATATACTCTTTCGATTCTCTCAGATCAACAATCGTTGTAATATCATTTTTGCGAAGCCACTGCACTTCATCATCTGTCAGTTTTCCGGGATAATCACTCCGTATGTATCTCAGATTTCCGATCGGAAGTGCTCTTGTATTTAAGGTCGTCTGTAATATCGATCCCATAGATTCCTTATCCATCTCTATCCACTGTATGAAAGCTGTCTTATCGCTGCTGTTATACCCTGCCTTCTCATAAAAATGATACTCATTTCATATCTTTTAACGCTTCTGCAATTCCGGGAGCGTAAGCATTCTTATTCGAGCCTGTCTCCGGGCTTGTCACGACCCGGCCCTCGCTGTCCACGAAATAGGAAATCGGGTAAGCGGGAATCGGAAGCAGCTCATTTATCTCCTCTGTCTGTACGAGGTTGATATAGGTCACACATTTTTCCTTAAGGATCTCCTGCGCTTCCCGGACTGCCGCAGGATCGCCGATCGTATTATCGCAGATCCCGATGATCTGGCAGTCCTTCCCCTCGAATTCTTTGTTCAGCTGTTCCAGGAAAGGCATTTCTTCCTTGCTGGGACCGCACCATGTTGCCCAGATATTGATCATTGTTATCTTGCATCCCGCAAACAGTTCTTTACTTTTTACCGGATTCCCATCAAGATCCACAGTCTCAAATGAAATTACAGCCTCATCCGAAGCCTCCTGCTGCAGCGGAACTGGTTCCGTTTTCTGAATGAATCATCCACAGTATTCGCTTTTTCGCGTAACGAAGAAAACAATCGCAACCGCACTGGCGTAAAGCCTGGTGCATACATTCTCATCGCAAGGTCCGACAGCCGGCAGACTGTTTCATCATAGCCGACAAGAAGTCGGAAGATCAGCGGTGCGCTGATTTAACTGTGGTATGCAGAGAAAAATGAGTGTATACTGATTTTCAACGAGAAAATGCAAAGCTGCAGACCGGGCGGAACCCGGACGACAGAGGAGGCGGGCGTATGAGATGTCCTAAATGCGGAAGTGAAAACTGCCAGATTATTACAGAATCACATACAGAAGGAAAAGATTATTCCGCGGGCAAGGGCTGCTGCGGATTTCTTCTGACAGGTCCGCCAGGCCTGATCTGCGGGTTCTGTACAAAAGGAAAACAGTCACATTCAGAAGCATATTGGGTATGCAGCACATGCGGAAAGAAATGGAAGGTCTGACCCGGAAGGACAGGATCTGGATGAAATCCATGCATTTCTGTGGGAAGTACTGTGGATGTCACCAGATGCCTAACCGCAGTTTTTTCATCGGCGATTATCAGCTGCCCCTGTGCGCGAGGTGCACGGGGATTGTAATCGGGCATGTCCTGGGAATCATTCTGTCCATCGCGCGTCCGGTCCCATGGATGACGATATTCGGAACGATACCGCTGATGATTGACGGGACAGTGCAGAAATTCACGGACTATGAATCAACAAATCCGCGGAGAATCTGCACAGGCATTCTATATGGATTTGGCGTGATGACAGCGCTGATCAGCTGCGGGAAGATGCTGGCAGGCAAGGTTTTTCATAAATAAAAATAGGAGCTGTCAAACCAACACTGAAAAACGGTTTTGACAAGCCCCTCGATTCCAACCATGAACGCAAGCACAATGTCTCCGGTCAGAATAAAAGTTCCCTGTCCTCACATCACCGGATGCTTCAGATGACCCGGATCCGGGCTCTGCCTGGCTGCGCCTCAAAAGAAAGCATACAGATCAGGGCTATAACCGCTCCCTGAAATGTTCCTTTTGCATCGAAGTTGACAAAACCTTTCTCGTAATCTCCGTTCAGATAACAGTTTCCGCACCCCTCTATCATCAGCGAATCAATATCAGAATGTAAAACCATTTTAATCCTCTTCTTTTCTACAAAAACGCTCCGCCGGTCTGTCACAATAAAGTACTCTTTCCCCCTGGACAGGATGCCCTTGTTCCCATATACGATCACACGTTCATCGGACTCAAGAACTTTCTCCAGCAGAGGCATTGCTTTTTCAATCTGATCCTCCCGCACTCCCTTCGCCGAAATATCCTCTGAAAATGTGAGCTTTTTCAACATATAGTCTTCAACCTGAGAGGCTTTTTCAAAAGCACGCATGCAATGAACGATGGACTGTATAACACCCGCCCCGCTTTGTTCCTTCATAACCTTTGAAAGGTCTTTTTCTACCAGAAACACTTCTTCATTTAATCCCCAGTACTCTTTCGGAGCTATTGTTTTCTCCCGGTCCTCATCCTCATATTCCGTGCCGCAATAAGGGCACCGCCAGACCTTCTTTATCGGCTGACGCTCCAGATTTCCTCCACACTGAATGCATTTTTTAATTTCCATATGACTTTCCTTTGTATCTGATCTCTTTGTCTTACGGTCCCCGCCGTCATCCTCTGCCGGGAAGATCTCATCTGTTCAGTGCTGCGCTGAAAGAATTCGGGATGCCCCGCGGTCCGCGAACGGCATAGATCCCATACTCCTCCTTCAAAACATCAAAGGTGAATCTGTCCGCCGGATAACGTTTCTGCAGCCTGATTCTCATCAGTGCCTTGATCGTAATGTACCTGTTTTCCTGTTCGTACGGAAGATCGGTTTCCAGTCCCCTGCATTTATACAGAACCGCCGATACCGGGGCGGCGACATACAGAAAAACGGTATCGCCCTTTCTGATCCCCGCTCCCTGCTTCCAGTTGATCGTATCCGTATCATCAAAGGCATGCACGATATCGTAGTACTTCGGGTTTGCCGGGATGATCCATTCTTTCGGAGGCCGGATCTTCGCCCTCTTCTTTGCCGATGCCGTCGCCAGGAAGCTCATATCAATGAGATCAAAGACTTTTTCCTCCGGCACAGTGCCGTCCAGCAGAACAGAGATCCAGTGCAGCTTATTCATATGGTAGGCCGGCATGATTCCATCCTCCTGAAGGATCAGATCCCGGAAGAACATGTCGTCCACCTTCAGGTTGATCAGGTCTGCATCATCCGCCCCGGGCAGACCTGCCTTGTTCCGGGGGACGTTCATCACCAAGGCGAACCACTTGTTATTATCCGAATGCCGGAAAACGGCATTGCCGTCATATTTCCTCCAGGGATATTCGGGCGAAACCCCGTATTTCTTTTTGATGTAGTCAAAGACGGTCTGTCTCATTGTTCCTTTCCTGTTCTCTTCCTGTTACTTTCCCGCAGCCGTTTCGGCCGTAAAATCCTTCACAGAACTGATTATATCATAAAAATCATTCGAAATAACCGTCAGCAAAGTCTCTGCTTCAGCGTTTCCTCAGACGCCGGCAGATACGCCGGAAAAGTCCGGATCAGATCAAAAGCGCCTTCCACCCGGTCGGGAAAGGGAGTATACTCATGGATAATAATAAGCAGATGGGAGGATCTACTCATGCATCAGACAGCAGGCAGGCGTCCGGCAGTAATCGTAAATACGATTCTGATCGTTCTGGAAATCATAGCTTTTATCCATGACTGTATGGTTTTCGGACCGGGTCTTTTTCAATGGTATACGGTTGACAGCAATCTTCTGCAGCTGGTTGTTTCCGCCTTCGTCGTATATTATTGTCTTAAAGACATTGACCTTCCCGGCTATGTCACCACCCTCCATTTCATAAGCGCGGTGGGACTGACCATTACCTTTCTGATCGCAGCTTTTGTTCTGGCCCCGGAAGGCGGGATCCGCTACTACTTCATTGAAAACGTGGCGCCGATCAATCATTTAATCGGTCCTGCTCTTTCCGTGATATCGTTATTGTTCCTGGAAAAAGTCAAAAAGCAGCCGGTCCAAATCATTCTGTGGCCTGCCGCTGTCAGCCTGATCTATGGAATGATCTGTCTGCTGCTGAATGCCGTCAATCTTCTGGAAGGCCCCTATTTCTTCCTGGAAGTCCGGAAACAGCCGGCAGGCACCATCGCTGCGTGGTTTGCGATCATTGCGCTTCTCTGCCTGGTTTTCGCATTTATTTACTATCGGATCAAGTGGAGAAAAAACAGATGAGGCCTCCCTTCTTTCAGGCACTTTGACTTGACAGAAAAAAGAATCCGCCGCATGATTGTCCTGAGGCGTCCGCCCGGATCTGCAGACAGCAGGCGGCGCTTTAGCAGAATAAGATTATAGTTCAAGGTCGTAAATACCAGAAAGGCAGGAAAGGATGAACAAGCCAGCAAAGTTGAAAGGTGTCGTCCCTGCGACCGTCACACCGTTATGCCCTCTGCGATGTCGGCCTCATTCCCGCCATCAAATATATCCTCTCCGCCATGGGCGTTCCGGTGGGAATCCCGCGCCGTCCCTTCAGGGATCTGACACAGAGCCAGAAGGAGATGCTTGACCGTGTTCTCCGGGATAATCTCGTAAAGGAAAGCTGAGAGAAACCGCGGGCTTAAAATAATAAAAGAAACGGACCATCAATCAGGCCGCAGTATTCAGCGGCGGACGGTCCGTTTCTTTTTTGATATTCATAACATCGGTTCTTCTGCCCGTTCCATACTCCGCTGTTTACCGTCAGATCCGTAACCTTCAGCGCACCGCGCTCCTGATCGATATAGCAGCCGCAGAGGCCTTTCAATTCCGTTCTGATTTCGCCTTCACCGCCGGTGAAGCAGGCGCCGATATTCTCCGACTTATCCGCGGGAGTTCCGTCTGTTTTCCAGTTAAGAGGATTGATGCTGTATGCCTTCTGCCCTGCCGGATATACCATGCTGTCCGGGATAGTCATTCAGGCGCTGGATAATCCGGTCCTCCTGATAAGTCATGTTCATCCGGCCGCGGCAGAAAACTATAAAAAGAACGGCCAAAACGGTCAGGATCATCATTCATCTTCGTCCGGAAATTCATTTCCGCCGTAAGCTTCCCCTCTCCGGACGCCGGGATCAGAAGTTGACAGGATATCCGGAAGGAGCAGTCCGGACCGGATTCCGGATCCATCCCGCCGCTCCCCTGAGGCTGACCACGATCCAGTCCCCGTCATCTCTCAGGATGGGAAGGCTTTCGCCCGCGTCCAGCAGGGCAACCCTGGGCGCCGAACTGTCGTTCCAGGCATAAACCGGAGTTTCTCCCTCCGTCTGGTACCAGGCCGGATCAACCGCGATATAATCTTCTTTCACCCAGCCGTGCGGAGAATCCTCAGCATCCCCCAGGACAACCTCCGCCCAGCCGTTCTCCCGGCGCAGCACGATAATCTGGCTCCTGTAGCTCACCTTCTGAAGGACTGCGGAATCAAAACCGGGGGCACTGTATAAAGACAGGCTGTCGCACAGAACCACAGAGCTCAGACCGATCTGTCCCGGACCCCTGGAAGGCATTATGGAAGCGGAACAGACTCCGCAGCCGGCTGCCATTATCATCAACAGGATCAGTAATACAGATACTCTCTTTTTCATAGACTGCCTCTCTTCCTCTTTGCTGTCTGGTCAGTTTTTACTGACAGGAACCCTGTGCCATAATACAGATCAGTTGTTCTCTTCGTCAATAGTCCGGATTGACGTTCCCGTATCCTCTCAGATCTTCCGCCGCTTTCATGGCCTCCGGCAGAATCTCAAGGAACGCATCCACCTCTTCCGCCGTGTTATAGATTCCGAAGCTGACACGGATCATGCCCGTTTTCCCGTCAGCGATGCTTCTGACCGTGATCGTCAGAATCCCTTCCCAGGGATCATCGCCTGAAAACTGATATCCCGCATAGTCTTCATAGGCCGCGTCATTCTCCTCCGGGAAAGCGGCGTAAAGTTCCGTCTCCGTTTCCGGCAGACGTCCGAATGCTCAGCATACCATCCGGGCATCCCGGCATAGACTCGCAAAAAATTCTCTTCTGTCGTCAGCGGGATAGAGTATATAACATTCCGGCATACCACATGCATCGTTCCGCAGATCAGGCTGGTGTTCTTAATCCTGAGACGCGGTGGAAGATCATGCCGGATCGTCATTTTCCGCCCACATTATCTTCATACGTGCCAGCACCTTCATTTCCACAGGCACAGGATCGGAAATTCTGCCTGAACGGCACGATATTTCTGCTTACTTACCGGGGATTGTTTCATACCGGACTGCTATAGTCAATGTTGTCATTTATGAACGGCAGGGCTTCTTCAATAAACTCACAGGAAACCATGACTGCAGGCAGATCAGACCCTTATATTCAGGTTTTTGCAGAAATAATCGAGGGTCTGTTCGCTGCAGCCCTTCTGTTTAGCGATCGTAAGATATTTCCTGGCGCCCGCCAGATCACCAAGCTTACCGATACAGAAGGCATAGTTGCCGTAGGATACGGCTGCATCTGCGGTCGATGCCGACATGGGATCGGCTTCCATCATGGCAATCCCTTTTTCAAACAGTGGTCTGGCCTCAGCTGCCATTTCCTGCTTCATATACTCTACGCCCTGGTTGACATAGACGATCGGATCATTGGGACAGACTTCCGCGGCTTTCCGGTAATAATCCATTGCCTCCTGTACCAGGCCAAGCCTGCTGCTCGCACGTCCCAGTTTCAGCAGCAGCGTTCCGTCCTCGGGCACCAGTTCCATCCCTTTACTCAGCGCGATGAGTTCAGCCTGATAATCCCCCTTGTCCGCATAGGTCTTTGCCTCCGCAAACAGAGCGAGAAGTTTTGCTTTTTCTTCTTCGCAGCTCATCGCACCGTCCGGTACCCGGGCGAAGAACCGGCTGCCGCAATGTTCGCAAAGATATTCCGTTCTGCCGATTCTTTTCAGGCTGCCGCTTCCGCAGGCTGCACAGACAACCGCCCGCATCCCGGCAGGCCTCTCTTTCTCTTCTGCTTTGATTACGGCTGCCTTCGCACCGCAGGCCGGACAGAATACCCCGTTATCCGGGATCCTTGTTCCGCAGTAGATACAAAACATCTTTTTTCTTCTCCTGTTTTCCTGAATATAAACCGGACTGCAACTAATATAACATGTCAAATATGCTCATCTGCTTATAATGATCCGGGAGTTCCTGAATATAATGAAAGCAATCCTCCGGATCTGACAGGATGCCGTTTTCCCTGCAGATCCTTTGAAAGATCTCTGTCAGCTCCCCGGCTTTGGGACTCTGCAGTTCATATGCATTTCCGTATCGCCTGATATATCGCTGTTTCATCCCGGGAAAATGCTTATCAAGCGCGGCATAATAGTATTCCCGGTCGCCTTCCCGCAAAGTCAGGCCCATCCCGAAATCAATGATCCCCTTTACACCGACACGGATGCATTCGTTCAGTATAGATGTAATATTCTCCTCCGTATCATTGATAAAAGGCAGGACCGGCGTCATCCAGACGATGGTCGGGATGCCCCTTTTCTGCATCTCTTCCAGCACTTCTATCCGGCGTTTGGTATTGCAGACATTCGGCTCCAATATGCGGCATAAGGCATCATCGTAGGTGGTAAGCGTCATCTGAACCACACATTTCGCAGAGCGGTTAATCTCATCCAGCAGATCGATGTCCCTCAGGATCCGGTCCGATTTTGTCTGAATCGCAGCGCCAAACCCGTATTGCAGGATGATCTGAAGACACTTTCTCGTCAGCCGCAGCTGTTCCTCACAGTGCATATACGGGTCAGACATCGATCCGGTTCCGATCACGCATTTTCGTCTCTTTGATTTCAGCGCCATTTCCAGCAGTTCCGGCGCATTCTGCTTTACTTCTATATCCTCAAAGGGATGCGTGAACTGATAGCACCGGCTCCTGCTGTCACAGTAAATGCAGCCATGACTGCACCCCCGGTAAATGTTCATTCCATAACGTCCGCCGCTTCCGGTCAGTATCCCTTTGGCATTAACAAAATGCATCCTTTCAGATCCCCTTCATTTATCCTTTTTCCGCCAAAGCGGATACAGAAGCTGCTTCCAGGCTTCTGGTTCTGCCTGTCGGAATGTTCTGGGTGAAACTCGCAGCTTTTCCGATACGGACAATTCTTTTATGCTATGATGCTTTGCGATAACTGTTCATAAAATACGCGTTCATCTGGGCAAAGGTCATCTGACTCCGCACAATGTAATGCTTTTCCTTTTCTGCGGTTTTCCAGCAAAGGGCGATCGCAGTTCCGTCTTCCATGCCCGTATAGGAAAGCTTCTCCGGGCCGAAGTCGATCAGGATTGTGTCATCTGTCTCCGATACTGCTTTTCTGCTGAATACTGCTGTATTCCGGTTCAGAAGAAACATATTGTAGTATTCGTTCTCTCCTGGCGGAGCCTGATAGGACAGACCGCCGCAGGAGACTGCAACCGTATCATGTGTACGAAAGGCTTCATTAATCTCAAGGGCGTCCGCCTTGAAACTGGTGCGCAGGATCAGTGTATATATTAAAAATGCAGCAACAGCCAGAGCGGATCCAACGGCAATTACGCCCATAAGCAGATGTAAAAGCAATCTCTTTCTCATAAGTTAATTACCCCGTGCGTTTTTTTGAAAGCCGGCAGTTCCTTGACGGAAAGAACCGCCTGCCTTCTCATACCGTCTGCTCCTCCACAAGTGCCGGCACATTAAAACGTTCGCTCCGGAAAGCCGGGGTCAGATTCCCCGGCCTGCAGCCGCATTCTCTCTGAAAGTAACGCTCTGCAGATTTTTCGGATAAACCGAAAAGCTCATCACCCGGAGGCGATAAGTCTTTCGCAGATTTTTATCGTTTCAGAAATTGCTTCCGTTCCATCCCCAGTCCGTACCGGCATCGTACTTAATGTACATCTGATCCGGACGGATTCCATTCATCCATAACGTAAGAATTCTCCTGCGCAGGGATACGCGGGCAGAGTTGTCCCAGCATGACAGATACACATAGGAAAACAGCAATCTTTTTCTTCATATAACCATTACCTGCCCTCTCTGTTTCCGGCATCGGCAGCCCTTCGTGCCCAATCCGATTCCGTTCCCGCGCCTCTGATCACATTAGATCCGTTCCCGCAGAAGCTTTCAGTTCAAAAAAAGAATCGGCCGCACTGATAAAATACTTTCCAAGCTCCGGAAGCCATTTCTGAAAAGTGGCTCCGCCGGCATGTTTCTGAAAAGCTTCCCTGCTCTCAAAATGAGAAAGATACAGGACGCGGCCGGGAATTTCAGGATCGACCAGCACCTCCATGGAAATGCAGCCCTCGTCATTTGCCACGGCGTCCGCGGCAAAAGCCTTCGCTATGGGGAGATATGCTTCCACATCTTTCACTCTGTCATCGTTAATCACTACAATCATAATGCTGCAGTCTCCTTTCTTTCATCCTGAATCCCGCCCGGACCTTCTCCGGGCTGCACCACATATCTTTCCGTCCGGCTACGGCTTATTCCGCCCGTCCGGCCCGGCTTTTCAGCCGGATTCTGAAACCGATTCCATTTTACTACTTATTCCCCCGGTCCGCTACAGAAGCTCCACCTTTATAATCAGTCCCGAAGATCTACAGGTCCCCGGAACAGACATCACGGAACAGTTCTATGACAGGATTGCCCCGGATAACATCTGCAAAGCAGTTTTTTGAACAGGGGCGCTATAGTATACTCAGTGTCAGCATAAGAAGGGGAATGATTGTAAGAAGAAAAAAGTCCGCCCTGACAGCGAACTCACACAGCCTGCCGGAGGAGAACCCTGCCTTGACAGGACAAAAGACTTCGATTACAAGATAGAAAAAGAGGATCTGTGAAGAGTAACAGACCTTACGCATACAGAAAGGAGGCCGATCCTATGATCATTCAGACCGGTCAGCGTACCGATATCCCGGCCTTTTATTCCGATTGGTTCGCAAACCGCCTGCGGGAGGGGTACGTTCTTGTGAGGAATCCGTATAATCCGAAATCAGTGACAAAATATCTGCTTGATCCATCCGTAGTTGATATGATCGGATTCTGCTCCAAGAACCCGGAACCAATGCTGAAATATATGGATCTGCTTAAGCCATACCACCAGTACTGGTTCCTTACGATCACACCATACGGAAAAGATATTGAACCCAATGTACCGCCTGCGGAATCTGTGATAAACACATTCCGGAAAATCTCCGGTATTGTCGGAAAAAAGTCCATGGGCTGGCGTTACGATCCGATCATCATCAACGACTTCTGGACCGTAGAGCGGCATACAGCCGCTTTTGAGGCCATGGCCTCTGCACTTGCCGGTTTTACCCATACGGCAGTCATCAGCTTTATTGACCTGTATGAAAAAGTAAAGCGGAACTATCCGGAAGCCCGAATAATCCCGCTGTCCACTCAGTTGTCTCTCACAAAAGCCCTTGTTCAGATCGGGCGGAAATATGACATGGTCATAAAGCCCTGCGGTGAAGACCGGATTCTTGAGACAGCCGGTGCGGACTGCTCCGGCTGCATGACGGTCAGGACCTTTGAAACCGTCATCGGCCACAATCTGTCCGTGCCGCCCAATCCCGCCAACCGCAAGGAGTGTGCCTGCTATATCACCGGAGACATCGGCGCCTATAACACCTGCGGCCATCTCTGCCGGTACTGTTATGCCAATGCGGAGAAGCATATCGTACTCAGAAACATGAAGCTTCACGATCCGCATTCCCCGCTTCTGATCGGCAATCTCGAACCCGATGATATCGTACACCAGGCAAAACAGACCAGCTGGATCGATTACCAGATGCGGCTCGAAGATTTTATCTGAGGAAACGCTGGGGCAGTCCGCCGATCATTCTATGAATACCGGATTCAGCGTTTCCCATTCTTAATTCCGCCTTCGCGGAATTGCGCCCGACCGCACGGCAACTCTGAGGATTCACGATTGCAGCAAATGATTCCCCGGAAACCGGCTGATTCTTACTCTATATAAGACGCGTCACCCAGTCCCTCGAAAGCTGCATCAAGCACTTTCTTGTCCGCAAGGCCTTCACTCACGTCAAATTCATCCGCCTCTTCCGGCGGAACCTCGCCGTCGAAATGCATGATATATGAAAACGGCCCGTACTCCAGCCAGACCTCCAGCGTTTCCGTGTTATAGAAACTGCCGCTCCGCCAGCCCGCGTCATTTTCTGTTTCCGCCTCCGTGCTTTCACTTTCCGCCCTTATATCCTTCGAGTAAGCGGTTTCTGATGCCGCACTGCCGGATATTGCAAAAAGTCCCAGTGCCATTACCGCAATCGTAAAAAAAAGCAATTTTCTTTCTCAAGCCGCTTTCCTTTCCTCTCTGCCCGAATCAGTGTTTCCTTAAGTATTATTTTTCATAAGGCCTGCTCCGGCGTTCCATGCTTTGCCAACCTGCTCGCCGGTTATATAATATCCGTTCTGGAACTGGTCAAACATAAGCGCCTGCAGCTTCATCGGATCCACTTTTCCATTCTCAGAAAGAACCGATTCCTCTGCCTTCACGTTCACGATCTTTCCGACGATCCCGTCCACATAATCGGTATGCAGGAACTCCAGAAGCTCACACTCCATTACCACGGGAAACTCCTCAATAATCGGAGCATGGACGCGGTCACTCTTTACTGCGTGGTATCCGGTTCTTTCGAATTTATCGTCGATCTTGTTGCCGGAAGCAATGCCGAAGTAATCGGCGGCATCCATATGCGCCTTGTCGGCCAGCGCAACCGTGAAGGCTTTGCTCTCTTTAATATTCAGCCAGGTTTTCTTTCCTTCTCCGATAAAGAGGATGATCTTATCCTCATCGCAGATCTGGCCCCACGCCACATTCATGACATTGACCTTTTCGTTCGCATCATAAGCCGCCACCATCAAAACCGGCATCGGGTATACTGCCTGTACTGTTCCTAAATCCTTCTTCATAATAATCTCCGCCTTTCTGATTGATTTGTTGACTTCTCAGCCAGATTTAGCTACATTATACAAGTGCCCTTCAGAAATTCAAGTACCTACTTTTATATCGGGTACTAACCCTGAGGTAAGTTATGTATAAAAAAGGTATTGAAAATGCTGATTTTGACAAGACTGGTTACAGTTATACCCTGTCCCTGATCTCCGGAAAATACAAGCCGGTGATTCTCTACTGTCTGATGGAGTATGAGCCGGTCCGCTTCAATGAGATGCGCAGGTACCTGAAGCAGGTGGCAGATAAAACGCTCAGTCAGAATCTGAAAGAACTGGAATCAGATGAGCTGATTGTCCGGAAGGTCTATCCGCAGATCCCGCCAAAGGTAGAATACTCGTTAACGGACCGGGGACACTCCCTTGTGAAGGTGCTGGACAAGCTTTGCGACTGGGGAAATGAAAACCGGAAATGAAAAAACGGCATATGCCCCCCTTCTGCATCTTCTCGCAAAGGAAGGGATGGTTCGGATCTGAGGATCATGTGCTGAACATGACAAACCTGGAAAAGGGGCGCGGTTATTTACCGGAGAAAGCCGCTGAATATAGAATAGACGGCGGAAACCATGCGCAGTTTGGAAATTACGGTGTACAGAAGGGGGATGGAGAAGCGCTGATTTCTGCAGCAGAACAGCAGAAACAGACGAAAGATCTGATTTTGTCAGCGCTTCCCTGAATCAGTCCGGATCCTCATCTCTTTGTCGCCGCAAGCTCAACCCACGCCGGATGAAATCCGGATCCCAGCGCAACGGACTGGGATGCAAGATGAGAGAATGCCGTACCGTAAAACGGCAGAATCCTTCTCCTGATAATCTCATTTTTCAGGAGTGTCACCAGCATCTTGCCAATTCCCAGCCCTTCCGCCTCCGGCCGCACATCGATGCCGATCTGCCACATGATCGGACTGTCAGCGCTGGCTCCTGCCATTCCAAGCACCATGCCTTTTCTGAACGCCCCTATTCCAAGCACGTCCGGTGCTTCCTCGCAGAAACTGTATGCATTCTTAAATCGTTCATCCCCGCGGAACTGCCCGATCTCATCTTCTTCAAACCAGCGGATTTCATACTCTCCGGGGCCGGCATCCGAGATTGTATCGCTGATGAAAAAAGGATGCATCATTCCGATCTTATACCCGGATTCCTGCAGTCTGCTGTCGATTATTCTCAGGTTTTCAGGTTCAAAAAACCAGGCGCCCGCAGTCTTTTCAAATTTCTGCTCACACCATTTAATAATCGAAGGATCTCCCGAAGCCAGTACTTTGCCATTCACAACCGTAATTTTCAGAAAGCAGTCTTTCTCTTCCCTGAAACGCCGTCTCCCTTCCTGAAAACTGAACTCCGTAAAATGATTCTCTTTATCCCGTACATCTTCTTCCCTGCAGCAGTAATCCAGTGCAAGCTGTCTGCATAAAAATAGATTCATATAGCTCCTCCTGCTTTTAGTCGGGCTGCTGGCCATCATGCGCTTTCCAGGCGCATTCCGTGATCTGCATATCAGTAAATACAGCTTTAAAACTGGATTCCTCCGGACTGCATGCATATACTCCGAAACGGATCGTTCCCGCACCTTCCCACATGTGGCAGACTCTCATCTGTGTAAAATCAACGCCGTCATTCGAACATTCAATACAATAGTCGTCTTCCCTCCGGCTGAAGCGATACCACTTCCATCTGCAGAACCGGCAATTGTCTGATGATTTTCGCCGGAACGCCGCCAACAACAGTATTTGCCGGTACATCCTTTGTGACCACTGCTCCGGCAGCTATGACCGCATTCTCTCCGATGGAAACGCCTTTTGTTATAACAACACTCGCACCGATCCATACATTATTTCCAATATGAATCGGAGCATAGTGGTTCTGTCTGCTTTGCGGATCAAGATCATGATCTATGGTAGCCAGAACCGTATTATGTCCGATCAGAACATTATCCCCGATAAAGATTCCGCCCTGATCCTGGAAGTGACAGCAGTCATTCACAAAGACATTCCGGCCAAAATGAATATTCCGTCCAAAGTCAGTATAAAAAGGCGGTAACATGTTTCCATCACCAGAGCGTTCATTTCTTCAGACAGAACCGGATCATCATGCGAATTAATGAATTCCACTACATCATTTATGTCCATACAGACCTCCCCTCAACATCATCAATGAGGCCGACATCGGCAGAAGTACTTTTTATGCCCAGTTTGAGCTGCTGATCAGCCGTTACGGCCTCTGCAGCCATGCTGCGGATATGAAAATACCGGAAGACTACTACATGAATTATTACTGCAGCGCCTATATAGAATCCGTGAAGTGGTGGTTCCATCATGGTCTTAAGATTACACCGGAAGAACTGGCCTCCTATTTTGAAAGAGTAACGGACTGAAATAAAAAACACCTGGCCTCTGCTTACAGAAACACAGGTCAGGTGATTCCATTTTTTATAATGCGTCTGCAGGACAGTTTCTGACACATTCCATACAGAGGATGCACTCCGTACCATTTAACCGCTTCCTGCTGTTATCTGTTACATCGACATTCATGGGACATACTTTTTTACATTTTCCGCAGGAAATGCACTTGTCCTTATCGCATTTAATACGCAGCAGCGAAAAATAGCTCATTGGTTTCAGAAAAACGGTTACCGGACAGATATATTTGCAAAAGGCCCTGTTATCCTTAAATGCATAGGCCAGGATAATACCTGCCGCATAATAAAGGATGTTTCCTGCGATAAATGCCCGGAACATAATTCGCTCTATATTTCCCACTTTCGCAAGGAACAGCGCCCCGACAAAGATCAGGGAGGCCGCAAAAGTGATGTATCTGATCCATCCGATTTTCTTCCTTGGGCCGCCCGGAACTTTATACGGCAGGAAATCCAGTACCATCGCCGTCCAGCAGGCATATCCGCACCATCCCCTGCCGAACAGCAGCGGTCCGAATATTTTTGCTACGGCATAATGTATGGTTGCCGCTTCAAATACTCCCGTAAACAGA
>ODAI011703720.1_pt1 | contig 16265 bp, 8 predicted proteins | sample 1539321 | NCBI WGS metagenome assembly ODAI01 (sample SAMN02144231, study PRJEB22623) | gut metagenome | biome: sheep rumen | host: Ovis aries | place: New Zealand
AGATTTAGCTTCTTATTCAGGCGATTGCTATATTGGAATTGATGCTGGTTCAACTACAACAAAATTAGTTTTAATCGATAAAAATGGTAATTTGTTATATTCACTATATGGAAGTAACGAAGGAAATCCTTTGAATAGTGTTATTAAAATGCTTAAGGATTTATATTCTAAAATTCCTGATACTGCAAATATTAGATTTAGTGGTGTTACAGGTTATGGTGAAAAATTAATACAGACAGCATTAAATATAGATTTAAACGAAATAGAAACAATTGCACATTATACTGCTGCAAAAGTATTTGAACCTGATGTTACTAGCATTGTTGACATCGGTGGTCAAGATATGAAATACATCAAAATGAAAAATGGAGCAATTGACAATATTCTTTTAAATGAAGCTTGTTCTTCTGGATGTGGATCATTCATAGAAACTTTTGCAAAAAGTTTAGATTTAAGCATAGAAGAATTTGTAAAAGAGGCTTTGTCTGCAAAAGCTCCTGTTGATTTAGGCTCAAGATGTACAGTCTTTATGAACTCTAAAATAAAGCAAGCACAAAAAGAAGGTTACAGTGTTGGAGATATTTCAAGTGGACTTTCATACTCTGTAATAAAAAATGCAATTCAAAAAGTTATGAAAGTTAGGGATGTATCTACTTTAGGAGATCATATAGTTGTTCAAGGTGGTACATTCTATAATGATGCAGTTTTAAGAGCATTCGAAAAAATAGTTGGAAAGAATGTTATCAGGCCTGATATTTCTGGACTTATGGGTGCATACGGAATGGCTCTACTTTCTAAAGAACAATATGAATCAAACTTAGATTTAGAATATACATCAACTATTGCAAATCTTGAAGAATTAAAAAATTTAGATATACAAGTAACATATACAAGATGTAATGGATGTGAAAACCATTGTAAGTTAACAATTAATAAATTTAGTAATGGTCATATACATGTTTCAGGAAATCGTTGTGAAAAAGGTGCTGGAATTTCATCAAAAGATACACAATTACCTAATCTAATAAAGTATAAATTTGAAAGATTGTTTCAATACAAACCATTAGAAGAAAAATATGCAACAAGAGGAACTATTGGTATACCAAGAGTTTTAAATATGTATGAAGATTATCCTTTCTGGTTTACTTTTTTAACAGAGCTTGGATTTAGAGTAATAATTTCTGAAAAAAGCACAAGGCAAACATATGAAAAGGGTATGGAATCTATGCCATCTGAATCTGTATGCTATCCAGCAAAACTTTCACATGGACATATTGAAAGTTTAATAGAGCAGGGAATTAAGACAATTTTTTATCCTTGTATGCCATATTCAAGAAAAGAATATGAAAAAGCAGATAATAAATATAACTGTCCTATTGTAATTTCATACTCAGAAGTACTACGTAATAATGTAGAAGATTTAAAAAAAGATTCAATTAAATTTATAAATCCATTTTTACCTTTTGATACTAAAAATCTTGTTAAACGAATAATGGAACTAGATGAATTTAAGGAATATAATTTTACAAAAGATGAACTAATAAAAGCTGCAGAATCAGCAGAAAAAGAATATCAAAACTATAAAAATGATATACGTACTAAAGGAGAAGAAACATTAAAATATATTAATGATAATAATCTAAAAGGAATAGTTCTTGCAGGAAGACCATATCATACTGACCCAGAAGTAAATCATGGAATTGACACATTAATAACTTCTTTAGGATTGTGTGTATTAACAGAAGATAGTATTTCACATTTAACAGAAGCTAAGCGTCCTCTACGTGTAGTTGATCAATGGGTATTTCATGCACGACTATATGCAGCGGCAGATTTTGTAGGAAAACAAGATAATTTAGAGCTTGTTCAACTAAATTCATTTGGGTGTGGTGTTGATGCTGTTACAACCGATCAAGTTGAAGAAATATTATCAAGTTATGGAAAAATGTATACTCTTATAAAAATAGATGAAGTCAATAATCTAGGTGCTATTCGTATTAGAATTAGATCCTTATTAGCTAGTATGAATAAACGTGAAAAAGAAAAAGCAGGACAAAAATCTGATGGAGACTATGGTTTAAAGAAAACTATATTTACCAAAGATATGAGAAAAGATTATACAATTCTTTGTCCTTTAATGGCACCAATTCATTTTGAAATGCTTGAATCTGCAATGTGTGCAAGCGGATACAACCTAGTATTATTAAGAGAATGTACTCAAAAAACAGTTGAAACTGGATTAAAGTATGTAAATAATGATGTGTGTTATCCATCAATTTTGGTTACCGGGCAAATGATAGAGGCTCTTGAATCTGGAAAATATGATTTGAATAAAACAGCTCTTATTATTTCACAAACAGGTGGTGGTTGTAGAGCAACAAATTATATTGGATTTATCAGAAAAGCATTAAAAGATGCTGGTTTTGGGCATATTCCTGTTATATCATTTAACTTAGTTGGAATGGAAAAAATGCCAGGATTTAAACTTACAATGCCTATGGTTGATAAATTGTTAAAAGCAGTATTATATGGAGATTTATTACAAAAACTTTATTATAAAAATAAAGCTTATGAAATCAACAAAGGTGAATCTAAAAAACTATTTGATAAATGGTTAAAAAAATGTAAAGAACTTGTTAAAAAATCTTCTAATAAAGAGTTTAAACAAAGTATTTATGATATGGTTGATGATTTTGAAAAAATAGAAATAGACACAAGTATTTCTAAGCCTAGAGTTGGTATAGTTGGTGAAGTTTTAATAAAATATCATCCATTTGGAAATAATTATGTAGCTGATTTACTTGATAAAGAAGGTGCAGAAGTTGTTTTACCTGACTTTATGGGATTTGTTAAATTTATGGCTACACATAGAATTACTTTTAATACTTTACTTAATACAAGTCCATTGATTGCAAAAATTTCAAAAGCTGCAATTGGATTAATTGAAATAATTGAAAAAGATGAAAAAATTGCACTAGCTAACTCTAAAAAAGGATATTTACCTTTATGCAATATTTGGCACTTAGAAAATCAAGTTAAAGATGTACTTTCTATAGGAAATCAGACTGGCGAAGGATGGTTTTTAACAGCTGAAATGATTGAATATATTGAAAATGGTATACCTAATATAGTTTGTGTTCAACCTTTTGCATGTTTACCAAACCATGTTGTAGGAAAAGGTGTTATAAAAACAATTAGAGAAAAATATCCAGATGCAAATATTTCACCTGTTGACTATGATCCTGGTGCTAGTGAAGCAAATCAAACTAACAGAATAAAACTTCTTATGACAGTAGCTAAAGACAATTTAGAAAGACAACAAAAAGAAAAAGAGGCATTAGATAAAGAAAATGAAGTAAAAGAAAAGGCAGTTAATTAAACTGCCTTTTTGTTATGCTTCTCTTTTCCAATAAAACAAATATTGTTGTGCAATTCCTGCTAGGTTTCCAAATTTTTCTTGTGCTATTTTTTCAATTTGTTTTTTACTAACTTTTGTCTCATCTTCATTTTTTATGTATAATTCATTCATTACTCTTCTTACCCATACATCAATAGGAAATACCTCAAATCTTTTTAGTGTAGAAAAGAGTAATATACAATCTGCAACCTTAGGTCCTACTCCAGAAAGAGATAGTAGTTGTTCTCTTACTTTAGTTGTATCAGTCTCATTTTGTAGCTTTTCTAAATCAACTTTTTTCTCTAATATCATATGTGTTGTTTCATATAGCCTAACATCTCTAAATCCTAACCCTAAATTTCTATAATCCTTTATAGTCACATTTCTTAATTGTTCAGGTGTTGGAAATGTATAATATTTATCACCATTCCACATTATTTCATTTCCATACGTCTTTGATAGTCTTTCTATAATACCTTTAATACGTGGAATATTATTATTCGCTGAGATGATAAATGAAATAATTGTCTCCCAAAGATCTTGATTTAATATCCTTATTCCTTCACCATATTTTATACTATTTTTTATATTTTCATCTATTTTAGATAGTTTAATTTTTATAGTTTCATAATCTCTATTTAAATCAAAATACTCTATAACAACATCTTTTATATTATCACTACAAATACCTTTAAAAATAATTGTATTTTTTTCATTTTTTACATTTAATACATTTCCCTTAAAAACTCCTGTATAGCTTCCATCATATTGCTTATTCCATCTAAAACACTGCCCACACTCAAATATATGTTGAAGTTCAAATGATTCTGGAGTATTTAATATATATTCTTGTTCTTCCATTTTTTTACCTCAAATTTATTATATTATCTTAATTTAGAACTGTCAATGTTGCCGGTTTTATTCTTTTTTAAAGCCTTCTCCTAAAACTTCTCTCGAGTTTGTAATTATAATAAAACATCTTGAGTCAATTTCTTTTGCTATTTTTCTCACCTTTGCAACATCTCTCCTCCCTGCTGCACACATAAGTACTAATTTATTCTCTCCTGTATACATACCTTTACCATAAATTCCTGTTGTTCCTCTTCCTATATGATTGCCAATTGCTTTTGCAATTTCTTCAGTTTTATTTGATATAATAAAAAACAACTTTGTAAAATATATTCCCTCAAATACTATGTCTACCATTTTTCCAACTAAATAAATTGTTATGGCAGAATATAAAGCAATTTCTACTTCTTTCAAAAACAGAACATTAAGTGTAACAACAATTGTATCAATTATAGTTATAATTGTTCCCATTGGTACACTTTTATTGTAACTTTTAATGATTTGAGAAAACAAATCACTTCCACCTGTAGAAGAATTAACTTTTAATACTATTCCTGTGCCTATTCCTACAAGTATTCCACCATATATACATGCTAAAAAGCCATCATTTGTTAATGGCTCAAATATATCAAAAAAATCTATTATTATAGATAAACTTATTGTTCCTATAATAGAATTAATAAATAAGTTTTTTCCTAATCTAAAAAGTGCAAATAAAAAAAGTGGAATATTTATTATAATTATTGTTGTTCCCATAGGTATTTTAAATAAATAATATAAGATTGTTGCTATACCAGAAACTCCACCTGCTGATAGCTTATTTGGCAATAAAAATAACGATACTCCTAAAGCCATCAAAAATGCTCCAAATATTGTTGATACAAATTCTATTATTATTTGTTTTATATTTCCGCTTCATCCAATTCATAAAAATCACCTGTATTACAAGTATTTGTATATACAGATGATTTTATACTTTAGTTAATCAAAATATTTGCTTATCTCTTCTAATCCTTCAAAATTTGCGTGTCTAAAAACTTCATATGCCACTATTGATACAGAATTTGATAAATTAAGTGAACGTAAAGTTTTTCTCATTGGAATTCTTATTGTTTTATCTATATATTTTTGTAATGTATCTTCTGGAAGTCCTTTTGTTTCCTTACCAAATAATAGATACACCTCATTCATTGTTTTATAATCTGGTTCTGAATATACATGTTTTCCCTTTGTTGTCACAAAAAACATATTATTATCTTCTGGTTTATACTTACTTAAAAACTCATTAAAAGAGATATGTTCTTCTATTTCTAACTTATCCCAATAATCAAGTCCTGCACGTTTTACAGCTTTTTCAGATATACTAAATCCTAATGGATATACTAAGTGTAGTTTTGCTCCTATTGCTGCACATGTTCGTGCAATATTCCCAGTATTTTGTGGTATTTCTGGTTCTACTAATACTATATTCAATTTCATTTTTATTCTCCTATTTTTTTAGTTTTTGCCTTGTATATTCATATAATACAATTCCCGTTGCAACTGAAGCATTTAAACTTTCTGTCTTTCCAAGCATTGGTATTTTTACTTTTTCATCTGCCATATCTTGTATTTCCTTTGATACTCCATTCGCTTCATTTCCTATTACTATTAGTTTCTTTTTATAGTCCACATCATAGATTGTTGTTTCTGCTTGAAGTGATGTGACTTGCAACTTATAATGATGTTTTCTTGCTTCTTTTATTGCTTTATTTAAGTCATCACATTCCACTATATTAATTCTAAATATTGCTCCCATTGTAGAACGTACAACTTTAGGATTATATGCGTCTACTGTACCTTTTGAAACTAGAATTTGTTTTAATCCACAACTATCTATTGTTCTAAGTATTGTTCCTAAATTTCCTGGGTCTTGTATGTCGTCTAATGCAACTATTATGTCTTGAGTATAATCTACTTGCTGTTTTTTGAGTCCGTCCCCAAAAACAGGATTTTTTGAAACTACAGCAAATATGCCTTGTGGTGCTACAACTTGGGTAATACTATTAAATACTTGTTTTGTTACATATATGCAATCATATTTGGAGATTTCATACATTAGACTTTTTGATATAGCATTTGTTTTTTCATTTTCTTCACATATTACTATGTGTTTTATTTGTGCATTTTCTTGTATAGCTTCTTCTATTAGTTTTATTCCTTCAATAATGTACTCATTTGATTCGTCTCTGTATTTTTTATCTTTTAGCTTTTTTATATGTTTTATAAATTCATTATCTTTACTTGTTATTCTTTGCACTTTAGAATTCTCCTTTTTATTATTATACATTAATCAAAAATTCTTTAATTTCATTTAACAACTTTTTATCTGTTGTAGCTCCTGTTTTAAGTGTTATACCTGGTTTAATTCCTGAAGAAAATTTAATCTTGTTTCTATATTGTTTTAATAATTTTTGTATATCTATGCTATTATCTCCTCTTGAAAAAGTAAATACTATTTTGTCAGTTTTATTGAATATTTTTTCAATTTTCTTTTCTTTGCATAAGTTTTTTATTCTTGCAATTTCAATTAAATTTTCTAATTCTTCTGGCATATTACCAAATCTATCAATTATTTCATCTATAATATTTTGTATATCATCTTCATTTTTACATAGAGCAATATCTTGATATACCTCAATCTTTTGACTTTGATTACTAATATACACATCTGGAATGTAACTTGATACATTTAGATCTATTTGAACTTCTATTTCTTGTTTTTCAACTTGTTTTACTCCCTGTGTTTCTTTCATTACTTCATCTAATAACTTGCAATAAGTATCATAGCCTACTTGTTCCATGTGTCCATGTTGAATTTCTCCAAGTAGACTTCCTGCTCCTCTTATTTCTAAGTCTCTCATTGCTATCTTAAATCCTGATCCAAACTCTGTAAATTCCTTAATTGCTTTTAATCTTTTATCTGCAACTTCAGATAATAATTTATCTCTTTTATATGTTATATAAGCATATGCCTGCCTATTTGATCTTCCAACTCTACCTCTTATTTGGTATAGTTGTGCTAATCCCATTCTATCTGCATTTTCAACAATTATTGTATTTGCATTTGGGATATCAATTCCAGATTCTAAAATTGTAGTACAAACAAGTACATTGGTATTTCCTTCTATAAATTCATGCATAATGTCTTCTATTTGGCTACCACTCATTCTTCCATGAGCAAAATCGACTTCCGCTTCAGGTACAAGTCTAGCTATAGTTGCAGCTTTTCTTTCTATTTGAGAGACATTATTAAATAAGTAAAATACTTGTCCCCCTCTTTCTAGCTCTTTTGTAATTGCTTCTTTAATAACCTCATCATCATATTCTAACACATATGTTTGAACTGGTTTTCTGTTTTGTGGTGGTTCATATATAACAGACATGTCTCTTACCCCAACTATTGACATGTGTAGTGTTCTAGGGATAGGAGTCGCACTCATTGTAAGTACATCCACATTAGCCTTATATTGTTTTATTTTTTCTTTATCTTTTACGCCAAATCTATGTTCTTCATCTATAATTAATAGTCCTAGGTCTTTAAATTCAACATCTTTACTTAAAATTCTATGTGTACCTATTACTACATCAATTTCTCCTAATTTTAGTTTCTTTATAATGTTCTTTTGTTCTCTTTCTGTTCTAAATCTATTTAATACTTCTACTCTTATTGGAAATTCTTCCATTCTTTCTTTAAAGCTTTTATATTGTTGGTCTGCAAGCACAGTTGTTGGAACTAAATAGGCTACTTGTTTTTGATCCATTACAGCTTTAAATGCTGCTCTTATTGCGACTTCTGTTTTTCCATACCCTACATCTCCACACAATAGTCTGTCCATTGGTTTTTGTAATTCCATGTCTTTTTTTACTTCTTCAATACATCTTAATTGGTCATCTGTTTCTACATATTCAAAACTGTTTTCAAATTGTGTCTGCCATGGTGTATCTTTTGAAAAAGCATATCCTTTTGCTTTTTCTCTAGTAGCATATAATTCTATTAACTCCCTTGCAACTTCTCTCAAATTATTCTTTACTTTTGCTTTAGTATTTTCCCACTCCTTGCTTCCTAGCCTATTAACTTTAGGTGCTGTTTCTCCTCCACCTATATATTTTCTTACTACTTCTAAATCACTTGTAGGGACATATAAAATATCATCATTTTTATATTTTATTTTAATATAGTCCTTAGTTTTATTGTCTGCAGTAATTGTATTTATTCCTATAAAAATACCTATTCCATAAACTTTATGAACTACATAATCTCCTATTTTTAAATCAGAATATACTACTTTTTCGCTATCTTTAAATATTTTACTACTACGTCTTCTTCTTTTTTCTCCTTCAACTAGTTCATCTGCTATTATTACTGCTTGATTTAAATCATAATTTTCAAATCCTGATGATATTTTTCCTATACTTACAGTTACTATTGCATTGTTATTTTTTACTATTATTGTATTATTAAGATTTTCTTCAAATCTATTTAATATTTCATTTTCATTTAAAAATGTACAAATTTTTTTTGCTTTTTCTTTGTTTTCTACTATAATATATATTTTTTTGTCTTTATATGTTCCATCAGTTAAGTCTTTTAAAAGTATTTCTATTTCACTTTTATAGTAATTTACTTCTCTATAATTATACTTATAATTTTCAGCCTGTACTTTTATGTTTTCATCTTGCTTTTCAATATATATTAATTGCTTAGAATTCAGTTTTTTTTCAATATTTTCAAAAGTTTCCATGCACAACAATGCTTCTGGTACAAACTTTTCTTTTTCAACAAGAACATTAATAATATTTTTTGTATCTTTTGTTATATTATGTGCTCTAGTTTTTATTTTATTTATTTCATCTAAAAAAATGATATAATTGCTATTTAAATAATCAAGTATTGTTTCTTTATTTTTATAAAAACAATCAAAGTATTTATCAATCTTACTTATATAATTATCATTTTTTATTAATTCTATATCTTCTTCCGCTTCTGGATATTTATTTATTATTATTTCACAAATATCATCTATTGAATCTTCTATAAGAAACTCTGTAGCTGGATATATAATTGCCTTTTCTAAATTTTCTGTTGATCTTTGAGTTGTAATATTAAATTTTCTTATAGAATCAATTTCGTCTCCCCAAAATTCTATTCTTATTCCTTCATTTTCTGATAAAGCTATATCAACTATCCCACCTCTAACACTAAACTGACCTTTTCCTTCTATCATGTCATATCTTTGATAGCCTAGCTTTACTAATGATTTTTTTACGTCTTCTATATCTTGTTCTTTTCCAACTTTAAAATTTAACATTTTTTCATATAGTATTTTCTTAGAAATCATTGTTTGCATTACAGCTTCTATTGTTGTTACAACAATAATATTCTTTTTTGAATGTATTTTATTTAATGTTTCTATTCTTTCATATAGTAAATCTTTACTTTCAACAACAAAATCATATGTTACTATTTCTTTTTTATTAAAAAATACAACTTTATCTGTAAAATATTTTAAATCTTCAGCTATTCTTTTTGCTTGAATTTCATTGTATGTTATTATACAAATAGGCTTTTTAGTATATTCATTTATCGCAGCAATTTGTTGCACCATTCCCACGCTAGTTAGACCCGATATTACTATCGGGTCTTTTTTATTTTCTATATTTTTTACTTGTTCAACAAATTTTTTGGATTTTCCAAGTTCTCCTAAAATGGTGTTCAATGTGTTTCTCCTTTTGTCTTAATGAAAATATTATAACATAAATGTAAAATAAAGTAAATATCATATCTATTTAAAATCATCTAATTTTTTATTTTTAGCATTAAATACACCATATACTGCATTTCGTAATCTAGGATTATTTCCACCATGTTCTCCATAACATGAGTCAAGCCAGTTTTGCATTTGTTTAGCAGTATATTTTCCATTATTTACACCAGAGTGCTTCATTATAAAATACTCTTTTCCATTTTTAGTGTAATGTCTCCATATAATAGCTTGATGCCATCCTTCATGCTGATAATTTTCTTTTGTTCCATCTGATTTTAACCATGGACTTAGTATTTTTCCACTTTTTGTCTTATTCTCAGATCCTGCCCAAACAACACCACCAGCATCTAGAACTTTTCTTATATCTTTTAATGTACGGTTAATTTTAACTGTTTTAACTCCGTATTTACTTTTATGAAATTTATTAAAATCCGGAGAAGCATCATTACCACACCAGTTGCATGAACCACCATTCCACAATTTGGCATTTGAACGTTCTTTATAATAGTCTAATTGACTATAATCTTTATTTGTTACAACATCTATAGCCATTGCCATTACTGTTGGTCCACAAGTTCCCCAATTTCCATTGCCATAATTGTTCCAATTAAATTGACCATAATGAACTTTGGTTGCATGTTTTTTATCAAAAGCTTTAATAGTTATTTTTGCCTTCTTTTTAATACTACTATTATTCTTTAAAGTGGCTGTTATATTTACTGTTCCTATTTTTTTTGCTTTTACTTTTCCATTATTATCTACTGTTGCTACTTTTGTATTACTACTTTTCCATATTATATCTTTGTAAGATGCAGTTTTAGGTAAAACTGTTGCTACTAATGTTACTTTTTCACTCTTTGTTAAATCTATTGTTACTGATGTTTTTTTAATAACAATTCCTGTTGGAGTTGTTATTACTGCTACTTTACATGTTGAATTTTTACTTATATCTGATTTTGATTTTGCAGTTATTACTGTTGTTCCATTTGCCCTTGCTATTACTTTTCCATTATTATCTACTGTTGCTACTTTTGTATTACTTGATGTCCATGTGACTGTTTTATTTGTTGCATTTTTAGGTTCTATTGTTGCCTTTAGTGTTATCGTTTTTATTCCACTTAAATCTAATGTTACATTTGTTTTACTTAAAGCAATACTTTTTACTTTAACTGCAGATTCTAGTTTATTATTGTTGGTGTTAGTGTTAGTATTGGTATCTGTATTAGTGTTGGTGTTGGCGTTGGTGTTAGTATTAATATTGGTATTAGTGTTGACGTTTGTATTATTATTTACATTTGTATTAAAACTCTTTTTTTCTAATTCTAACCATTCTGGATGTTTTTTAGCTATTTTATCTTGACTATTTTTTGCAACTGTATACCTCAACAATACTAATAAATCTTTTGCATTAATTATTTCATCTTCATTTATATCTGCAATTTTAAATTCCGTATCTTTCAATATCCATTCTGAATGACTATTATTTTCTGTTGCTGCAACATGTCTTAACATAATTAACAAATCTTTTTGATCTATTATCTTATCTTGATTAATATCACCTAGCATTATATTATTCGTCGCAAATTCATATTTTGGTATAAAAAATATAATTAATGCTGTAATAAGGAAAAAAAACTTTACTATTCTACTATTCATATTTAGCTTTTCTCCTTTCATTTATTACATTTACATACACTTTAATTATACCATATTTTACATAATTTTTCAATTCGATGGTTTATGGCAATTTCTTTTCATAATAAAAACCCAATTGTATTATTGGGTTTTTAAACATGCTATTCTTCTGCCTTTGCCATAATAATTATTACTTTATCTGAAGTGTTTGCTGTTAAGCAACATTGCATTGCAATTATTGGAACTTCTGATTCTGTATTATAAAAAGAAACATCATCATTATCTGTCACAAATTTTGAATAAATAATATACTTTTTTTCATTTCCTTCATAATCTGTAAAATAAAACTCATCATTTTCTTCTAATAAGTTATTATTAGAAAAAAGTGTTCCATTTTCTCTATTATGCCCTACAAATATTGTAACTCCTGGTTTATTAGGTCCTTCATTTGTATATAGCATACATGGCATTGTTTCCATTTTATTAGCATTTTGTTTACAATATACTTCTGAAGTATATCCTGTTTTTGGAATATTTAAAGTTCCTATATTAATATCCATTTCTTGTAATTCTTGTGTTATATCTGCTGCTGTTTTTACATATTCTGGATCTTCTTTTTCTTGTTCCTCTTCATCATCTTTTAGAACAGCTACTAATGGTTCATCATCAATTATATTCTGTTCTACAACTTCATTTTGAACATGAGCACTTTTTCTTACCTTTATTTTAGGTCCAACTATTATTAGGAACACAGCTACTATTATGATTATAGCAATACTTACAATAACTCCTATAATTATACTTTTTTGTTTCATAATTTTTACCTCTTTTTTTATAGTAAAATAATATAAATGTTTTGTCAAGTGATTTTGACAGCGGAAAGAAATCATCTCATTCCTAAAATCACATCAATACTTTTAATTATTTTTCCCCTTTTTATTTCTAATTTCACACTTTCTCCAGGTTTTTTAGTATATATATATTCTCTAAGCTCATTCATAGTATTTAATTCAACACCATCTATTGTATTAATTATATCACCTTCTTTAAGATCTGTTTTACTTGCAGGTCCATTTGCTGTAATCTGTGCAACATATATTCCTTTATCAAACGTTGTTGCAAATTTTGAAAGATAAGGAATAACTTCCTTATCATATGCTAGAATACCAATATATGCCTCTTCAAACTTTTCATTTTCTTGGAAATTTTTAATTATTTGTTTTACTACATTTATAGGTACTGCAAATCCTATTCCTTCTGCAGAACTTATCTTTACTGTATTGATTCCTATAACATCACCATTAGCTAAAATTAAAGGTCCACCACTATTTCCTGGATTAATTGTTGCATCTGTTTGTATTAAATCAGACATATAGCTTTGAGTACCATTTTCTTCTATTTTTATAGTTCTATTTGTTGCACTTATTATTCCTGACGTAACAGTTCTTCTAAATTCAAATCCTATAGGATTTCCAATTGCATAAACTGTTTCTCCTGTTCTTACCTGATTCGAGTCCCCTAGTTTTGCTGATTTTAAATCTTTAGCATTAATTTTTATAATTGATAAATCTAAATTGCTATCTGCCCATACAACTTTTCCATCAAATGTTGAACCAGTATCAAGAGTTACATAGCAAACACTGTGCTTATCTCCAGTAACATGACTATTACTTAAGACATAACCTTTATTTGAAATAATAACGCCTGTTCCTAATCCTAATTCTCCTTCTGAATTATTACCAAATATTGAGGCGCCTGTATTTTTTAGTTTCGATATTCCTACTATACTTTTAGTTACATCTTCAATTGTATCCGCAATAGTATTACTATTTTGTTCTATTTCATCCACAGTTTGTCCAATTTTTGTGGATTGAATCTTTTCAGTTTCATAATCAGTTTGTATATCTATATCTTTATATGTAAAATAAAGATATACTCCTAATCCCCATATAATCATAGCTAATATAGTTATAATTATAATTCTTTTTCTATGACCATTTCTTTCCAAAAACACTCACTCCCATATAAAACTATTTTTCCCTAATTTGTAATTTTTATAAGTATAAAAAATAAACAATAAAATAATACAAAATATTGCAATTTTTATTATTTATTTATATAATCTCCATATAGTCAAATATGACTAAAAAGGAAGTTGTAATAAAGGTGAAAAAAATGATAAAAAACGAAGTATATAACTTAACTAATCCTCAAAAATCTATTTGGTATATGGAAGAAGTCTACAAAGGCACTTCTATTAACAATATTTGTACTTCTGGTAAAATTTTTGGAAAAATAAATATAGAATTTTTAAAACAGGCTATTAATAATGTTGTTAAACAAAATGATAGTTTTAGAATTCATATAATAAATCAAAACAACTCCGTATACCAATACATATCAGATTTTAAACCTTTTGATATAGATGTTATATATATTACTTCATCAGATGAATTAGATAAAATTGAAGCAGATGAAGTAAAAAATACTTTTAATATTATTGATTGTAATTTATTCAAATTTAAGATTGTAATTCTTAAAGATCAATTTGCATGTGTAATATTAACTGTTAATCACATAATATCTGATTCTTGGTCTATGGGAATAACTATTCAAGAAATATTAAGAAACTATTATAATATCAAGAATAAAGACAATCTAGAATTTGATAACAATTCTTATATTGATTTTATTAACTCTGAAATATCATATAAAAATAGTTCTAAGTACTATAAAGATAAAGAATATTGGCTTAATAGTTTTAAGACATTGCCTACAAATACTACAATTCCATATTCTATGAAAAGTACTAATGAAATTTCTATTGATTCTGAAAGATATTCTTTTGATATTGATAAAAGTCTTGTAAGCAAAATAAATAGCTTATGTAAAGAAAATAAGTTATCTGTTTTTAACTTTTTTATGGCTATTTTTTCGCTATATATTAAAGATGTATCTAATTCAAAAGATTTTGTTATTGGTACTCCAATTATTAACAGAACAAATTTTAAAGATAAGCATACTACTGGTATGTTTGTTAATACTGTTCCAGTTAGAATTAATAATTTTGATGATTGTTCATTTGAAGAATATGCAAATAGGATTTCACAAAAGACTAGAGAAATCCTAAGACACCAAAAATATTCTTACACTTCTATTTTGGAAGATTTAAGAACTAATAATAAAAATGTTAAAAAATTATATAATATATTGATTTCATATCAGATCACAAAGGCTTTTGATAAAAAATATGGAGAATATGAAACAAAATGGACCTTTAATAATTATTGCTCTAATGATATGGATATCCATATTTATGATATAAATGACACTGGAAAACTTGTTATAAGTTATGATTATTTAATTAATAAATATACTAAAAAAGATATAGAAAATTTACACAATCGTATAATTCATATGATAAAACAGGTCTTAAATAATCAAACTATTCAAACTAATAAAATTCAAATAATAACAAACGAAGAAAAGCAAAAAGTAATATATGATTTTAACAATACAAAAACAGACTATCCAAGAGATAAAACAATAGTAGAGTTATTTGAAGAACAAGTAGAAAAGACGCCAGACAACATCGCTGTTGTTTTTGAAGATAATAAGCTTACTTACAAAGAATTAAACGAAAAAGCTAATAGCTTAGCACACTATTTAAGAAATAAACAAAAAATTTATAGAAACGATTTAATTGGTATTATGGTTAATCGTTCTTTAGAGATGATTGTTGCAATTTTGGCTGTATTGAAATCTGGTGCAGCTTATATTCCTATTGATCCATCATACCCTGAAGATAGAATAAACTATATGTTAGAAAATAGTAATGCCAAATTACTATTAACTCAAGATATATTAAAAAACAAAATTAGTTTTAGTAGAAAAATATGTATAGATTTAAGCAATAATGCTCTTTATAATTACTCACACAATAACCTAGAACATATAAATAAACCTGATGATCTAGCTTATGTTATTTTTACTTCTGGCTCTACTGGTAAGCCTAAAGGCGTAATGTTAAAGCAAAATAATATAGTTAACTTTATTTATGGTATGACATCTTCTTTTAAACTCTCTAAATCAATGACAATTGCTTGTATAACAACTATCTCTTTTGATATTTTTGTTTTAGAAAGCTTAATGCCTTTATTAAATGGATTAAAAATAGTTATAGCAAATGAGCAAGAGCAGACAAATGTTGAGCTATTTAATAAATTATGTATTAAAAATAATGTAGATATAATACAAACAACACCATCTAGAATGCAAATTTTTATGCTTAATACTAACTATTTAGATTTTATAAAAAATGCAAAATACCTATTACTTGGTGGTGAGCAATTTCCTTTAGCACTGTTAGAAAACATTAGAAAAATTAGTAAAACAAAAATTTTCAATATGTATGGTCCTACTGAAACTTCAGTATGGTCATCTTTAAAAGATTTATCCTATTCATCTACAATAACAATTGGAAGACCTATTGATAATACTCAAATATATATTTTAAATAGTGACTTAAAACCTATGCCAATTGGGGTTTCAGGTGAGATTTATATTTCTGGTGATGG
>ODAI012288628.1_pt1 | contig 16265 bp, 13 predicted proteins | sample 1539321 | NCBI WGS metagenome assembly ODAI01 (sample SAMN02144231, study PRJEB22623) | gut metagenome | biome: sheep rumen | host: Ovis aries | place: New Zealand
GTGCGGCGACACGGGCTTCGGCAATCAGTCCAAGTGCTACCTGTGCAAGGTGTACAAGTGCGAGCTGGACGAGGTTCCGCTGCCTGAGCCCGCGAACCCGAAGGACCGTTTCGCCGAGGGCTCGTTCCGCAACTTCACCTACGAAGCAGAGATGGAGGCGTAAACAATGGCTGAGAAAGCATATGGTCTTCTGATCAACTACGAGTACTGCACCGGCTGCATGTCCTGCGAGATGGCTTGCTCCGTCGAGCACGACATCCCGGTGGGCCAATACGGCATCAAGGTGGAAGAAGTCGGTCCTTGGCAGATCGACAAGAAGAATTGGCAGCTCGACTACATGCCGATTCCGACCAACATGTGCGATCTGTGCGCCGAGCGCGTCGGCAAGGGCAAGAAGCCCACGTGCGTGAAGCACTGCCAGGCTCTGTGCATGGAGTACGGTCCCGTCGAGGAGCTTGCCGCCAAGCTCGCGAACACCAAGACGAAGAGCGTTCTGTACGTTCCGAAGTCCGGCGTGGCCGACTAACCGATAGGTCGTCAAGCGGGTGGGCCGAAAGGATCTTCCGGCCCACCTCGCTTGCATTTCGCAACGGGGGACTGTCAATGTGCGGAGGGTATACGCGCGTGTGCGTAAAGTGCGGCATGTGCGGCAGGGTCGAACAGAGGCCGCTCATCGGCGGCGGGATATGCGCCCGATGCGGGCACGCCAACGACCCCGATGCCCGACATTGCTCGGAATGCGGCGCTCCGCTTCCGAAACCGCCTGGAAGCCCGACGGCAACAGGCGACACCGTTCCCAAGACCGAGTGACGTGATTCGAGGAAAAGCGATGATTACGAAAGAAGATATCAAGCCCGTAGAGGTTGGCGAGTCGATTCCCGTGGACGAGGCCGTAGCGCCGCGCAACTCCATTGGCCCGAGGCCCGAGGGAGAGGGCGCAGTCGAGATCTACTGCACGGTTTGCGGCCAGCCCGCAACCGACGGACGCTTCTCCGGCTATGGTCCCATCATGGAGTGGTGGCACACCATCGCCGGCACGCTCGACGAGATCCAGTGGGTCTACCAGACCGACAAGAACTACTGGGACAAGGTCGTCGGTCCTCGCGCCCGTTGCGGCTGCGGTCAGGGCACGCCTCCGTGCGATCCCATGAAATGGAGCATTCGCCAAGTTCCCGTTGCGGAATAAAACGGTCGCGTCGGCGCTTCGTCGTCGACGTCGCCGAGCCCATATCTGTAACTACGTGTAAAAGATAGAGGTGCAAAATGGAGGGGAAAACCCAAGAACCTATGACGGTGAACGGTCCGCTCACGCCGACCGCTTCGTCATATATTACCAAGTCCGATGGCAAGACACCGCGTTACGCCTGGGTCGTCTGGATCGTCACGTTCCTCGTGAGCTTCGCTGCGCCGCTCGGCCAGTTCAAGCTCGTTTCCATCCCGCTGTGGTTCATCTACGTTCCCGGCGTGAGCCCCGAGGGCGGCTTCATGATGGACGCTGCGGGCTTCGGCATGCTGATGACGGTCGTGTCGCTCATCGGCATCGTGCTCGCGTTCCCGGCAGCGTTCATCTGCCGTAAGCTCGGCCTGAAGAACACGATTCTCGTCGCCACGCTCGGCGTCATCATCGGTGGCATCATCCCGCTCGTCGCCGGCACGAACATTCCGGCTCTCTACGTGGGCCGCTTCATCGAGGGTCTCGGCATCGCCTTGACCGGCGTCGCGGCCCCGACCATCATCACGCTGTGGTTCCCCGAAAAGACCCGCGGCGTCATGCTGGGCCTGTGGTGCTGCTGGGTGCCGCTTTCGATCACGCTCGACTCGCTTGTGTGCCCGGCGATTGCGCCGGTGTATGGCTGGCAGGGCGTCTTCATGTTCGTGGTCATTTTCGCGGTTGTTGCACTCGTGCTGTTCATGGCGCTCTGCAAGATGCCCGATACGCGTGAGGCTGACTACGGCGTCGAGGGTGGCGTTTCCGAGTGCATCGCGCTGCTCAAGAACAAGAACATCTGGCTGCTCGGCATCGTGTTCTTCGTGTTCATCGCCGGCCAGACCGGTATCGTGAACACCTACCTGCCGAACTTCCTGCAGACCGCGCCCGATGCCACTCCTCCGGGATTCGGCTGGGATGCCGCAACCGCGGGTATCGGCTTGGCAGTCGTCACCACTATCGGCATCGTGTCCAACCCCGCCGGCGGCGCGATCTGCGCTGCGCTGCCGCACCACCTGAAGCGCATCGTGCCAATTTCGGTGGCGGTCATCTACCTGTTCTGCTTCTACCTGATGTTCCAGACCGAGTCGGTGCCCCTGTGCTGGGTCGGCATCGTCCTCATGGGCATCTGCGCCGGCCTCGGCGGCGGCGGCCTGCGCCCGCTCGCTCCGGCCATCATGCACCAGAGCGCCATGGCCGCGACCATGGGCATGGCCGTGCTCCAGTTCGCCCAGTGCGTGGGCAACTGCTTCAGCCCGATTTACGGTGGCCTGATCGACGCCGGCGTCCCGTACTGGGATGCTTGCCTGCAGACCATCGTCCCGCTGTCGGTCGTCATGCTCATTTGCGCGTTCCTGATCCACCCGGGCAAGGACTCCGAGTACCAGAAGGTTCGTGCCGAGCAAAAGTAGGCCTGAAATAGCGTGCCCGGCAGCGTGCCCGGCAGCGTGCCCGGCAGCGCGCTTCAATCGCAGCGGCGTCCCTGAAGGGGCGCCGCTCTTTCTTTGCAGGAACAGACGCTCGTGGTCATTTTGGGGTGAGTTGACTTATCAGCGCGCTTTACCTGATGGTTTGCATTTGGAGGAGGGCAATCTGCAATCATTCGCAGACCGAACAGGGCGTCCGGTCGCGCGGGGACCGTCGGGGCGCGTGAACAAGACGGATTCGATTTAGTGCTTCGCGACTCCAAGAGTGAAGCTCCTCACTCGGTAGGTCGCCGGTAGCCACAGGGGGTGGTTGCCGGCGGCTTTCTTTTTGCTAAACCGCTAGTCGGCTTGGCGCTTTTCCGTGTTGATTGGGGTTAAGTTTCAAAACGCGCGTCCGCTCGGAATACCTGGCCCGTGCTTCTAACTGCGGGCCCTCCGAAATCTGCGTCCGTGAAATTTAGTGTCCTTATTTCATTAAAAACAATGACTAAACAACCTGAATAACCAGGTCGTGAAAAATGCGTCAAAAAATAAGGACACTAAAATTTTGCTCGGCAGGAATTGGCCAGGTTAGATTCAAGTTCAGTCCAAATTTAGTCCAAGTTCAGTCAATATTCAGTCCAGGTTAACTCCAGGTTAGGATCAAATCAGGGCGTCGGGCCGAATGTCGGCAGGGCTTACAATCGCAGCTCGTTTTCGAAAAGGCTGGTAAGCAAGAATTGCTGACGACGCGTGAAGCGCACGGCGCGTAAATCTGATCACGGTACTGGCAAGCGGTCCATGTGCGTCATGAGACGCGTTTCTCCATGCTCGTGCCAGGCGTTTGGTTTTGCGCGCATATGGAAAGCCCCCCAGATTCCTGCTGCTCGGGAATCTGGGGGGCGGCGATTGAGCTCTCGGGATTTTCGGTCAAGCACCGCCGCATACAGGCTGCGCTCGTTCTCGAATCGCGATTACTTCTCTGCCTTGTCGACGGGGAAGGGCTTTACCAGGAACGCGAACACGATGCCGATGACGAGAATCGGGACCTGGACCGCGCAGGAAGCCATGAACCAGTTGCCATGCATCGAGTCGAGCACGGCGCCGAACAGCGGGGAGCCAACCGCTTGGCCGAAGTTCTGGCAGAACTGCAGGACCGCCATGCCCATGGTGGCGCCCATGGCGGAGCCGCCCATGATCATCGGGGCCATCGGGCGGCAACCGCCGGCGACGGCGGCGCCTGCGACGCCTTGCAGGATGATGAACACGACCATGCACGGGAAGGCGATGTCGCCTCCGACGAAGCCGAACGCAACCGCGACGAGCAGGGCGACGCCGGCGCCCACGGCGATCCAGCGCTTGGAATTGGGCTTGAGCTTATCGGAAAGCGCGCCGGACAGCGGCGCGAAGATGAGCGACGAGCCCATCATGAGCGAGGTGATCATTCCGGCCAGATGGTCGTCGAAGCCCATGCCGCCGCCCTCGACGGGGACGGTCAGCCAGTTCTGGTAGAACGTGTTGACGACGGCCAAAGTCGACAGGCACAGCGCGAAGAACACGATGCCCAGGTACCAGATGTACTTGTTCTTGAGGTAGGGCAGGCTGTCCTTGAACGTCCCCTCGACGCCCATGTCGCCACGCTCGCCGCGAGGCATGCGGAACACGAGCGCGAACACGATGAACATGACGGCGCTGAAAATGGCGCAGAACCAGAACACGGTCAAGTAACCCTGCGGCGCAATGCCGGGGTTGCCGCCGGCCATGGGGGCGGCGATGTTGAACATGAGCACGCAGCCGAGCGGCACCCAGGTAGCCCACAGGCCAAGTGCCAAACCGCGCTGCTTGGGCGGGAACCAGACGGAAACGCACGTCGGCGCGGCGACGCCGATCAGTCCGATGCCGACGCCCTCGATGAGGCGGCTCACCATGAGCATGGGGATGTCGCCGGCCAGGGCCGAAATCGCCGATCCGACGGCGAGGCAGGCGAGCGACACTAACACGGTGTTCTTCAGGCCGATGCGGCGCGCGATAAACGCCGCGGGGAATGCCAAGATGACGCCGATAATGGCCATTGCGCTCATGAGCAAGCCGAACGTTGCGCCGTCGAGACCGACGGGGGCGAAGTTCGCGAACAGCCAGTTCGACAGCGGCGGAATCTTGAATTGGGTAAGGGGTGCGCAGATGCTCGCAAGGTACGTCACGAGCAGCATTACCCATGATAGTGCGGGCGCCTTCTCGCCCATTCGTTTTTCGTCGACGCTCAGGGCGCCATTGGCTTCATCCATGATCTCCTCCTCGATTCTGGATGCGCGCGCGTTCTCGGTGCGGTTGTCTTCGCCGCCCAGCCGATCTGCCCCCAGCAGGCCGGGGCGCGCTTGAACATGGCGTGGATTATGGGGCAGCGATGGGACTTCTTCTCATAAGTAGATGGCCATTTTTCGCAAGATTCTCCGCTCATGCCTATAGTATGAGGCGATGAACAGGCATAATAGAAACATCCAGGTTGATGCGCCCGTGGTTGCGCACTCGCCGGGCGATGGGCGCGCGCATCGCGCGCCGGCGCAAACTGCGGCGAAAGCCGCGCCGACGCGCCTAATTACATGAGGATGAACTTCGAAATGCAACCCGAATCGTGTGATGGCAAGGTAATTCGCCCTTGTAACCTGCAATCAATCGAATACCGAAACTTTCATCGAAACGAGTAGGGACCGGGTCGATGTCAGAGCAAGACGGGTATTTCGAGTTGGCTTCGCGACTCCAAGAGCGGAGCTCCTTTTCTCGATGGTCGCCGACAACCGCTTGGGTGTCGGCGATTCTTTTGTGTCGGTGATTCCTTTTTCCGAAGCTTGCGTTATCGAAGCCCGTCGTTTCGACGCGCGTGCAGGATGCCTTTCGCGTCGTGGACGGAATAAAGGCTTCCCTGTTTACGAACGGCCCCCTTGCCGTAAAGGTCGCGCAGGGCGGTGTTCACCGTCACGCGGTTGACGCCGAGCATGTCGCTCATGTTCTGCTGGGTGAGCCGAATTGTTATGGTATGCCATCCGTCGCCTTCGTCCTCGCTGCAGGTCTCCGCAATTCCGAGGAGCATGAAGTATATGCGCGCGCGCACGTCGAGCGTCGTGCTTTCACGCAATTGCTCGTGGGCTGCGTTGAGCTTCATCGTGATGGCCCGAAGAACCGTTTCGAAAATGTCCGGATTGCGCGTCATGGCGGCGCGCAAATCGTCCCTGTCGATTCGCATGAGGGTGGAGGGCTGAACGGCCCGGTAGGCGATATTCGACGGTAGCCCCGAAAGTGCGCTCGGCTCCAGGAACAGGCTCCCCTCGAGGAACAGGGCGGATTGTCGGGAAAAATCGTCGAGGCCTTGCAGCGTTGCGGCCATGATTCCCGACTGAACCATATAGCAGTAATTCGAGTTGCCGTGGGCGGAGATGACGTGGCCGGTCGAGCAGGTGATTATCGGGCCGAGCCCGCGGAGGAGTTCGAGGTTGGCCGGCTCCCGGTATGCGTAATGCGGAAAGTAGTCGGGAGTGTCCAGCTTGTTCGGGTCGAATGTGTCTTGGCTTATCGTCGGCATGGTTCTCTCGGTTGGGTATGCGTGTAATCATTTTAGTACAAAGACACTTATGCGTCATTTAACGTTCTCTGTAAAATATAACCTAGGTTACATTCATGTAATACTGGCATCGTAGCAAGCGAAATACCGTAGAGAGAGCAGGCTATGAAGGAAACGTTCTTCGCCTATGTCGGCACCGAGATTTCGGAACATGATTTGGAGCAGGCGCTTGCCGACGCCAACAAGAATTTCGATTACACGGTGAAAGTCGTGCGTGCCGGAGACGACGATGAGGCGCTGTTCGGCAAGATCGTCTACGATTCGTATGCCTCGAATTGCCGCGATCCCGAAATCGGGGGCGGCATGTTCACGGTGGGCGGTTACGATTTGGCCCTTTTGCACGAGGCGGCGCTCTCCATCGCGTCGGGCGCCTATGCGTTCTCGAACAACGAGTACGTGCTCGCCCGATTTGTGAACCGGGTTTTCCCTGTTGAGCCACATACGTACTTTTCAGACGGCGCCTTTACGACTTACAAGGACCCGTCGTTCAAGCGGACCGACGATGCCGGCATCGAATCGAACTACAGCAATGCCCGTGACATCATCGGGCTGGTCAATCGCATCTTGGAACAGGCGGCAGACGACTCGCTGCGTCAGACGATAGAGCGGCTGTTCGACGAGTATTTCGAGTCTCAGGCGCCGCGCGAGCGTATCGCGTCGTTCGTCGATGCGAACCTTGACAGCGAGGTGGCCGTCAAGGTGGCCGATCTCATCGATGCGCGAATCGATGACCTGACGGCTGCGAACCGGGTGGATGCGCAGCTTACGGGCCGCTACAAGCAGATACTCGACGATTTCATCGGCGTCAATGCGGTGCCGCACGTAAACATCGTGAAGTTGGGCGAGTTGCAGCTGGCGCAGACGGGCGTGGCCTATTATCACGAGAAGTTCGAGCAAGTGCTCACGCAAGTACAGCTCGACGAGCCCGTCATGCTCATCGGCCCAGCTGGCTCGGGCAAGAACTATGCGGTATCGCAGGTTGCCGAAGGCCTCGGGCTTCCCATGTACTATACGAACAACGCATCCAACGAGTTCAAGCTCACAGGCTTCATCGATGCGGGCGGCACGTACCGCGATACCGAGTTCTACAAGGCGTTCAAGGACGGCGGCGTGTTCTTCCTCGACGAAATCGACAACTCCGACCCTTCGGCGCTCATCGTCATCAATTCGGCGCTGGCCAACGGCTACATGGCCTTCCCGCACGAGACGATTCGGCGTCACCCCGACTTCCGTTGCGTTGCCGCCGCGAACACCTGGGGAAAGGGCTCGAACCTTCAATATGTCGGGCGCAACGTTCTGGATGGTGCGACGCTCGACCGTTTCGACATGGTGTTCTTCGATTACGACCGCAAGCTCGAACGAGCGTTGTACCCGTCGGAAGAGCTGCTCGAGTTCATGTGGTCGTTGCGCGATGCAGCAAACGACTGTCGAATTCCGCACATCGTGTCGACGCGCGCTATCGGGAAGTGCTTCAAGAAGGAGGCGTACGGCATGGACCTCGAGACGATTCTGCGCACGAACGTCATCCGCAGCCTTACGCAAGACGATATGAACATGCTGGTGGGCGCCATGAAGAACATCTCGCCAGACAACAGATATCTGCAAGTCATCAAGACGATTCGGATTTTCCAGTAAGGATGAGTCGGCCTCGATGAGCCGGGGCAACAGGGAGGCCGACTCGCTCGGGGAGGTTGGTTCATTCAAGAAAGGCATCAATGCGAGGCGTGGGGTACAACACATTTTGGATTGGCGATTACTGGGTTCGCCATTTCGTCTTCGATTCGCTCGAGGACTATCTCGCGTACTTGCAGCAGGCCGAGATCCACGAAGCGTTTTCGCGTGGCTCGCAGGCAAGCGAGGTGGGGAGCGAGGAATTCACGCTGACGGAAAGCCTCGAGGAAGCCATCGAGCTGTGCCGTTTCGGGTGGCATGACGGTTTCAACGACCTGGTTTCGCTCGTCGAGAAAGTGAAGCGATCTCTCGACATCAAGATAGACCCGAATCGCACGTTTCACGACTACGTGGGATTCGCGCCCGACGTGAAGGCGTATCTCGAGGGAAGCCCGCTCACGATGGTTAACAAGCCGGTGGTCCGCAAGCCGCATGTGACCATTTACCTGAACACGTCCTACGCTGGAAACGAGCCGCGCGAGCGAATCGACGCGCGTGGTGCCATCGTGCTCGCGGCGGCCGAGGCGCTCGAGCTCATGGGCTTCATGGTGGATTTGCGCGTGTTCGAGATGTCGTATGTCGACAAGGACGTTCATTTCAGCGAATACCGCTTGAAAATGCCCGACGAGCGTATCAATTTGCAAAAACTGTATTTCCCGCTTTGCCATCCCGCATGGGTGCGGCGTTTGAATTTCCGCTTGATCGAGACGTCGCCCAACATGACCGACGCTTGGGCGGGATGCTACGGAATCCCCGCCGAGGCTTCCATGATCCGCATGGTGCTGGGGTTGGGGGAAGGCGATATTCTTATCCCCACAATCGAGGAGATGAAACTCGAAGGGTCAGACGTGCTCGACGATGCCCGCAAGCTGTTCGAGCGCATCAACGTTGGCCTCCCGAGCGACAAGCAGCTCCTGCTTCGTTAGAGCGTGGGTCGGGTGAGTCGGCCTCCCGGTGAGTCGCCCGGCTCACTTGCGGCCCGCGTTCGGCTACAATAGGCGTACGCCCGCAATCGGCGGGCGGCGGGGAGCTCGCGTGATGCGGGCTGAGAGGAAGTGTAATCCCGCTTCGACCCGAAAAACCTGATGCGGGTAATGCCGCCGGAGGGAGCTTGCCATGTCGCAATCATCTAGCACTCGCAGTCTATCCACCCCCACGCTCGGGCTCGTCTGGTTCGGGGCATCCGTTTCGCTTGCGGAAATACTCACGGGCACGTTCTTCGCGCCGTTGGGGCTCGAACAGGGGATCGCGGCGATTCTCATGGGCCATGTCATCGGGTGCGCCCTGTTCTGGCTCGTCGCGTACGTAAGCGCGAAGACGGGCACCTCGGCCATGGGCGCAGCCGCACGCTCGTTCGGCCGCGCAGGCGCCGATCTGTTCGCGGTCGCCAACGTCGTGCAGCTCGTCGGCTGGACGGCCATCATGATCGTATCGGGCGCAGCGGCAGCCAACTTGTTGGTTCCGCAACTAGGCGGTGCCGGCTGGTGCGTGGTCATCGGCGCGCTCATCGTGTTGTGGATTGCCGTCGGGGTGAAACGCATGGGGCGCGTGCAATCGGCGGCTGCGGTTCTGTTGCTGGCCTTGACGTTCGTTGCGAGCTTCGCGGTGTTCGGGGAAGGGGCGCCAGTTGCGCCGGCGGGCCAGGAGCCGCTATCGTTTGGCGCCGCGGTCGAGCTCGCCGTGGCCATGCCGCTGTCGTGGTTGCCCGTCGTGGGCGACTACGCGCGCGAGGCGAAGAAGCCCGCAGCTGGTGCGGCGGTCGCCACCTCGGCGTACTTCGCGGGAAGTTGCTGGATGTTCGTCATCGGCTTGGGATGCGCGCTGTTCGCAGGCTCCGACGACGTGGCCGCCGTCATGGCGCAGGCCGGTCTGGGAGTGGTCGGCATCCTCATCGTGGTGCTGTCGACGGTGACGACGACGTTTCTCGACGCGCAGTCTGCTGGCATTTCGGCCGAAAGCGTCCATCCGAAACTCGACGCGCGCGTCTGCGGCATCGCGGCGGCGGTTCTAGGCACGGTGCTCGCGATCTTCGCGCCCGTGTCGAATTTCGAGGAGTTCCTCTACCTCATCGGGTCGGTGTTCGCGCCCATGGCCGCAATCGTGGTGGCCGACTACTTCGTCGCGCACCGCGATCGCTCTGCGGCCGCGGTCGACTGGCGCAACATCGTCTTGTGGGTGGCGGGGTTCGCGCTCTACCGCATCTCGCTTTCGTGGGATATTCCCTGCGGCAACACCCTGCCGGTCATGGTGGTGATCGCATTGGCGGCGGTTGTCGTCGAAAACGTCTCGAGCCGCCGCTCGGAAAGGCTGTGACCCAGCGGCCGGGGGCGTCTCGAGCCGCCGTTCGGAACGGTCGCGAGCGAGCGTCCGGGGAGGGCGGCGGGGCCGTCCCCGGACGCGCCCGCCGCCCTAATCCCCGAACATTTTGTATTCGCTGATGAGCTCCTTGGGCTTTCCCGCAATCCAACGCCCGGCGTCTTCGAGCTCCTCGGTGCGGAAATCCGCATCGCTGATGAGCTTGCGAGCATATTCGGCAACGTCGGCCAGCGCGCGCTCGAGGCTGTCGCCGTACTCGCCGCGCAGGCAGCTCTTGAAGATTCCGTAGACCTCGCTCTTGTCGAAAATGCGCGTCTCGCGGTACTTGCCGGCCAGCCACGCATGCACGACGGTCGTGACGTCCAGGTCGCAGCCCCCGTCGGCGACCAGCCTCTCGAGCGGAAGCCAGCAACGCTCGAACACGCCGTCGTCGACGTGCCCGTTGGCCTCGTCGGTCACGACGATGAAGTTGCGGATGCGGTCGGCGGTCGAAAGCGCCATTCCCTTCGAGTTCAGGCTTTCGAACACGAGCTGCGGGCTGTCGTCGTGCCCCATGAGGATGCTGGCGACTTCGAGCTGCTTGAGACCGCGCCAGAACCGCGCGACATCGAAGCCGGGTTCCTGCATTTTCGCGTAGAACAGCTCGAGGTTGTCGATGAGGCGCCCGGCGGGCTCGGCGGGCATGATGCCGACGCCGATGAGCGCGTAGAGCGTCTCACGGTCCATGAACGACAGCGTGAGCTTGCCCGTGGCTTTCGAGCCCGAGCCGATGCGAAGGTACCGCTCGAACACGTCGTTGGCGGAAAGGCCGTCGACGCTCCCGCCCGTCTCGTCGAGGTAACGCGCCAATGCGCACAGCAGCAGTGACATCGTCGTCATACGCTGCTGCCCGTCGATGACGTCGAACTGGGCGGCGCCGTTCCATGTCTCGGTGTCGGCGGAGTACAGCAGCATTCCCATGAAGTGCGGCTCGCCGGCGTCATCGGCTTGCGCGCCTGCCTCCATGATGTCTTCCCACAGCTCGTTGCATTGCCGTGCGTCCCACGAGTACACGCGCTGGAACACCGGAATCACGAACCGCGTATCGGTTTTCGATAAAAGGTCGAGAAAGGACTCTTGCTTGATTTCCATGTTGAACTCTCGCTTTCAGTACGGCTCCGCTTGTCGGCTGAGGGCGGCAGGGGCGCCGCCGCTTGCGCAGGCGGGGCGAATCATCGGGATGGGCCGACGGCGTTCCGCCGGGCGGCCGTAGGCGGCGCCCCTGCCGCCCTCAGCCGACAAGCGGGGACCGCCTCTCCTACCACTGCGGGTCTACTCCGAAATGCTTCTTGTAGTACTCGTAGCTCTCGGGGTTGTCGAGCTTGGCGCGGGGTCGGTTCGAAACGCGCGTCTTGTGCCCGAGTTTCGCCCAGTCGGCGGTCTTGTACTTCTTCACCGCGTGGTAGCGGTAATTCTCGGCCCACACCATGCAGAATGCGTACATCTCGTCAAGCAGGTCGTCCACCGACCCGTCGTATTCGTCCTCACAGTAGCTCTTGAAGATGCTGAACGCCTGGTCGTCGCCGAATTTCCGAACCTTGGTCAGGCGCACGGCCAGCCAGCCGAGGATGGCGTTGTTCAGCTTGATCGAGCCGGGGTCGTCGCCGAAGACGCCCGTGATGGGTTCCCAGTACTGTTCGAACAGGCGTTTCTGCTCGCTGTGGCTCTCCGCGATCAGCAGGAAGTTGCGCACGAGGTCGGCCGTGACGAGCGGCACGCCCTTCGAGTTGAAGCTCTCGAAGACAACTGGAGCTTGCCGTTTGTGGTCGAGCTCGGCCGCGATGACGAACAGCGAACCGAGGCCCTGCCAGAGCTCCATCGGGTCGAACCCGTCCTCGTGCATCTTCGCCTCGAAGTTTTGCAGGTTCTCGACGACGCGCGCCGATGCGTGCTCGGGGAGCGCGCCGTCGTTGACGATGGCGTTGAGCGTCGCACGGTCGGCGGGGGAGAGCAGCAGCTTCGCTCCCGCATCGCCGACCAGGAACGTGGATGCAATGCTGTCGGCGTCGATGCCGAAGAGCTGCTCTCCGGTTTCGCGCATAGAGCGCGCGAGCGCCGCGAGGATGAGCGTGATCGTGGTCAGCCGCTGCTGGCCGTCGACGACTGACAGCTCGCGTGCGCCATCTCGCTCTTCTTCCAGGTAGATGAGCGTGCCCATGAAGTGCGAGCGGTGGGCGCGCGCGGCCCGCATGAGGTCGCGCCATAGTTCGTCGCACTGCGGCGCGTCCCACGAGTAGGCGCGTTGGAACTTCGGGATCGAGAAGCGCGCGTCAGGCGCGCCCATCAGGTCCAGGAGCGATTGTTGCGTGATTTGCATGCTGCCTCCTAGCTGTAATTGACAATTTGGGGAGTCTCCCCAAATTGTCAATTCACCTTGCTTGTCGGCGTCATCGTAGCAAAGCGCGTGGACGGGGTTTCCCGTCGTTGTCGAATATCGTACAATCTGTTCGAAATTGTTTCGTTTTGTGAATGAACCGCTATGTGGGGCGGTGACTCGCGGCGGGAGGGAAACGATGGCGAAGCGAGCAGCGAAGTACGAGACGCGCACGGAAGAAGCTATCAAGAACGCGCTGGTCAAGTTGTTGGCGAGCAAGCCGCTAGCGGACGTCACCATCTCGGAGCTCGCGCGCGAGGCGCATGTGAGCCGCTCGACGTTCTACGAGCATTTCGGCAATCCGGCCGACGTGTACGACGCGCTCATGGGCGAGATCTCGGGCGATATGTCGTCGCTCATGAGCCAGGTGGTCTGCCAGGACGGGTTCGAGCCGGCGGGGCGTCCGTTTTGCGCGTTCGTGCGCGAGGCGGGGGAATACGCGCCCGTCATCGGCGAAGCGCGTTTCATGGACTCGTTTCTCATGCAGCAAGACGCGCGCGAGAGCCATGACCTATACAACATCCTCGTCGACGCCGGCTACACCGACGCGCAGGCAAAGGCCGTCAGCTCGTTCCAGATGTCAGGATGCTTCTCGGCGGCGCGCCAAGCGGGCGTGGCCGATGGCGAGTGGGCCGAGATTCGCCCCGTCATCGACCGATTCATCCTGGGCGGCATCGCCGCCTGCCTTGCCGCGAAGCGGACGTGATCTTGCGGGCCCGCAATGTTACTTGCCTACGTGCGTCACGCAGGCCGACTACCTGGTGAACCTCGCTAACATGAAGGGCCATAACTACGGCGTGACGTTGTGCGCGAAGAACCACTTCGGCACCATCGTGAACGAAAACCCACTGCGCGCGCCACAGCAGGCGGGCCTGCACCCGTACCTCACGAAGAACCAGATGGGCATCTGCAACCCGCTCGTCGACCTCATGGGGCATGAGCAGTTGGGCGGCAAAACCGTGCTGTACCTGCTTGACGCGATACTGTGTCCCTCCGAAAACACGGTGGCCATGACCCCGGCGAACTGCACGTGGGAGCAGGCGCCGTTCGACGGTTCGTACACGGCGAGTGTCATCGCTTCGCAAGATCCGGTCGCCGTCGACTCGGTCGCGGCCGACTTCCTTGCAAACGAGCCCATGATCGCTCGCCTCAACCGCAACCTGAACGAGGGCATCGAGCTCGTACGCGTCGACGTTTGAAATTGAAGCGTCGGTACCGGATTCACGCGTCGCACCCGGCCCTCCGCCAGATTCCCAGCCGCTTATAGGCGTTTCCGCAGCACGGGGATGCATGCGAGCACGGCGACGGCGACGAGAATCGCGAAGCCGCCACACAGGTCGAAGGTGGCGATCGGTCCTGCCGTGTCGATGAGGGCGCCGGCGCTGACCGGCCCGACGACCATGCCGATGCTGATGCCCGAATTCATCCACGCCATCGATTCGGTCAGCCGCTCGCTGGGCGAAGCGTGCTCGCAGACCACGTTGCAGGTGATGAGCAGGGGCGGATAGGCCAGGCCTGCCACCGTGACGATGACGACGAGGCTCATGGGAGAGTCGACCAGCACGACCAACCCGTACAGCACGCCGAACAGCACGGCGAACAGGACGAACTGGCGGCGGATGGGCATCGAGAGCGTGAGCATGCCGAACAGCGTGCTCATGACGAGCGAGAACAGCGACTCGATGGCGAACACGATCGAGGCGAGCAGCGCGAAGTCGATCGATTCGGAATAGCTGACGATCGTCGCGTCGAAGGCGCCGTACATGCAGCCGATGAGCACCATGACGAAGAAGAGCAGCCGGACGACCGCGCTCTCGCTGAACATGCTCTTCCGCGCGGGGCCCGCTTCGCTGTCCGCGCCCCATCCGGGCTCGGGCTCGGTGTCTTTCGAGCGCACGAGCAGCAGCGCGCCGACGCAGTAGAGCGCCGCGCCTACGAGCAAGCCTGCGGTGGGGAACAGCGCTGCGGAGATGGCGATGACGGCAGCCGGGCCCACCATGAACGCGACGTCTTCCAAGATTCCTTCGAACGCGTAGGCGGTTTTGAGCGGCGGGGTGTCGTCGCCGAACTTTCGCGTGGCGATGAGGTACGTCCAGCGCGTGCGCACGAGCGCCGCGGCGTTCGGCAGGAAGCTCGCGAGCGCGGCTGCGGGGTAGTTCAGCCAGAACGGCAACCCGAAATGCGTGGTTACCAGCAAGAGCACGAAGCCAGCCATCGCGATTGCCGTCGCTGCGGGAACAACGGCGCTTTGCCCGCGTTCGTCGATGCGCTTCGACACGCGCGGGGCGACCGCGAACGTGCAGATGGCCAGGAGCGACGAAACGCTCGTCGCCTCGAGGGCGGAAGACCCCGCCAACGTGAGCATCGTGATGGTGCCGACGGTCGTCGTGTAGGCGAACAGGCGCATGAGCAATGTGCCCACGTCAAAGCGGAGGGCCGGCTTGATGCGGAGAATCGAGCTGTATGCCTTGAAATCGAGTGCGCTCATGCTGGTCGATGGTCGCTTTCCGTCGAGCCGGTCAGGCTAGCCGTTCTGCCCGTCTCGAGGTATGTGTCAGCTCTTTTGTTTCGCATGCTTGCATTATCGCACGACTCCACATGAGCGCCTGCAGCGTGAGACACCGGTACCTGGTACCGGTGTCTCACGCTGCCCTTAGAGTTGCTCGGACATGATCTCGTCGGTCTTGGTCCCGCGAGCCTTCGCGCACTTGGTCACCCAGCCGCCCAGCGCGATGAGCGCAATGGCGTTCGGCAGCACCATGAGCTGGTTGAACATATCTTGAAGCTCCCATACCAGGTCGTTTTGCAGAAGCGACCCCATGAAGACGAACGCGATGCCGATCACGGAATATACGAGCACGGCCGCCTTGTCGCCGCGCTTGCGGAACAACCACCGCACGTTCAGCTTGCCGAACAGGTTCCACGACAAGATGGTCGAGAACGCGAAGAACAGTAGGCAAATTGCCACGAACAAGTTTCCGGCCCCCGTCGTGAAGAACGTGCCGAACGCGAGCTGGGCCATGTTGGTCTTCGAGATGCCGATCGCCTTGGCAAGCGCGGCCGGGTCGGACATGTTGTCGTTGGTGAGCACAGTCTCGCCGTCCGCATCGACGAGCTCTCCGGAGGCGCTCAGCGTGTACCCCTCGGCGATGGCGTCGCCTTCCGCCGCGACGAACTCGGCTACCGTGTCATACTTGCCCGCGTTCTCGTAAGCAGTGGCCAGCGGACCGTCGCCCACGTAGAGCACGCTGACGACGACAAGCGCTGTCATGGTCACCACGACGATGGTGTCTACGAACACGCCGATCATGGCGACGACGCCCTGCTCGTGCGGGTCTTTCACCTTGGCGAGCGCATGCGCATGCGGCGTGGATCCCATGCCGGCCTCGTTGCTGAACAAACCGCGTTTAGCGCCTTGGGTGAGCGCGGCGACCAAACCGAAGAACGCGCCGCCCAGCGTGGCCGACGGATTGAGCGCGCAGGTGAAGATGAGCGCGATAGCCGCCGGCAGGTTCTGCGCGTTCATAACGAGCACGATAAGACCCCCGATGAGGTAGATGACCGCCATGAGGGGCACGAGTTTCTCGGTGACGCTGGCCAGGCGATGCACGTTGCCGATGAAGATGAAACCGGCAA
>ODAI013215047.1_pt1 | contig 16265 bp, 15 predicted proteins | sample 1539321 | NCBI WGS metagenome assembly ODAI01 (sample SAMN02144231, study PRJEB22623) | gut metagenome | biome: sheep rumen | host: Ovis aries | place: New Zealand
AGGCACGCACCCGGCAAATCTGCCCCGCGATCCGCCCGGTGGGTGTGTGCTCGATCGCCTCCGACCTTGCCGCTATCACAGTAAACTTTGTCGCCGAGGGGCTGGGCCTTGTGGGCAACGGTATGGAAAGCGCTATGACCGCCACCAACAAGCACCTCATGCGCCTGGCCTTTGAAAAGGCGGGGCTGCCGTCATGCAAGAGCATTCTGGTGAAGGAAGACACGGATCTTGCCGCCCTGCCGCTTTCTTATCCCGTGATCGTCAAGCCCACCGACCGCTCCGGCAGCCGGGGCATCCGCAAGGTGACGGACCCGAAGGAGCTGCCCGGGGCCATCGCCTTTGCGCGGGAGCCCTCCTTCGAAAAAAAGGTGCTGGTCGAGGAATTTGCCGAGGGGCGGGAGTACAGCGTGGAATATCTCTCCTGGCAGGGGGAACACCGCTTCCTCGCTGTGACGGAGAAGTTTACCACCGGCGCGCCGCTGTTTGTGGAGACGGGCCATCTCCAGCCGCCGAAACATATGGACGACGGGACCCTGAAAAAAATCAAGGCCCTTGTCCCACAGGTACTGGACAGCCTGGGCGTCAGATACGGTGCGTCCCATACGGAGCTCAAGGTTGACGAGCGCGGCGACATCCGCCTCATCGAGTGCGGCGCACGTATGGGCGGGGACTGCATCGGCTCGGATCTGGTGAAGCTCTCCACCGGCGTGGACTTCGTGCGGGGCGTCATTGATGTATCCTGCGGTACAGCGCCCTCCTTTGAGGCGAAGGACGAGCCTTGCGTTGCAGCGGTGCGCTTCATTTTCTCGGAGAAGGACCTTGAGGCGCTGGAGGCCATCCGGCGGAAAAGCCCGGAAAGCCTCTACCGCGTCAGCGACATGCTGCCCATCGATGGACATGAGATCTGCGACAGCTCCACACGCTACGGCTACTATATCCTGACGGCGAAGACACAGGATGAGATGCAGAAGCTCTTAAATATGAGCGGGCTGAATTGCCTCCCCTGAAAGGGGAGCTGCCTTTGACACGCAGCGCCAAAGGCGGAGGGGTTATACCGATACTGACACCCCCCTCGGTCAGCTCCATAAATGACGCTGACAGCTCCCCATGCAGGGGAGCCAAGGACCCGCATTGGAGTGAAATCTATGAAAACAGTATCCTTTGTGATTCCCTGCTACCGCTCGGCCAAAACCATCGGCGCGGTCACGGCGGAAATTGCTGACACCATGGGAAAGCTTAAGCAGTACGATTATGAGATTGTGCTGGTTAACGACTGTTCCCCCGATGATACCTTCACTGTGATCCGCACGCTTGCCGAAGAGGACCGGCACATCGCGGCGGTGGATCTCGCCAAAAACTTCGGCCAGCACGCGGCCCTTATGTGCGGCATGCGCAAGTCGCGGGGAGATTATGTCGTCTGCCTTGACGATGACGGGCAGACCCCCGCTGACGAGGTCGGCAAGCTTCTGGAAAAGCTGGAGGAGGGCTACGATGTGGTCTATGCCTCCTATGACAACAAGCAGGAGAACGGCTTTCGCAGACTTGGCAGCGATGTCAACCGCCGCATGACCGAGATCATGCTCGGAAAGCCAAAGGAGCTGGAGCTCAACAGCTACTTTGCTGCCCGGCGCTTCATCGTCGACGAGATGCTGCGCTATGAGCACTGCTACCCTTACGTGATGGGACTGGTGCTCAGATCCACCAAGCGTATCTGCAACGTGCCTGTACACCATCGGGCACGGGAGGCGGGGCGCTCCGGCTATACGCTGTCAAAGCTTCTGGGATTGTGGATGAACGGCTTTACCTCCTTCTCCGTAAAGCCGCTGCGTCTTGCCACCTACACCGGCGCGGTCATGGCCTTTATCGGCTTTCTCTATGCACTTGTCGTGGTGATCCGCTACTTCACCGTGCATATGGCCCCCCTGGGCTGGACCACCACCACGGTGCTCATCCTCATTGTCGGCGGGCTTAATCTCCTGCTGCTGGGTCTGGTGGGTGAATACGTGGGCCGGGTCTTCCTGTGCATCAACGCAACCCCTCAATATGTTGAGCGGGAATATATCCCTGCCGGAAATGAGAAATAACGAAACCCCTGCGAACGCGTTTTGTGTGTTCGCAGGGGCTTTTTTACCTGTGCGGTCCGGCACCGCCGCCGGGATTGCCGTTGCCGGGGTCCATGCCCGCACCGCCGGGGGTGCCGCCGGTGCTGCTGACCGGAGCTCCGGCCGTGCCGCCGTGACCGCCGTCCGGGATGCTGCCCGCATCCTGGGGGCTTTCGGTGTGTGTCTCTTCGCCGACCCCGCCGACCTGCGGGGGCTGTGCTGAGCCGGAGGCATGCGCCTCCGCTTCGCCCTGGGGCTGTACGGGCTGCTGGCTTTGAGACTGTTCAGACTGCTGGGGCTGGAGCTGCACAGGCTGCTGCTCCTGTGGCTGTTCAAGCTTTTTTCCCTGTGGGTGTTCAGGCTGCTGTCCCTGGGGTTGTACGCCGGAGGGCTGCGTCACGCGGGACTCGTGGCTGTCTGTGTTCTCGCCCCTCATAGCGGGGAGAAAATCCTCGTGGCCGGACGGAGACTGTCCCGGTAGGACGCTGTGTGCGTCTTCGTGAGAGGGAACGTCCGCCGGGCCGTTTTCGAGCCGGTGCAGAATATCATGGATCGGCTTGTCTTTCCATTCCTCAGTGGAAAAGCCCGCGCCTTCGCGCTCCTGCAGTTCACCGAGAACCCAGTGCCGCCCGGCACTCATTCCCTCGCGGTGAGCCGTTTCGATGTCCGCCTCGCTCACGGTGACGGCGCGGACCTCCAGACCTTCCCGTTTGCCGTTCAGGTCGTTTTTCAGGATACTGACGAGCTTTTCAGCGTGGGCCGGTTGTTTTGTCCCGGCAGAGATCAGAATCTCGTCGGACTCTCCCCCGAGCCAGTCCCCCTCCTCCAGCTGCTGCACAGAGGCCTCCAGCGCATCACCGATGGGGCGGTGCACCAGCCGCGACGTGTCCAGCTGATCGAGCAGCTCCTTGCCGTCCTCGTTCACGCCCTCCACCCGGAGGACATAGTCAAAGCGGTTGATGGTGTATTCCAGGGAGGGGTTCACGTCCATGCTCACCACACCATAGGGCATGGCGTAGGCAATGCTCCCGCCCGCGCCTGTCAGCAGCAAGGCTGCCGCCGCGGCGGTGGAGGCCCAGCGCAGCCAGAGCGGCGAACGGCGCCGGCGCTCATGCACCTCCACGATCTGGCCGAGGGAGTAGCCCGCATCCTGAAGCTTCACCACGCGCCCATCGTCGCACAAAGCGGCGGCCTGCCCGTCTACAAGATCCACAATCACGCCGTTCACGATGCCTCTCCCTCCTTTACAAATTTGAGATATCCCGCCAGCTGCGGGTAGTCGTCGCTGAGGATCAGCGCTGCCATGATGATGTATTTGCGGTAGCGGTCCAATGTCTTGCGCGACACGCCGCTGAGCTTATACAGCTCCGTCATCGGGAGCTTATGGTTCTGCCGCAGGAGCTTTACCAGCAGCGGCGGGTCCTTCAGAAGCCCCCGGATGGCGATGGCGCACTCGCGTCTGGTCTTCTCCTGCTGCGGGGAACACTCCGTCAGGTCAAAAAAGCGAAAGCCGTATTCCTGCAGCATGGCGTTTGCCGCCACAATCTCATCGTGCAGGCTGCGCTCGGCGGCCTGTACGCTCTCGCGCACCACGGCAAGGTAGACGCTTTTGTCATCGTCCTCATCCTCCGCCGAGCCGTCGAAAACCTCCGGGGCCACGCTCAGCTCGGCAGCGTGTTTCGATTCCTGCCGCCAGGCGTCCACCAGCTCCCGCCGGATGAGCATCTGGGCGAAGGGAAGAAAGTCTCCCTTTGTACCGTCGTACTGGTCAATGGCGCGGGAAAAGGCGCACAGAGCCACAGACCATTCATCGTCGCTCTTGCCGACGTAGCGCCGGCTCACCGTGGAAGCGGTACGGAGAATGGTCTGCTCATGACTGTGTATCAATTCCTCCCGCGCGCTCTCGTCATTTTTTGCGCGCAGGGCTGCGTCATTGACTGCTTGCTGCATGTTTTCCTCTCATATTGGGCCGGACATCTGTCCGGCCCGTGTATTTGTTTAAGCCTGTTTGCCCTCTGTATCCGCAGGGAGATTCATATCGTCCCGGGCTTCGGGGCGGTCAAAGGGTATGCCGCCCTCGGGCTTTTCGGGCGGTTCACTTATGGAGACTTCGATCCCCGCCGCCGTGAGGGCCTTGTTCAGCGCGTCGCGGGCTTCCCGGACGGCACTCTCGGCTGCCTCGCGGGAGTCACTGTCTGTCTGCATCAGCGCCTCCATTGCGCTGTGGAGCGCGTCATACAGGGCCTGAAGTTCGGTCTTGGTCTCACCGTCCTCCAGCGCCTCTATGGCCGTGCGGATTTCGGCATCCATGCCGTGAGCGCCAGGGCCGCCGTGACCGCCAAGGCCGTGCTGAGGATCAAAGCCGCCGAAGCCGTCAGGAGGAAGCTCCCCGTCGGCGGGTTCAAAATCGCCCTTGGGGCCGAAGCCGCCGGGAAAGGAATCCCCGTCGGGCATTTCAGGCGGCGTCTCGCCGTCTGGCATAAAGTCGTGCTGCCCCATAGGCCCTTTCATGTGGTCGGGCTTCGCGGCGCCAGTACCCACCACGCAGAAGCCCAGCGTGAGGATCACCAGCATGATGCCGATAACAATGTGTTTTAAGGTATAAGTCTTCATTACGCTATCTCCTTTCGCGGGAAGTGTTTTCCCTTTCACTTAGGAATACGAAAGGAGAGACGGAAAAAGTGGGGTCAGGCGGATATTTTTTAAAACCTGGCAATGAAAAGCTTTTTTCGGTGAATAGTCTCGCTTATGCCGCGGGCTTGACCTCCGCTTCCGCGATCAACGTATCGTAATCGGCAAGGTTATAGCTCTTGTAATAGGGAGTCAGCAGCAGGCCTGCATTGATGAGGTCGATAATCTCGGCGCGGCGCGGATCATCCTCGGAAAGATCGACACCGGTGATGCGCCAGTTATTGTCCACATACGGCGCAACCGGGGAATTTTTGGCAAAGTAGTCCACAATCATGTCCCGGATGGAATTGGAGGATTCCCAGTCGCGTTTGCCTGCCGCAAGACTCAGGGCTTTGAGGGCGGTGGAATAGCGGAAATTGCTGACAGCCAGCTTCAGGACCTGATCGTCCCGGAGGGTTCCCCCTTGAACATGACGTTCTCAATGCGCTTGCCCGCAGGCTTCGAGAGGTTGATCTCATAATCCACACCGGCAAACATGTCGTACAGATAGCCGGGATGATCCGGTTCAAAGGAAATGTTGATATCGCCCGGTACCCATTGATTGTAACATTCGGCGGGCCATGCCGTTGTTTGTGGTTTCGACATTATCTTCATAGGAAAAGCTGAAGACATTGCCGTGCAGGTCGGAGGTGGCCAGGATCACAATATGGGTATCATCCTCTCCGGCCAATGCGGCGCAGGGGAGCAGCGCGATCAGAAACATGCCCGCAAGAAGCAGGCATAGGGCTTCCTTTGGCAATAATGCTCTCATAATTGCACCTCTTTATGCTTTTCGGGAAGCGCATGCCTCAAAGTCTCAGTAAAAATCAGTCCGAAGGTTGGCCGGGGTTGAGGGCGTCGATGTGCTCCTTGGCCTCGCGGCCCTCGTGCAGAAGCGCCTCGAGAGCATCATAGTCCTCGGCCTCAATGGCGTTTCGGATGGCGGTGATATTGCGCACCAGATCATCAATCTCAGGCAGGATGGCGGCTTTGTTCCAGATGAACAGCTCCTTCCATACCCGCTCGTCGAGACAGGCGATGCGCGTCATATCCTTATAGCTGCCGCCGGAAAAACCCGCGTAGTTTGTAGACACGGGACTTTTGACGTAAGAGTTGGACACCACATGTGCAAGCTGTGAGGTGTGGGCGATCATGCGGTCGTGCACCTCGGCCCCAGCCACCGTGATGCGCCCGAAGCCCACCGAGCGGAAAAAGCCGCCCAGCTCGTCGGTATCACCGGGAAGCGTGGCCGCGCTCGGGACGAGGATCATGCTGGCCCCGCGGAAGAGATCGGCAAAGGAGCGCCCGTAGCCTGCCTGTGCCAGGCCTTGCATGGGGTGCCCGCCGGTAAAGCGTACGCCGTGTTCTTTCGCAAGCGGCCCGATGTTTTCTACGATCCGCGCCTTGACACCCACGAGGTCCACCACCAAGGAGCCGGGCTTCATCTGCGGGATCCTTTCGCGCAGAAAGGCCTCTGCCGCGGTGGGGTACATGCCGACGAGCAGCATGTCGCAAGCTTTGAAATCCTCGTCCTGCGCGATGCCGTCCACGGCGCCCTCGCGCAGCGCCTCCTCCGCCACGGCCCGCGTGCGGTTCCAGCCCAGCACCCGGCAGTCGGTGTGCTTCTTGATGGCCTTTGCCATGGAGCCGCCGATGAGCCCAAGGCCCGCCACAATGACGGTCTTGCTGAACATGTGCATGGCCTTGATGAGCACAAACTCCGTCATATTGCGCGGGTCGTCCTCCATGTTTTCCTGCTTGAGATGAAGGCCGAACATCTCTCCCGCGTTGCGGCGGCACAGGACGGCGGTATTGTCCGGCAGGGTCCCGTCGGCCAGCATCCGCGCGGCCAGGGCCGTGTCCTCCATCTCCAGAAGCTTCACGCCGGGGTAGCGGCTGCGTATGGTGTTTCTGCACTGGCCCAGGGCCTGGATGTGGGAGGCAATGGTGTCGATGCGCGTATCCGCGCTTTTGGTGAACAGGCAGTGGTGAATGCTCAGCCACTGGGCGTCCACCACCCGGTGGTTCAGGGCCGAGAGTGCATCCTCCGATTCGCCCACGGTGCCCGCCATGAGGTTTCGCGTGGCCATGACGCCGTAGTCGGCCTTGCCGGTTTTGAGCAGGTCGATCACGCCCTGGGAGTGCACCGCCGGGATGTATTCGGGATCATGAAATCCCTGGTTCTGGGCAAAGAGGATGCTGACAGCCTCGGAGTTGCTGCCGGGGATCCCCTGATAGGCAATTTTCATTTTATACGATCCTCTGATAACAAACGTATCACGGCGCCTTTGAGCCGTCGTACTCGCCGATGCTCTTTGAAATAATGAGGTTTGCGGCCACGTCGCCCTCCACGTTGATGGTGGTGAAGGCCATGTCGAGGAGACGGTAGAAGCCGCTGATGGGGCCCATGAGGTCAATGGGGAGCCCTAAGATGGACAGAAAGCTTGCGCCCAGCACCACACCGCCGCCGGGGATGCCGGGGGCGGCCATGTTGATAAGCGTGGCGATGAAGACGAGAAAGACGATGGTGCCGAAGCTCAGGCCGATGCCGTAGAAGTCGGACACAAACACCGCGAGACAGCAGAAGCTGCACGCGCCGCCGCACATGTTGATCGTGCAGCCGAGGGGCAGGGTGAACTTGCTGACGCCCTCCGGCGCGCCGAGATCCTCAATGGAGACGTTGATGGTGGTGGGCAGGGTCGCGGCGGAGGAGGTGGTGGAGAGTGTCACGAGGGCGATCTTGCCGCAGGCCTTGAGGAGCTTGCCCACCGGCACCTTGGTATACAGGCAGGTGGGCAGCACCATCACGAGGAAGAACACCACGATGCAGCACAGCCAGCAGCAGGCGATGTACTTGGCCAGCGCCCCGAAGATACCCGCGCCGTACTGGGCCACCGAGAAGGCCATCAGGCTCATCACGCCGAGCGGCGAAAGCTCCATGAAGTAGGCCAGCATTTTGAACATGGCCTCGGACAGGCTGTTCATGAAGTCCAGCACCGCTTTGCCCTTTTCTCCGATGGATACGATGGCAACCGCAAAGACGATGGTGAAGAGGATGACCGGCAGGGTGGAGCCGTCAGCCGCCGCCTTGATGATATTGGTGGGGACGATGGTGGTCAGAAAACTGGAGACCGTAGGATTCGTGATGCTGCCCTCGTAGACGGGAGCGTTTTCAAAAACCGTACCGTAGCCCGGCCGGATCATATAGGCGATGGCGAGTGAGACCGCCGCGCTGAAGACGAACATCACCACATACAAAATTACCGTGCGCACGCCGATCTTTCTCAGCAGCGCACCGTCGCGGATGTTTGCAATGCCGCAGAACACCGCGCACACCACCACCGGGATGATCATCATCTTGATCAGATTCAGGTATATGTCACCCACAACCTTGGTGGCGATGGAAAACTTGGGTGCCGCAAAGCCCAGGATCACGCCCAGAGCGAAGCCGACAGCGACACGCAGGAACAGATTTTTCTTGGAAAACAGTGTCTTCACGCAGGCCACTTCCTTCTCTCAGAATATGTCAAACTTTATCACTTTGCATAAATAAAGTCAAGCAAAACAGCAAAGCGGCGGCAGGGTAACCCTGTCGCCGCCATATAGAGAATAGGGTTCGATTAAAACTTCCCGCTGTGGTGGGAGCCGCCGTGACTGCCGCTGATAGTGGTGCCGCCGAAATGCCCGCCTCCGGGCCTGCTGCCCGAGGAGGGGCCGGTGTTTTGCGGCATGATTCTCGTGCGGCTGACAGAGCGGTTCAAAAACTCGTCGCGCTCGGTGCGCAAAGTCACGCCGCCGCGGGCCACGTAGTTCTCCGCCCTGGTCTGCTTGACGGCGGTCTTCATCGAGCGCTTCATCCCGCCGACGGTGCCGCCGCCGAACAGCGTGCCAATAGCAAGGCAGATCATCGCCTTGACGGCGTCGAAGCGCGGCCTGTTCACAGGGTCGGGGATGAAGGTGTCCACGGGATTGCCGTCTTTTGCCTTCTGCAGCATGTCACTGCTGGTCTCAAGATAATCCCGGAAGCCGCCTGCCCAGTCATTGCGGCGGAAATTGTCCAGGAAACTGTTTGCCAGCTGCTTCTTGCCGTAGTCGGTGAAGGCGTAGTTGCCGAAGCTGCCGTGGGCATAGATGTCGTAGTCGCGCTCATTCATGCTCATGGCAAGAATGACACCGTTTTCGTCATTGCCGTGACCGAGATTGTAGCTGTGGAAGACCTCCTCGGCAAAGTCCTCGATGCTGCCTTTGACATAGTCACGGTAGTTATTCACAACCACCACATATACGCCAAAGTCGTAGTATTCGGAAATCGCAGCCGCCCGATCACGCAGCTCCTGCCTTTCACTTTCGGTGAGTATGCCGCAGGAGTCGGTGACATAGTCTATCCGCGCCTCGGCAAAGGCACAGACGGAGAGACTGAGCAGCAGCGAGAGCAGGAGTGCCAGGGAGACAAAAAGCTTTTTCATTGTCGTCCCCCCTCCTTACAGGAAATACATCAGCACCGCAAGCGCCATGGCTACGCCGCCCGCGATACCCGCAAACCATTCCAGGCTGCGCCAGTTCGAGACCGGCAGATCACCGATAAGCTTGCCGGTCTGGCCGTTCATGGCAAAGAGGTAATTATCTCCGTTCCACTGGGTCGAGAGCATCCACACCGGCATAAGCGCATAACTGACGCGTCCGCGGTGAATGCGGATCTGTCTGCTCTGGGGAGTGACACTGTTATATCCCTTTACGGTCTGCGCTACGAGCTCGGCGGCGGTGTTGCCGGCCCGTTCGTCGGCCCGGGGGTAGCAGGCCTCCGGCTCCATGTCATAGCGCTCTGCCAGAAAGCCCGGCAGATAGGCGTTGGAGAAGGGCTTTAATTCACTGTAGTCAAAGGGTTCAATGGCATCCATATGCGCATCCGGCATCTTGCTGGAGGCATCCACGGGGATCTTCTCAAAGCGTACCGAACCCGAGCGACGCACACGGTAATAGTCGGTGGTGGTGACCATGTAGTCCCCCTGGGGCATGGTCGTGATGCGGGTGCCCTGAAACTGCATGTCCGCATCCGCCGTTCCGTCAATGAGCCAGAAGGGCACGTACACGCCTTTGATCTCCTCAATGTGGTTCTGCTTCGAAAAAGCGCGGGGCAGGAGCTTTTTCCCGCCGTAGTATTTTTTCAACGCCGCAACGGCATCTTCCTTGCTCAGTTTGAAGGGGATCACATAGTCAGGCTTGAGCATGTCGCTCAACTGTCCCGGTACGATGGAGGGGTTGCCGCAATAGGGACAGGAGGTGGCGGCGGTGGTCGCGTCACAGATGAGCTCGGCACCGCAGCTGGGGCAGTTATAAGCCTTGAGCCCCTGCTCTTTTGCCCAGTTGGAGCCGGTGCCCCACTCACCCTCGAGACTGACGTCGTCCGGTTTCATCTCCGCCTGCTGGGAAGCGGCGGCAGCTGCCTCGTCCTTCTCCTTATACAGCGCCTCGATCTCCTGTACGCTGAAGCTGGAACCGCAGTAATCGCACTGCAGCCTGCCGGTCTTGCCGTCAAAGTGCAGAGGCCCGGTACAGGAAGGGCACTGATAGTTGCTGATTTGTTCTGCCAAAGGAAATCACTTCCTTCCGTCAAATGCGAACGATGTTCGCATTTGAAATACTCGTGCTTGCGTCAGAAGAAGCTCGCTCCACTCCGTTTCCGTCAAGCGTGACGAAAACTGCATTCTGCTCCCCTCCTTCTTCCTTGCCAAAATCAAAGCACGGGCTTTGATTTTGAGAGGAAAACGGAAGGAACGGATATGGAGCTTTCCCGGCTTTTTACAGCCGGGGAAGCGGAATGCAGTGAGTTTCGTTTGACGACGGCGCGAGGGTTCGCTTTGCTCACCTAAGGTGTTTTTGAGGAAGCAAAGCTCCCCCAAAAACAGATTGAATATCCTTCGGGGCAAAAGTCTATAAAATCAATGATATGCGATTTGTTGCACCTGTCACTTTACGATGTCTTCCTCGGTGAAGGGGTCGCCGCACTCGGGGCAGAACTTGGGCGGGTGCGCGGGATCCTCCGGCTCCCAGCCGCATTTGTCGCACTTGTAAAGCGGCGCATCGGCGGGCTTTTTGGCGCCGCACTCGGGGCAGAACTTGCCCTTGTTCACCTTGCCGCAGGTCGGGCAGGTCCAGCCGTCGGCGGGCTTTTTGGTGCCGCACTCGGTGCAGAACTTGCCGAAGGCCTGCTTGCCGCAATTGGGGCAGGTCCAGGTGTCAGCCGCGGGGGCTGCGGGCGCGGCGGGAGCCTGGGGCTGGGAGCCCATGGCGTAGAGGTTTGCAGCATTCACGCCGCCGGCCTGAGCAGCCATGTTCATGCCCATGAAGCCCATGGCAGCACCGTTTGCATTGTTGGCAGCGCCCTGCATGGCTGCCGCCTGCGCGCCGACAAGGTGTGCCGCTGCCATATTGGGATCGCGGAAGGCTGCATTGCGCTGCAGCTCCTTGATCATCTGCTCGTCTTCCTCGCTGGCCTTGACGCTGGACACACCGAAAGCGACGATCTCAAGACCTCTCAGGTCGCGCCACTTGTTGGAGAGCACATCGTTGAGGGCATCAGCGATCTCGGTGGTGTGGCCGGGCAGGCTGGAGTAGCGGATGCCCTGGTCGGAAATCTTCGAAAAGGCGGGCTGGAGAGCGGTCAGCAGCTCGGTCTTGAGCTGGTTGTCCAGCATGTCGCGGGTATAGGCGCCCGGCACGTTGCCGGAGACGTTGGTGTAGAAGAGAATAGGGTTTGCAACCCGGTAGGAGTATTCGCCGAAGCAGCGGATGCCGATGTCGATGTCAATGCCGGCGCGCTGGTCGACAACGCGGAAGGGGACCGGGGAGGGGGTGCCGTACTTGTTGCCGGTGATCTCCTTGGTGTTGAAGTAGTACACGCGCTGATCCTTGGGGGCTACGCCGCCGAAGGTGAAGCGCTTGCCGATCTGGGCAAAGACCTGGCCGATGCCCTCGCCCAAGCTGCCGGAGAAGATGGAGGGCTCAGTGGAGGCATCGTAGACAAACTCGCCCGGCTCTGCGCACAGCTCTGCGATCTTGCCCTGGTCGACGATGATCATGCACTGGCCGTCGGCCACGGCGATGACGGAGCCGCTGGTGATGATGTTGTCGCTGCCGTTGTTGGAGCGGCCGCGCTTCTGGCCGCGCACCATAATAGTGTTGGAATCGAGGGCGTCACAATAAAAGTATTCCTTCCACTGATCGGCTGCAACGCCGGCGGCGGCATTCAAAGCTGCACTGATAAGACCCATGTTGTATATCTCCTTTCAATCTGCGGGTTTTACCCGCTCGTGTATGCGAATATGTATAACAAACCTTATACAGTATAACAGCCCTTGCCCAAAAAATCTACTGCAAGTTTATGAACGAAAAATAGAAGATAGGACTTGCAAAACAGATAAAAATAATATATGATAAATATGTATCCATGCACTCTTATTACGAGTCAGCCAGATTGCGCTTGAGAACAGGAGAACATGATGAAAAAGGATAAAAAGAAACGGGAAAAGATTCTGAACATGATCGGCGGGGGCTGCGGCGCGTTCCTGGCCCTGCTGCTGGTGATCAACATCGGCACCGGGATCGTGGCGCAGGCGGCTTCCGCCAACGCCCAGACCCTGACGGCCAGCGCCCCCGGCAAGGTGGGAGACGTGACGGTCGAGGTCAAGGCGGACGACAAGAAAATTTATGAAGTAAAGGTCATCGACCACAGCGAGACCGAGGGCATTGGCACCATGGCGGTCGACCAGCTCCCCGGCAAGATCGTCGAGGCACAGAGCCTTGCATTTGACGCGGTCTCCGGTGCCACCGTTACCTCCGAGGCCATCCGCGAAGCGGTTGCCCAGGCGCTCATCAGCGGCGGGCTGAACACCGAGGCTTACGGATATGTTGCGCCTGTCAAGGCGGTTGCTCATAAGGTGCAGACCATGTCCGGCGTGACGGTCCTGCATGCGGTGGACTGGAAAGACCAGTACCCCGACCAGTACAACACCTGGTGCATGACCAAGGAGAGCTCGGAGGCCGAGGATTACCTGGAGCTCTACCCGATGCTGCGCGGCCTGTATGAGGGCTACGGCTTTGCCAAGGACTACAAGGCTGCCCGCGGCCACTACTACGACGTGGAAGACATCGAGGCAACCGGCCGTCCGCACCCGCTGGCCAACTGCTGGACCTGCAAGACCCCCGACTTTACCAACATGGTAAATGAGGAGGGCATCTCCGCCTACCAGAAGGACTGGACCGAGGTTCAGGCCCAGATCACCGAGGGCATCAGTTGTTACACCTGCCATGCCAACACCCCCGGCGACATCACCATTACCCACACCTACTGGATCGACGCTGTCGGCGACGACTTTGACAACATCGCGCCGGCAAACCTCGCCTGCGGCCAGTGCCACAACGAGTACTACTTTGCTCCCGACACGAAGGCTACCACCATCGCACACAACAGCCTTGCATCCATGGCTCCCGAGACGATGCTGGCCTACTTCAACGACGGCTCGAACTTCCCCACCGGCGAGCCCTTTGCCGACTGGACCAACCCCCGCACCGGCGTCAAGCAGATCAAGGTGCAGCACCCCGAGTTTGAGACCTTCCTGGGCGCCGGCAGCCCCCATGCCGACACCTTCACCTGCGCCGACTGCCATATGCCCGACGCAGTCAATGCCAATGGCGAGGCCTACCACAGCCACAACCTCATCAGCCCCCTGGACAATCCCGAGCTCATTGCCAACACCTGCTCCCAGTGCCACTATGATCTGGTGAGCGAGGTCCGCGGCGTGCAGGAAAAGATCGAGACGCGCACCTACACCGTAGGCTACCGCCTCGAGTACCTGACGGAGCTGCTGGCCAAGGCGGTCGCAGACGGGCAGTACACCGACGAGCAGCTTGATCCCATCCGCTCCATCGCCCGTGACGCCCAGTTCTATTGGGACTTCGTTTTCGTCGAGAATGCCGAGGGCGCACACAATCCTGCCCTCACCAATCAGTGCCTCGACAAGGCCGACGAGCTGTGCGGCCAGGCCACGGATATGATCCTGAAGCTGACAAGACAGCAAGCAGCATAAAGAGTAGAACAAAACGGCCCGCCCGGTTGGGCGGGCCGTTTTCCTTTAAGGGGATATGCCCATGAAAAAAGTATTCAACTTCCTGCGCTCCATGCGCTTTGGGATCATCCTGCTGGTGCTGATCGCGGCTTGCTCCATCATCGGCACCGTGATCCCCCAGGGCCGTGAGATCTCCTGGTACGCACAGACCTACCGTTCCTTTCACGGTTACATCCTGCTGCTGCGCCTCAACCGTATTTTTGAGAGCTGGTATTTTATCACTCTACTCGTGCTGCTGTGCCTGAATCTGAGCCTGTGCTCCATTCTGCGCATCCGCACGGTGGTGAAGGCGGCCAAGGGCGAGACCGAGCGCGCCGCCAAAACGCCCGACACCGTGCACCTCACACCCGCAGGGACGGAGAAGCTGCGGGAATACCTCACGGACATGCGCTGCAAGGCGGAGAGTGTGGGCGAGGCCGTCGTCTGGCGCAAACACAGCTTCGGCCGCTATGGAACCTTTATCACCCATTTGTCCATTCTGCTGACCGTCATCTTCGGCGCGCTGGCCCTCTACACCCCCACGGTCACGGACCGGGACTGCATGCCGGGCGAGTCCATCTTCATGGACGACGGCACCGAGATCCATGTGCATGACTTCCGCATGGCCGACGAGACGGGCAGACTCGATTACCAGAGCCACGTACAGATTACCCTGCCGAACGGCAAACGCAGCGAGATTGCCGAGCTCAAGGTCAACCACCCCTTCTCCTTCGGCCCCTGGAAGCTCTTCCAGCAGACCTTCGGCACGGCGGGCTCAGTCACGGTGACGGACCTGGAAAACGGCGGCAGCGACGACTTTTTGCTCACTGATCAGTCCTACCTCTCCGCCGACGGCAAGAGCGGCATCCTCTATGATACGCTCTACCCCGATTTCATCCGCGACCCCAGCGGCGAGGTCACGCTCATCACCATCACCCAGGGCAGCTACCCCCACCCCATCTACCAGGCGGAGACCTTCTCCGACGGAGTCTTCACCCCAGTGCTGGCAGAGCCGGGGGACGAGCTGACGGTCAACAATCTGCACTTTCGCTTCAATGCCCCGGTGGACTACCCCGGCATCCGGGTAAAGCACGTCTCGCGGCTCTGGAACGGGGCGCTGGTGGCAGCCTTCACGCTGATGATCGTGGGGCTCTACATCACCTTCTTCTATGAGCCGGTGCTGGTGAAGACAGACGCAGAGGGCTACGCGGTCCTCGGCCCCAAGCCCGAGCGCATGCGCATCGAGCTGGGAGAAGAGCTGAAAGAGTACGAAAGTGAAAAGTAAAAATTGGAAAGTGAAAAGTGAAGGAGCAGCGGTGTCGCAAAAAAGGCTCCCTCTTTGAGGGAGCTGTCACCAGTGCTCACACTGGCGGCTGAGGGAGTCCCCGGACTTTCAGCCGGGCGCAGATCGCGGGGACTCCTTCCGGCCTTCGGCCACCTCCCTCAGAGAGGGAGGCAAAAAATCCGGCATAGAGAGGGGATCATTCATGAAAGCATTGTTTTTTATCGCGCTGGTGATGTACGGTGTCGCCGTTATTCTTGAGTTTACGGGGACGGCGTTTAAAAAGGAAAAGCTGCTTAAAGGCGCGTGGTACGTGTTCCTTGCGGCCTTCGCGGTGCACACGGTGTTTCTCATTGTGCGCGGGATCGTTGCCAAGCGCCTGCCGCTTTCCAACCAGTTTGAGTTTGCCAACGCCTTTGCCTGGGGCGTAGCACTCATGCTCATCATCATGCGCCGCAGGCTCAAGACCGACTGGCTGTCTGTCGTGGCCATGCCGGCGACGCTGCTGGTCATGACCTATGCGGCACTCCAGCCCATGGAGATCCGCGATCTGATGCCCGCCCTGCGGAGCGCCTGGTTCGGCGTGCACATCGGCTCGGCGGTTTTGAGCTACGCGGCCTTCGTCATCGCGGGCAGCATTGCGTTGAGATACCTGCTGGCGGTCAAGAAGGGAAACGCGGACAAGAAGGCCCTGGACCAGATGGATTATCTCAGCTACCGCATGGTGGCTTTCGGCTTTCTGTTTCTCACCGTGGTCATCCTCTCCGGCGCAATTTGGGCCGAGCAGGCCTGGTCCGCGTTCTGGACCTGGGACCCCAAGGAGGTCTGGGCGCTCATCACCTGGATCATCTACGCGGTGTACCTGCACCTGCGTCTTCGCAGCAAGCGGAAGGGAACCTTCATGGCCTGGTATCTCGTGATCGCGGTGCCGGTGGTGTTCTTCACCTTCGCGGGCGTGAACACCTTCATGCACGGCCTGCATACGTATGGATAAAACGTGGGCGGCAAATTGCTCCTTTGAATTTACAGTGCAAAAGACATTACCTGCGTAATGCGCCCCCCGTTCTTTCTTTTCGCCTTGCCGAAAAGAAAGAACGCGCCGCGCCC
>ODAI014306842.1_pt1 | contig 16264 bp, 10 predicted proteins | sample 1539321 | NCBI WGS metagenome assembly ODAI01 (sample SAMN02144231, study PRJEB22623) | gut metagenome | biome: sheep rumen | host: Ovis aries | place: New Zealand
CCAAGAGCCTGAGCTCCGAGGAATGAGAAGCCACCGCCATAGAACAAGCCAACCATTGTGTCATCAACCTCACCTGTTGCAAAGAGGCCTGTAAGGAGAGTACCGAGGACTCCACAAACACCATGTACTGAGCTTGCACCTACTGGGTCGTCAATGTGAAGGACATGGTCGATGAACTCAACTGAGAGTGGCATCACGATACCTGCGATAATACCGATGAGTGCTGCACCACCAACGCTCACGAGGTCACATCCGTCTGTTATTGCAACAAGACCTGCAAGGATACCGTTGAGAGTGAGTGAGAGAGATGGCTTGCCATAACGGAACCATGAGAGGATAAGTGTGGCAGCACCTGCTGTACAAGCAGCCATGTTGGTTGTGAGGAATGTGTGTGATATTGCCAAAGAGTTGTCTGAACCGAATGCTGCAAGCTGTGAACCTGGGTTAAATCCGAACCATCCGAACCAGAGGATGAACACACCAAGCGCTGCAAGTGAGAGTGAGTGACCTGGGATGGCACGTGACTTGCCGTCCTTACCATACTTGCCACGACGAGGACCAAGTACGATTGCACCTACGAGAGCGAGCCAGCCACCAACGGAGTGAACGACTGTAGAACCAGCGAAGTCATGGAAACCACAACCGAAAACATCGTGCATGAATGTACCCTCGCCAAGGTCGTTGAGCCAACCGCCTCCCCATGACCAGTGTGCCTCTATAGGATAGATGACGAGTGAGATAAGGAGAGAATATACAAGATACATTGAGAACTTTGTTCGCTCAGCCATAGCTCCTGAAACGATTGTGGCTGATGTTGCACAGAATACTGTCTGGAAGATGAGGTAGCCCTCAACAGGAATACCGCCTATGCCGTCAACATCAAAGAAGGAGAGGTCACCAAAACTTGGCATTCCAGCAAATGTGCCTGCACCGAACATAACGCCAAAGCCGACAAGCCAGAAACAAACAGAGCCAAGCATGAAGTCACAGAAGTTCTTCATAAGGATGTTTGCCGTATTCTTTGAACGAGTAAAACCTGCTTCACAAAGAGCGAAACCCGGCTGCATAAAGAACACGAGCATGGCAGCAAGGAGAACCCATACTGTATTGAGTGATACCTCTGCCGTAGTAGCCACTTCGGCTGCACTTGGAGCCGCATCAGCAGCCTTACAGACAAGAGGGGAGATAAGCATCGCAGCAACGAGCGACAGCTTCATATAATCAATCTTTTTCATAATTATCCGTTTTTGTGTTTGTTGTGTTATTGAGGTTCAAGCCACATACGGCTTGGAGGGAGAGCGAAATAATTTAATTATCAATTGTAAATTATCAATTATTTTTATTTCGCCTGTTCAGCATTATAGAGGGCAATATCGCCACGCTCACCCGTACGGATTCTGATTGAATCCTCCACAGGGATGACAAAGATACGTCCATCGCCAATCTCACCTGTCTGAGCAGCCGAAATGACCGCCTGAACCGTCTTCTCCACATTAATATCACGAACGACTATGCTAATGAGTATTCGCTCGATGAATGATGTGTCATACTTGACGCCACGGTAGATTCTCTCCTGACGCATCTTACCAACGCCACGGACATCATAATAGCTGAACCACTCGATGTCTGCCTCTAACAAAGCCTCCTTGACATCCTCAAACTTTGTCTTACGGATTATCGCTTCAATCTTTTTCATATTCTTATGATTTTTGCAATTATACGGTAGCGGGAGCCTTACACTTATACGGTAAGCCGTCCCCCTACCCTATAAATCTAACTTCTAAATCTAACTCTTAAAATCAAAGCCCAAGAGTGAATCCTGCCACGAAATAGAGTTTCTCTGTACTTGGATTTGCTGAAAGGCCAGCAAATACCGGCAACTTGAATGATGGAGTCACTACAAGTTCCTTTGTAGCCTTAACGCCAACGTTTGTAACGGCAAAACCACCTGCTTCTGCGTATGATGTTGTTGCATAAGGAACTGCACCAAGAGTAGCTGTCCAGTCAATACCACCAAGTTTGAAAGGAGCGGCAAGCTCAAAGTAAGAAGAATAAGCACGCTCACCATCCTTATTCACGCCATCAGCTCCAGCAAAGTTTGTAAACCAATTGACTGATAGACAACCTAAGTCATAACCAACGTTAGCTTCAAACACATGAGCTGTTGAATGAGCTGCATACTCGAAATACTTACCCGGAGTTGACTCTGTCCCAATTGCACAATAATAATCTGTAACACCAACTGTCAATCCTCCAATTGAGTAAGAGAGTGTGAGGTCAAGTTCCTTCCTCTCATTCTGCGAATCGATTCCGTAAGAACCCCATGCCGTAAGGCTCAATCCCTTGTAACCGATTCCGAGTGTTGGCTGAACTGCTGCGCCACCCATATCCTGACCACGCCAGATATAACTGCTCACAACGTCTGCGCTAACTGTTGCCTCTACGCCATCTTGTGCCATCATTGCATCTGGTGCTGTAAAAGCAGCAAGTGCCAAGATGCTCATCGTTACTTTCTTCATACTACTAAATTATTTATGTTTGTGTTAAAAAATAAATTTTATGTTTGTGTTATTTTTGTTTGTGTTAAAAGACTTATGTGACATCTGTGCTTGCGTTGTGGCTTTTTCATAGTTTTCCACTCTGTAAGTGTCACGTCTTACTTTTGTTTATTATATCTATATTTCTTTTTGTGTTTGTGTCATTTTGTTATTGACACTGCAAATGTAGTGCCTTTTTGACACGCACACAAAAGATTTTCCAACTTTTTGCAATAAAAACTTCTTTTTTTGCTTAACTTTTTCATTAAACAACAGCATATATGTAAATGTGCACACTTTCACAAGGCCTACAAAGCATAAAAGGGGCTTTTGAAGTTGTCATATAGTAAGGATGTAATATTTATATCCTTACACTATGATATGTAATTTGCATTTTATGCTTACTTTTTGACATTTCAAGATTGAGCAAATAATTACGAAGGGTTAACGAACCATTAACGAAGGATTAAGGAAAGATGAGACAATGACAAAATGTCAACGCACAACAACTATAGTATAAAGGAGGCATAACGAACACAAAATAGGGAGAAGGCAAACGATTTGTCAAAACAAAAGAAAGGAAAAACGGGTTACATATCATGGAATTTTCCTATCTTTGCATTTGAGTACGTAAAAAAGCGTATTACTATGGCAAAAGGAAAGATTATAGTTGCAGGCATAGGTCCCGGAAGCAAGGAGGACATAACGCCAGCCGTACTTGAGGCAGTAAGCCAATGTGACGTGGTGGTAGGCTACAAGTTCTACTTCCGCTTCATTGAGCATGCCGTAAGGGCAGACGCAAAGCTCGTGGACAGCGGTATGAAACAGGAGAGGCAACGCGCCGAGGAAGCGTTCAACTATGCCATGGAGGGCAAGAATGTGTGCGTAATATCAAGTGGAGACGCCGGCATCTACGGCATGACTCCGCTCATCTGTGAGATGGCAAAGGAGAAGGGCGAGAGCATAGATATTGTTGCACTCCCCGGCATAAGCGCATTCCAGAAGGCGGCTTCCCTGCTCGGAGCGCCAATAGGTCATGACCTTTGTCTCATATCCATGTCCGACCTCATGACTCCGTGGGCAGTCATAGAGAAACGCATCAAGGCGGCTGCCATTGGCGACTTCGTGACTGCCATCTACAACCCTAAGAGTCACGGACGCTACTGGCAGCTTTACCGTCTCGTGGAACTGTTTCTCAAGGAACGTGACGGCAACACGCCCGTCGGGTATGTCAAGAATGCAGGACGCGAGGGACAGGAAGTACACCTCACCACCCTTGCCGAGTTCGACCCAGAGGACGTGGACATGTTTACGGTAATCATCATCGGCAACAGTCAGTCATTCACGGACAACGGAGTGTTCATCACCCCACGTGGCTACTACCGCGAAGAGTCGTCCGAAGGCAAGAACGTGGGACAGAACATAATGATAAAATCTTTCCAGACAATACGCAGGGAACTCAAGAATCCGAACATTCCCACATGGAAGCTATGGCCAATGCTTCACGCAATCCACACCACAGCCGACTTCGACATGGAGAATCTCGTGTGGATGGATGAGGAGGCAACAAGGAGGCTTTACGACAAGGTGAAAGACGGAACACTAAAGACCATCGTGACAGATGTGACGATGGCTGCAAGCGGAATACGCAAGGGTGCACTCGAACGTCTCGGCATAGAGGTTGTCTGTTACATAAACGACCCACGTGGTGCAGAGATGGCTAAGGAGCAAGGCATAACACGTGCTCAGGCAGGTATGCGCCTTGCAGCCGAGGAGCACCCTGATGCCCTGTACGTATTCGGCAATGCCCCTACAGCTCTCCTTGAGCTATGCGAACTCATCCGCAAGAAGAAGTGTCATCCAGCAGGAATAATCGGAGCGCCAGTAGGTTTCGTACACGTGGAGGAGAGCAAGCATGCAGCCAAGCCTTTCAAGGATATCCCGAAGATACTCATCGAGGGACGCAAAGGTGGCAGCAACCTTGCCGCAACACTTGTGAACAGCATCCTCACCTACGATGATGCAGAACAGCTGAAACCAGGACGAGACGTTTAGAAAGAATCCGTAACAAAAGAATTAAATCTTAATTTCCAAATCTTAATTAACTCCGTTGAGCCCTTCGGGGTTCTTAACTTTTAATTCTTAATTCAATAAGGATGAAACGATGCACAGTCATAGGAATAAGTGATGCGAGGGAGCAATGGTTTGAGCCACGTACCCTTGACATCATAACGAAAGGAAAAGTGTTCAGCGGAGGCAAGCGTCACCACGAGATAATGCACGGTTTTCTTCCTGAGGATGCCGTGTGGATTGACATTACCGTACCCTTGTCTGACGTGTTCGAGCAATACAAGGAGCATGATGACATCGTCATATTCGCATCTGGCGACCCACTCTTCTATGGCTTTGCCTCAACAATACAGAGGGAAGTACCCGAATGTGACATTACGGTCATCCCATATTTCAACTCCCTGCAGATGTTGGCACATCGCATGTGTCTGCCCTATCAGGACATGCACGTCGTTTCGCTCACAGGTCGTCCATGGGACAAGTTTGACGAGGCACTTATCAATGGCGAAAGCCTCATCGGATGCCTTACCGACAAGAACAAGACACCCGAAGCAATATGGCAGAGGATGCTGGAGTACGGCTACGACAACTACGACATGACCGTGGGCGAGTGCTTAGGGAATGAGGAAAAAGAAAGGGTAACAGGGCCCCTAACCAACAGCCCCCTAACCCCCGAAGGGGGCAGCCATCCGGATAACGGGGCATGCATATCAATTGATAATAAAAACATACCAAACGATAATAAGACTGTATCAAACGATAACAAAGATTACAATAGCGTCCACCTAACCCGAACGGACGCCCCCTTCGGGGGGTGGGGGGCATTTCTGTCTCCCAACTGCATCATTCTTCGCAAGACAAACGACAAGCCACGTCACTTTGGTATTCCTGAGAGCGAATTTGAGTTGCTCGACGGACGTGCAAAGATGATAACAAAAGCACCAATACGACTTGTGACACTCTCTGCACTCAACATCATGAATGCACACACCTTCTGGGACATAGGTTTCTGTACAGGAAGCGTGAGCATAGAGGCAAAGTTGCTATGTCCAAGCCTCCACATTGAGAGTTTCGAGATACGCCCTGAGTGTGAGGAGATAATCAACAAGAACATAAGACGGTTCGGGGCTCCTGGCATCAACATCCACATAGGCGACTTCCTTAGCACGGACATTTCAGGACTGCCATCGCCAGATGCCGTATTCATAGGTGGTCATGGAGGCAAACTCATGGAAATCGTAGGCAAAGTATTGCCACATACAAACAAGAATACACGATTTGTCATCAATTCCGTGTCATCAAACAGCCGTGATTTAGCTTACGAAAGTGTAAAAAAGTTTAATTTACGCATTATTTCCGACAACAGAGTAGCACTTGACGAGCACAATCCAATAAATATAATTACATTTGCAAGATGAACAGAGAGCACTCCATATTATCCTCCACAGCCGTAATGGTAATGACATTCATCGGAATCATCGTGATGTTTGTCATCAACATTGCCATGGGTTCTGTACCGATACCCGTAGAGGAAGCCATCCGCATCGTGATTGGGCAACCGACACAGGATACAGAGATGAGCGAAATATGGAGCAGCATCATATTCAAGACACGCATACCACAAGCGATGACAGCTATCATAGCAGGTGCCGGTCTCTCTGTGGCAGGTCTTGAGATGCAGACGGTATTCAGGAATCCACTCGCAGGTCCTTCCGTACTTGGAGTGAGCAACGGAGCAAGTCTCGGAGTGGCACTTCTCATCCTCCTTTCTGGAGCAATAGGCGGAAAGGCAATGAGTAGCCTTGGCCTTTATGGCAACGTGGCAATAACCGTTGCTGCTGCCATAGGAGCAATAACTGTGATGGGCGTCATAGCCATGGTGGCAAGAGCCGTAAAGGGAAACGTGACACTTCTCATCGTAGGTGTGATGATTGGCTACATAGCAAATGCCATCATCAGCATACTCAAGTATTTCAGTCCTCCAGAGGACATACACGCCTACACCATCTGGGGATTAGGGTCGTTTGCAAGCGTATCTGCATCACAGATAGGGCTCTTTGCTGGTATAATGGTGGTACTTCTTGCTGCTGCCATGTTCCTCGTCAAGCCTCTCAACATGCTTCTGCTTGGAGAGAACTACGCCCAGAACCTCGGACTTAACGTGGCACAGGCAAAGGTTTGCATCATCCTGTCTTCAGGATTCCTTGTGGCAATATGCACGGCTTTCTGTGGTCCTATATCATTCCTCGGACTTGCCGTGCCGCACCTTGCAAGAGGACTGTTCCGCACAGCTGACCACCGCATCATCATGCCGGCATCACTCCTCACGGGTGCGCTGCTTGCCTTAGCGTGCAACCTCATAGCACGAATACCGGGGGCAGAAGGTGCGTTGCCCGTCAACTCCGTCACCTCGCTCATAGGCGCTCCGGTAGTTATCTGGGTAATATTCAGTAATCGCAGGAGATAAGCTCTTCCCTTGCCCTGCACGGCAAGGAGATTTTTTAATTTTGAATTATAAATCACTCATACAATGATACTTGACATCGTATTATTCATAATAAGCCTTGCGGCAATAATAAAGGGTGCTGACTTAATGACGGATGGTGCAGCCGCCGTGGCACACAGATTCGGCATCCCGACAATGGTAATCGGTATGACCATTATCGCAATAGGTAGTTCTGCACCTGAATTTGTGGTAAGTGCCCTCGCATCTTTCCACGGCAACACAGACATGGCGATAGGAAATGTGGTGGGAAGCAACATCTTCAACATACTCACCATCATCGGCGTCACATCCTTCCTTGCGCCTATAACAGCAAGTCCGGGCAATATCCGTAACGACGTTCCGTTTGTCGTACTGTCCTCACTCGTAGTAGCCATTACGGCACTTGACGGAGTGTTTGCATCAGGAGCAACAAACGAGATAAGCCGCTCAGAGGGAATGCTTCTCCTCTGTATGTTTGCAATCTTCCTGAGCTACACCTTTGCCATGGCTAAGGGCGACGGCGAAGATACAAACACATCATCACTCAGCGACAAGGTGAAGAACATGAAGCTGTGGCTCTCCATAGTATTCATCGTCGGAGGACTTGCCGCACTCATCTTAGGCGGTAACCTCCTTGTCAACAGCGCATCAAGCATAGCCATCCAACTCGGAGTGAGTCAGTCAATCATCGCGCTCACGATTGTCAGTATCGGTACTTCGCTTCCTGAACTGGCTGCTTCGGCAATGGCAGCAAGAAAGGGCGACAATGCCATGGCTCTCGGCAACGTAGTGGGAAGTGCCGTATTCAACGTATTCTTCGTACTTGGTGTTTCGGCAACCATTGCCCCACTCTCATTAGGAAACATTACAACAATAGACGTTGCGACTCTCGTATTGGCTTCCTGCCTCTTCTGGCTGTTCAGCCGAACACACTTTGAGGTCAAGAAGTGGGAAGGCGCAATTCTATTGATAGTCCAAATACTTTATTATATATACCTTGTAACAAATGCAACAACAGAAATCAATTGAAATAAATGACCTTTGCACAGGTTATATCGTAGATAAGAAAAACAAGATTATCTCAGACAAGCTTACTGCAAAGATTTTCCCTTACGAGCTCACATGCCTTCTCGGACCTAACGGAGCAGGTAAGTCAACACTCCTCCGCACACTTGCAGGATTCCAGCCTGCCCTCGGAGGAAGCATCACCATTGGCGGCGACAGCATCAAGAGTTTCAAGAGCAAGGACCTTGCCAGGCTCATAAGCGTTGTCCTTACCGACAATGCCGGCATCAAGAACATGACTGCCTACGATGTTGTGGCTATGGGACGTGCTCCTTACACAGGCTTCTGGGGCAAGCTCCGCGAGCAGGACAAGAAGACAATAGACAAGAGCTTCGAGTGGGTGAACATCGTGGAACTGAAGGAAAGGAAGATGCAGACACTCTCTGATGGAGAGCGCCAGAAGGTCATGATAGCCAAGGCTATTGCACAGGAGACACCTATCATCTTCATGGATGAACCGACAGCCTTTCTCGACTACCCAAGCAAGATACAGATGATGCTTCTGCTTCATCGACTTGCCAAGTCACTCAAGAAAACCATCTTCCTCTCCACTCATGACCTTGAACATGCCCTTCAGGTGGCTGATCACATCTGGTTGCTCGACAAGGAGAACGGGCTTACCACAGGTTCGCCTGAGGACCTCTCGGCACTCGGCATGATTGAGAAATACTTCAACCGTGACGGAATAACATACGACCGCAACCTCTGCACATTCAACATCGAGCACGAGACATCGCGCGAAGTAGTGGTCAACGGAGACAAGCACAGTCTTGACTACAAGCTTTGTTGCAAGGCTCTCATACGCAACGGCATCAAGCCAGTTGATGACCGTGACGATGCAGTCAAGCTCCTTGCTCCAGGCGACGGCACATTCCGTCTCGTAGAACGTGGCACAGAGATATATAATGTTGACCGCATAGAGCATCTTATTGCTACTGTGGTTCCAACAATCGTAAAAAACCAGATTTCCGACATTCGGGAAGCAGCAAACATGACTCAGTTTGAATGAAAAAGATACTATTCACATTCCTGCTCATAACAAGTTGTCTGTATTGCTTTGCAATACCATCAAAGCGAGTACCCTTTACCGTCACACAGAGTGATGGTACAAGTCTCACGCTCATACTCATTGGTGACGAATCGTTTCATTACCTCTCAACTACCGACGGAGTACCTGTAGTAGAGAATGACGAGGCTTATTTCTATGCAACGGTTGCAGACGGCACAATATCTGCGTCATCCATCCTCGCACACGACGAAGCCTTGCGCTCTGCAAGTGAGAAAGAATACATAGCTTCTGCCAACGCCAAAGAAGACATCAGTTCCATTTGGTCATCACGCATCCGTAAGCGTAATGCAGCAAGGGTAAGGAAGTCGCCAGTCATGACTGGTAATGGTCGTCGAGGAGCACCAAGCAAGGCTGCAAACATCTACGAGGGTAATAAGCGTGGTCTCGTCATCCTTGTGCAGTTTCCAGACAAGAAATTCAGAAACGGGCACACAAGGGCTGAGTATGATGACATGTTCAACAAAGAGGGCTATTCGGAGAACGACAACACAGGTTCCGTCCACGACTATTTCTATGCTCAGAGCTACGGTAAGTTCAACCTTGGATTTGACGTCATAGGTCCTTACACAGCTGCAAAGAGTTATTCATACTACTGTTACAAGCAGAAGGCCGCATACGATATGCACGTATGCGAACTCGTAAAGGAGATTTGCAATGCAGCAAGCGAAGACATAGACTTCTCACGTTATGACTGGAATGGTGACTCAGAAGTAGAGCAGGTCTTCTTTGTCTATGCAGGTCCGGGCGAGCACACAGGTGCTGGTGCAAACTATATCTGGCCTCACGAATGGACACTTGAGGAAGGGAAAGACTGTAACGACGGAGATGGTCCTATATTCTTCGGCGACTACAAGATTAACACCTACGCCATGAGCTGTGAGCTTGTTGACAGAACGTCAGGCCTCATGGACGGCATAGGCACGGCATGTCACGAGTTTAGCCATTGCCTCGGATTACCAGACCTATACTGTACTAACAACGACGACTATGCCTTCGGCATGCACGTATATGACCTGATGTGTAACGGTGCATCCAACGGCCCTTATGCCTGCGGAGAATCTCCATGCGGTTATACTGCCTACGAGAGATGGGTGGCAGGATGGCTTGAACCGATAGAGCTTAACGAACCATGTACCGTGACTAATATGCCATGCCTGGGAGATGCTCCTATTGCATACATCATCTACAACGATGGCAACCGCAACGAATATTTCTTCTTGGAGAACCGTCAGGACACAGACCCTTGGTATCAATACACATATTGCCACACAGGCATCAGCGGACTTCTCATATACCATGTTGACTACGACAAGGATGCATGGGAATTCAACGAGGTGAACTTCAGCCACAACCATCAGCACATGGCTGTCGTTCCCGCAAGCGGTGGCTACGGCACACGCTCAAAGAATAGCTACGACGTGGAAAGAGCCACACTCGAAAAGCAGCTATTCCCTGGTAGCAACAACGCAACCAATTTCACGGACAACACGCATATTTACTATGGTGGCAAGCTCTTCAACAAGAATACAGACGGAACGTACTACCTCCATAAGCCTGTCACAGACATAAAGGATAAGGACGGACTTATCTCCTTCTCATTCATGGGTGGAGGCAAAGTGTACGACCTTACCGACATAAAAGACGCACAGGAGGAAGACAGCGCAGCTGAATACTTCACTCTCAGCGGAACCAGACTTTCTGCCCCACTCACAAAGGGTGTGTACATCATGCGCAGAAATGGAGTTAACAAGAAAATAATTAGCAAATAAAAGACCTTCCCCCTGCCCCTTCCTTTTAGGACGGGGAGTATGGGAAGGGGGGCCGTTATTAACATGAAACATCTAACCTCACTACTCCTGATGCTCCTGACCTTCACGAGCATCCATGCCCAGACAGATGGCATAGAGAGCGATATGTTTGCCTCCATGAAGGGAAGCGACAAGGCAGCCGTCGTGGCAGTTCACTTTGGCACAACCAACGAGAATGCACGCATACAGAGCATCGAGCGATTCAACATGCGACTCCGTGAGGCATTTCCACAGTACGAGTTCCGTGAGGCATGGACATCACGTATCGTCATCAAGAAGATGCTGGAACACGACATCGTGAAACAGACACCCTCACAACTACTTGAGGAACTCCGACAGGACGGATTCACGCACATACTCATTCAACCCTCAAATATCATCAATGGCACAGAGATGGATTTTCTGCGCCTTGAGGTTGACAAGTTCAGAAACGTGAAAGCCTTCAAGGACATAAGGATTGGCGACCCACTCCTCTCAAGCGTTGACGACTACTACAAAGTTGTCGAGGCAGAATGTGCCATATACAAGGACAGGAAGACCATGAACGTACTTGTGTGCCACGGTTCAGCAAAGGAAAAGAATACGCAATACACCATGCTTGACTACGTCTTTCGCGACTCCAACCACGACAACTGGGCAGTTGCCACCATCGAGGGTTTCCCTACACAGGCAAACCTCATCAAGAACCTAAAGGCAAACGGAGTGAAGAAGGTAAACCTCATACCATTCATGTTCGTAGCAGGCGAACACGTCCACAAGGATATTGCGGAAAACTGGAAGAAAGCCCTTGAGAGCGTAGGAATAAAGTCAAAGGTATTTACCAAGGGCATAGGAGAGTACGACAACATTCTCGACATCTACGTCAACCATGCCAAACACGCAAGCAAGCATCGCACATACTCCAGCATAGAGCGCAAGCTAATGTCATCTGGAGAATAGAGTTTTATATTATGGCGCTATCCATGTCGCATAGAGATGGAGTCCTGCAGTGAGGTTCACCTCCTGCCCATTAGCATAGGATGTTCCACTTCCATCTGCTTTGGTGTTCCAGCCACTAAATGTATAGCCACTAATTGGATGCGACCATGATGGTGCACTCAGGCGGCTTCGAGTTGCAGTCACGATGTTTTGTGTTGACGTGGTTTCTGGTACAGAACCATCATTCATGTGATAAGTTACAACTACATGTGTCACATCACCCTTGTTCAAAAGCACGAGACCACCATCATTAGCAACATCAGGATTGGCAACTAATGCAGATACGATGTTATTCTTAACTTTTCCACTGTTGATTGTGATTAAGGCCAATTCACCACTGGTATAAACACCACCTCCTCTATGTATGGCTTTGTTATTTGAAATATCAGGATTAGTGAGTCCATGGGAATCTGCACCCAGCGTCACGATGGCAGCATCATCACCTGGCATAACGCTGAGTCCTCCGCCATACCGACCACAAGAATTACCAGTGATAGAGCCACCTTCAATATTCACCGTAACAGCATCGGCTGTGGCTGACGCAACTGCTACTCCACCGCCATTGGTTGCCGCATAGTTATCTGTTATATCACCATCAGTCATTGTGAACGAGCCATCACTTACATAAACTCCACCGCCAGAATCTGAGCTTCTGTTCTTATCAATTGTACCATTGTTAATGGTAACATTTCCACCTTCCAAATACACGCAACCACCGTGTGAGGTAGAAGAACAACTCTTAATCGTGGCACCTCCAGACATAATGAATGATGGCGAAGAGCTACCGTTTTTCCTAATAAACACCGCTCCGCCTTTTGTTGCAGAACAATTCTCTATCGTACCGCCACTCATTGTAAATGTTCCGTCTTCTATATATACAGCACCACCGTATGGTGTTATATTTTCATATTCACTATTGTCTGCAGCATGGCTGTTACGAATTCTGCCTCCTGTCATTGTAAAACTTGGAGAAGAACTTGCTCCAGCCTCCATAACAAACTGAGCTTGTATATCGCCACCAATGATGTTTATTTTGGCAGAACCGATATTGGCAAGGTCATCACCTGTAGCACCACCACCGATAGAGCCTGTCCACACATTACCTCCGCTTATTGTAATGTTTGCACTTCCTCCATGGTGGCTTCCCGAATGACCGCCACCACTACAACCTGTACCTCCACCGATACCACATCCTGCAGGAATGTAGCCCGATTCACCCGGAGTCAAATAGGCAATACTCTTGGCAATAACATTTCCACCAGAAATGTTCACTACAGCATTTCCTCCTCGTTTTGTTTGGCTACTTCCTCCACCAATAGCAGTACCAAGCGCAGTATAGGCATAGACATTACCTCCAGTAATCGTAACCTCTCCAGTCGCCCCTGTACTTGCTTGTGAACCTGCTCCGCCTATTGCTGCACTTGGAATGTTCCACCTGTTACGATGGTTGTAGGCATATATATTTCCACCAGTAATGGTAACTTTTCCTGTTCCTCCAGAACTATTAAAGCCAATACCACCACCAATAGCCGTTCCTGTAGTAGTGGCAACAGCAGTTATAGTGCCTCCATTGATTGTAATTCTCGCAGGATCATTACCGCCAGCTCCTATTGCAGTACATTGGTCGGCTGCAGTTGTTCCAACAAAAAAATATCCACTATTAAAGACTAATCCATAAACGTGACCTTGACTATCATTTCCTCCGATTGCGGAATTCCAATAGTTACCACAATAACCTGCAGGTCTGGTGTTATTACCAGTCGCGTCATACACTCCATTATCAGGATCGGCTACTGTTAAAGAACCTGGACCTTCTATAATTAACTGATTCGTTTCATTGGAGTTATAATAGTGTATATTACTTAGTCGATTGTCTCCTACAAAGGTAAGGGTCATTGTATTATTGCTACCTGCAGGAAGGTACGTAACACTTCCTTTTGTACGACTCACACTGGCTTCCTGATAACGAGTATAAATATTATCTATAGTCAGGTCACATGTTCCTACAGCTCCTGTGACATCAATATGATGCTCAGAACTATAGTTTGATGCTGTATGTGCTACATTTCCAATGGTACTCTCCCTTCCTTGGGCACTTGCTGCAACAGGCCAATTCGTAATGATATCCTCCACCACCTGATTGTTGGTGATGTATTGCTTCCAAGGTTTTCCATTGTAAGTCACTTCTGCATACGTAGGAATGGCGCAAGTTCCAGTGCCTACGGTTGTGGTACTCCAACCAGTAGAGGAACGATTTGTGCTGGAAGACTGATAGACATAATAAGCATTGGTTGCCTTGTGCGTACCAGATACAGTTGCAACACTTCCATCGCTCACTCTTATCTTTCCAGAGTAAGATGATGCATTAATGGTAACAGAACCCAATGCAAGGTCAAAGTAAATATAACTAACTCCCGACTTACTTAGTGTATAGGTAACACGTTTTCCTGGTTGCCATTCGTGTCCAGCTATGCTGGCTGTGAGCGTTTGCCAGTTTGCACCATCATCCGTGGAATACACTAATTGCACATTTGCCTCTGCTGGCACTGTCTGTGGCATCAGTATCAGCGTATTATCGCTTCGGTTCAAGTAATCACTTGTTTCGAAGTATTGTCCGTCAGCAGTGAAATAACTCTCACCAAAACCATAGTTATGCAGGTTGGTCTGATTAGACCATCCGCTACCATAAGTATATGTACCTATATTATATACGCCATTGACTGTAAGACTCTTAACCTTGCATGGAAAATCCACCTTAAAACGAATGGCGGTAAGTATATGATCGAAAGTAAGTGGTATGGAACGTCCAAAGTTAGCTTTTGCCACATCTGTATTTGCCACAATCAGGTCTATCTGATCGTCAACGCCATCAGGTACGGTATATGTAAGCTTTGGCGTAGCCGTAGTATTATCAAGTGTTGCTTCTGGGGATTCTCCATGTACGACACTATATGGTGCATAAGCAAATAAGTGTAATGCAGTATTGACATTGTTTACACGACTCCAAGGTATTGGAGCGTTGGTAGCTCTCATTGCTTCGTTTTCGAAAGTATAACTTATGTCGTCAAATTCAGTCATAGGACTGGTTTCACTGTCTTTATAGCCAATGACTCCAGCCTCACCTAAAAGGTTTTTTGTAGGCATCACACGTGTAGCGCTATTAGTAGTTGTACCTACCAATTTCCATTCCTCGCTCTCCATCATCAGATGCTCTGCATGGCAGCGTGTTGATGCGTTGGCAGTAACATCCAAGATCTCTGTGTCAAAACAAATGTACTGGGAGCTATCTGTCCTGATGTTTTCCAGCCAATCGTCTTCACAACTAAAGAATGTGAGCGTTGCCGTTAGTAAAGCGGTCAGTATATATGGATTCAGTCTATATTTCATAACTATACATCAATTATTTATCATTTTCCTTTTCCGTCAATGACCCTCTAAGACTCGGAATATTTCATCAAACGTTGTAAGCGTACAAGTAGCATCTACAGTTGAGATTGGCTTGAAGTTTAGAGTTATCACGAACATCTTGCCTGTAGCATAAGCGACATCTGGAACTAATGTCGTTCCGTCGTCTTCTTTCAAGGCTATGCTACCCAGATTCTTTACACCGCCATTGACTGTTGTCACGGAAATATCATACGATGTAGCAGGGACGCAGAAGACAGAACCGAGCTGCTGAGAAGTAATCTTCAAAGCTGTTGAACCTTCAAAGGCTTTGATGTCAGTCGGTGTGCTGTTGCACGAAGCAGTTCCTGTGCTAAGGTCAACAGTTAGCTTGTTTCCCGGACTGGTGACAGTTATGTCCGTTATATTGCCCCATGCAGAAATGGCTCTGCTGTTTTCTGCTATAACGTTAATCTTTAGCCATGTCAGTTGGTGAGTGAAAGCCAATGTCTCGAATCGGTTTGCCCATGTTCCTTCTATCTCTGGAGCAAACATCAGGTCTTGCGTGCCATCAATAGCATGCGAGGCATGAGTGTTACTTGCCGCTCCCGAAGCATCGGTATTTGTCCATTCCGATGTCGAAAATGGATAAAGACCCACGCAATATACCGTTCCGCTTTCTGGATATTGCAGAACGTCACTATAAGGATAAGCCGTACCAGAACTATTAAACTGAATACGACTATGACGAGGAAAAGTAGCTTCATCACCTGTATTAGCATAGGTTCCAGATTCTTCGGAAAACCAGACGGAAGCATCCAACATATTTTCCATGGAAGGAGTTGTTCCCATATATGGATTGGCGGAG
>ODAI010834578.1_pt1 | contig 16263 bp, 11 predicted proteins | sample 1539321 | NCBI WGS metagenome assembly ODAI01 (sample SAMN02144231, study PRJEB22623) | gut metagenome | biome: sheep rumen | host: Ovis aries | place: New Zealand
ATCATGTTCGTGGTGTTCAACTTCTTGTTTCGCTCGTTTTATGTCGGCATCAGCAATACGAAGGTCATCACTTTCTCGACCATCATCATGGCCGCGGTCAACATCTTTTTCGACTGGGCGTTGATTTATGGCAAGTTCGGTCTGCCCGAGATGGGCATCGGCGGTGCGGCCTTGGCCTCGCTGATGGCGGAGATAACGGCGTTCTGTTTCTTTTGGATCTACACCTATTTCACCATCCCGCACGAGGAATACGGCATGTTTCGCTGGCACAAATGGCAGCCCGCCTTGATGGGCGACATCCTCAAGGTGGCCTTTCCGAGCATGATTCAGCGGCTGTTCTCGTTTGGTGCCTGGTTCATCTTCTTCGTGATGATCGAGAAGATGGGGGAGATGGCCATCGGCGTGTCGTCGGTGGTGAGGAGCACCTATATGATCCTCATCATTCCAGGTTTTGCTTTTGCGGCCACGGCCAATACGCTGACGAGCCGCATCATCGGCGAAGGCAAGAGCGACGAGGTGATGTCGATGCTATGGAAGGTGGTGAAAAACAGCTTGATATGTTCTTCGATTTTGGTCGTCATCACTTTTATCATGCCGCAACTTGTCTTGCACATCTATACTGACGATGTGGCCTTGGCCCAGGCTGCAGTGCCATCGGTGTATGTTATTGCGGTGGCGACGCTTGTCAGTGCTGTGGGTATGGTGTTTTTCGAGGCCGTTTCCGGCACGGGCAACACCACGGCGGCCATGGCCTTGGAGTTTGGCATCCTTATCCTTTACATTGTTTATGTTTATCTGATGTCGAAGACCTCGACCATCGCCGGCGTTTGGACTGCCGAATGGCTTTACAACATTTCGATGGGCCTGATTTCGCTGGTTTACATCTGGAAGGCGGATTGGGGGAGGAAGCGGATTTGAAACGACCTATAGCTCATTGAATTGTAACGGGTGCATATTATTTTTAATCGCGAATCGAAAAAAATCACTATATTTGCACCCGTTAGAGAACGTATGATGGAAATCGAAGACAATTTGGAAAATGAGCCCCTGGATGGGCAACTGGCAGACGAAAGTTTTGAAGGCGTTCAAGACGCTCAGGCCCAGGAGGATGGGCATCACGTCATCCCCCTGAAAGGTATGTTCGAGAACTGGTTTCTAGACTATGCCTCGTACGTCATTCTCGAGCGTGCTGTGCCCGCTATCGAAGACGGCCTGAAGCCCGTGCAACGCCGCATCTTGCACTCGATGGACGAACTCGACGACGGACGTTTCAACAAGGTGGCCAACATCGTGGGCAACACGATGAAATACCACCCGCATGGTGATGCTTCCATTGGTGACGCACTTGTGCAACTCGCTCAAAAGGATCTGCTTATGGACATGCAGGGCAATTTCGGCAACATCCTCACAGGCGACGATGCCGCTGCTCCGCGTTACATCGAGGCACGTCTCTCGAAGTTCGCCAAGGAGGTCGTCTTCAACCATAAGACCACCGACTGGACACGCTCCTACGACAACCGCAACAACGAACCAGTCGCCTTACCAGTGAAGTTCCCGTTGCTGTTGGCCCAAGGCACTGAAGGCATTGCCGTGGGCTTGGCCTCCAAATTTTTGCCACATAACTTCACCGAACTGATTGACGCGTCCATCGCCTACCTGAAGGACGAGCCTTTTACGCTCTATCCCGACTTCCCAACGGGCGGCCTGATGGACGTGACCAACTACAGCGACGGTTTGCGCGGCGGCAAGGTGCGCATCCGTGCAAGAATCAGCCAACAGGACAAGAAAACACTCGTTATCAGTGAGATACCTTACGGAACCACCACGGGCGGCCTGATCGATAGCATCGTGAAGTGCAACGACAAAGGCAAAATCAAGATCAAGAAAATCGACGACAACACAGCCGAACAGTGCGAAATCGTGATTTACCTGAACCCCGGCGTGTCGCCCGACCAAACCATCGACGCGCTTTATGCCTTCACCGATTGCGAGGTCTCCATTTCTCCCAACGCCTGCGTCATCGTCAACCAGCATCCGGCGTTCCTTGGCGTGAGCGAGATCCTGAAACTCAGCACTGACCGCACAATGGAACTCCTGAGCCTCGAACTACGCATCTTGCTCGACGAGTTGGCAAACAGCTGGCATTGGGTGTCGTTGGAGAAGATTTTCTTCGAGAAGGGCATTTATAAAGAGTTGGAGAATAAGGACTACGCCACTTGGGACGACCAACTGACGGGCATTGAGCGGCGTTTTGACCCGTACCGAAAACTGCTGAAACGCGAAATCACGCGCGAAGATGTGGAGAAGCTATGCGAGAAACCCGTGCGCAAGATTTCCAAGTTCGACATCAAGAAAGCTGACGAGCAAATTGCTGATATTGAGAAGCGTATGGAAGAGGCACAATACCACCTCGATCATATCGTGGACTACACCATCGACTATTTCCTGCGCATCAAGGAGAAATACGGCGAAGGACGCGAGCGCAAGACCGAAATTCGCAACTTCGACAATATTTCCGCCGTGGCAGTGGCCGCCAACAACGAGAAACTTTATGTGAACAAGGAGGAAGGCTTCGTTTGCACCGGCGAAGGCCTGAAACGTGAGAAAAACAAGGAGGCTTACGAATACGTTTGCGACTGCTCCGATATGGACGACATCATCGTTTTCCATGAAGACGGCAAATATGCAGTGGTCAAATTACAGCCAAAACTCTTTGTGGGACAAAAAGTTATCCATGTCGATGTGTTCCACAAGAACGATGGGCGCACCACCTATAATGTCGTATATCGCGACGGCAAAAATGGTTCGCCGCATTATGTGAAACGTTTTGCAGTGAAAGGCGTCACCCGCGACAAGGAATACGACCTCACGCAGGGCAAAGCCAACTCTAAGGTGCGTTATTTCTCGTCGAACCCCAACGGCGAGGCCGAGGTAATCAAGGTGACTTTGGTGTTGTTCAACAAAAAGCAGAAAACAGTCGATTACAGGTTCTCCGACTTGGCAGTGAAAGGTCGCGACGCGCGCGGCAACCTGCTCACGAAGTATGAGGTCAAGGAAATCAAGAAGGGCGGGGAAGGCGTTTCAACGCTTGACGCACGCGAGATTTGGTTTGACGACACCGTGCGCCGCCTCAACGCCGACAAACGCGGACAATACCTAGGCGCATTTGAGGGCGAGGACCGTATCTTGCAGATTTTCGGCAACGGAGAGTTCAAGGTTTCGGGCTTCGACCTTAGTACCCACTTCGACGACGACATGGTTGAAATCCGCAAGTTCGACCCCGACGAAATCTTCTCAGTCGTTTATATTGAAGGAGAGACGCAAAAGATCTACCTGAAACGTTTCTGCATCGAGGCCGAAACCAAGTTGAACGCCCGCACTTCCTTCATCGGCGAGCATCCCGATGCGAAATATTTGGGCATGAGCACCGACACTTTGCCGCGCCTGTTGCTGAGTTACAAGGTCAGCGATGCGGGCAACAGTTTCCCCGACGACGAGGTGAATGTTGAAGAGTTTATTGGCATCAAGAGTTACAAGGCGAAGGGCAAGCGCTTGACATCCAGGGAAATAGATAGTTGGCAATTCCTTGAGCCTTTCCAACCTGAACCACAAGAAAGCGAGGTTCCTGAGCCTGTCGAAGGAACGGAAAACGAGGATAGAATCGAAATCAATGCCGCCGATGTGCCGTTGGAAATCGTGGAAACGAAGGAAGAGCCCAAAGGCGACGGCGTACAAATGGATTTGTTTGATAATGTTTAACTCTATTTATCACAAAACTTGCAAAACCTACAAAACAATGAATAAACTCGATAAACGTGTGGCAACTGTACAACCGTGCGTTGCCGGAAAACTGCCGGTTGGCAAGTTTTCCCACACATCAAAAAAACTAAGTTTTGGGTGTTTTGTTTGTTTTGTGGTATTTCTACTGACTTTTACGGGCTGCCAAACAGAATTGAAATTGGCCAAGCGATACATGGCCGAGCGGACCCATATCGCGGCGGCAGTGTATTTCCCCGAACAAGCCGATGTGAAAACGGAATACAACACGCAATATGGCAAAAAAACCGAGGTGTTGGACGGTTTCAGCCAGGATTTGTTCCTCGATGTCATGTACAACGCCTACTCCGATGCGATGGGCGATTATGGTGTTGCCGTCTATGTGCCTGAAAATGCTGACAACGTGCAAGTTGACTCCACGCATTGGTTGGTGATGCTCTCACGAATGGAGATTTCTGGCCAAATCAGGGAATACGAGGATTTCCTGTTTAGCGACACCGACGAGTACAGTTATAAGCATCCTTTGAACACGGTCAATGTGGCCTCGTGGTTCGAAATCAATGATGGCGAGTGGAAACCCATGCTGTTTTGCGAGCACAACCTTATGGACGACTTCGACTCCAAGACCGACTACTCTTTCTGGACCGGCAACTTGGATTATAGCTATTCAATTGACACTCTGCAACTTAAAGATGTATATAACTTCGCGGTTTATCTTGGGAAACTTTATGCAAGCTATACCTACGACTATATGATGAACAATTATATTGGCAAGGAATTGAAGAAAAAAGGCTATTCCTACCAATTGCTGCTGCGCTACGACCCTTATCGTAAGCAATTGCGCTATGCTGATGAGGATGGGTTTGTTGAAGTTGGGAGTTAGGTGTTTTTCTATAGAGGTTACATGTTCAACTCTTTCTCTATCATTTCTTTCAGTTCCAGTGGTTTAACGGTCTTGATGATTCCATCTGCCACAATGCTGATATTGCCCGTTTCCTCTGAAACCACGAGGGCGATGCAGTCGTTCACCTCGGTCACACCGATGGCGGCCCGATGGCGCAAACCGTAATGGCCGGGAATGTTGGTCTTGCTCGTCACTGGAAGGATGCAACGTGCCGCCGTGATACGGTTGTTGCGGACGACCATGGCACCGTCATGCAGCGGACTGTTCTTGAAGAAAATGTTCTCAATCAGCGAATTGCTGATGTCAGCATTGACTATCACACCTGTGGATACGATGTCGTCAAGATTGTTGTTCCGCGTCAGCAGAATCAATGCGCCTTGCTTGATCTCCGACATGTTTTGGCATGACTTTACAATGCTTTCAATGTCCAAGTCGGCATGGTTGTTCACCCGCAAGAACCTTAATTTGTGTGTCAGTTTCCCTTCTTGGGCTTGTGTTCCGATGGTGAACAGGAAACGGCGTATTTCTGGTTGGAAAATGATGATTAACGCAATGAAACCCACGCTGACAAACGCGCCAAGTATGGTGCTCAATAACTCCATGTGCAAGGCCTTGACCACTTGCCAGATGAGGAAAATGGCTACAATGCCAAGAAAGATACTGATGGCAGATGTGCCTTTCAGGATACGAAAGAACCAATAGAACAGCAGCGCGACCAAAAAGATGTCGATGATGTCAAGGATGCGTATTTGGATGAAAAGGTCTGTCATGGCTCGAAATCGTTGTTTTCAAGAAAAAGAATTTTGTGCAAAAGTACAAAAAGAACCGACCAATTCTATGGCTTCTCGTGCATTTTTCACATCGTGAACGCGGAGGATGTCCGCTCCGTTGAGCAAGGCGATGGTATTCAAGACGGTTGTGCCGTTTTCGGCGGTTTGAGGCGTGGTGCCAAGCACCTTATTAATCAACGACTTCCTCGAAATGCCGATGAGCACTGGCAGATTGTTGTAGCGATACCGATTCAAGCCGCTGAGCAACTGATAGTTGGCTTCCAAGCTCTTCCCGAATCCAATGCCTGGGTCGAGGATGATTTGTTGTTCGCCGTAGGCTTCCAATATGGCGCATTGCTTCTCAAAAAACTCCATCAAGGTTTGGTGGATGTCGCCGCCGAGGGCATATTGGTGCATGGTTTCGGGCGTGCCTATGCAGTGCATCATCACATACGGGATGTGGTTTTTGCCGATGTAGGGAAGCATTTCGGTGTCGAAAAGCCCGCCCGAAATGTCGTTGATGAGGTCGGCACCTTCGGCTATACAAGCTTCAGCAATGCTTTTCCTGAAGGAGTCAATGGAGATGAGCGTTTCGGGAAATGCTTTCCTGATGGCTTTCAATATCGGGATGACACGCTCCATTTCCTCTTGCTCCGTAGCAATGGCGTTATTGGGGCGCGTTGAACAGCCACCAATGTCGATGAAGTCAGCGCCATCGGCAATCATCTGTTCGCAATGTTGCAAAGCATTGTCCATCAGGTTGTAACGTCCACCGTCGGAGAACGAGTCAGGCGTTACGTTCAGGATGCCCATGATTGCTGGGCGGTCAAAAACCAAAGTCTTGTACTTGCTTTTGAATTGCATGGTCATTGCGCGTGTCTGTAACCTTTCACTTTGTCCCAGTCGCCGCGTGTGAAGTCGGGCATTTGCACGGGCATTCCGCCGTTAGCGATGGAGGCTGCGGTCAGTTCGCCGAGGCACGACCATTCGGCGGCGTCGTAAACGTCTTGGTCAAGAGGCAGTCCGTTGTGCAGGCAGTAAATCAGGCGGTAGTCCATCACGAAGTCCATGCCGCCATGGCCGCCCACTTCCTTGGCCTTCTTTTCGATTTCGACCGCGATAGGGTGGAGGTAGTCTTTCAAGAGCTTGTCGCGCACCTCGGCAGGCACAAAGCTGTGGGGGTCGAGGTGTTGGCCTTCGGCGAGAAAACCTGCGGGCAGTTTTTCGTCCAAAAGGGTGAAGCCTGCGCTGGGGTATTTGTTTGCGAAACCCTCGGTACCAGTAAGTTGATATAGTCTGTTGTAAGGCCGATAGGTGTAAACGTCATGCTCGATGAGCAAAGTCTTGCCTTTCTCGGTCTGTATCATCGTCGTGGTCATGTCGCCATTGGCGAAGTCGTCCACGCCCATCATTTCCTTGGCGATTTTTTTGCCATTGTAGGACGGCGTGCTCATCGAGACCAAGGTCTTCATGCGGTCGCCGCGATGAATGTCAAAGGCCTGACAGAGAGGTCCCAAGCCGTGGGTTGGATACACGTCACCGGCGTGGTTTTGGTTGAATTCGAGGCGCCAGTTTTCATAATAATCGTTCCAGAAGGGTTCCAAATTGTGAATGTATGCGCCCTCGCCGTGGATGAGCTCGCCGAACATTCCTTTTTGCGCCATGTTGAGCGCGGTCAGCTCGAAGAAATCGTAGCAGCAGTTTTCGAGCATCATGCAGTGGCGTTGGGTTTGTTCGGCCACATCAACGAGTTGCCAACACTCCTCGATGGAGGTGGCGGCGGGCACTTCGACGGCCACATGTTTGCCCTGTCGCATGGATTCCACGGCCATCGGGACGTGGGTCTTCCAGTCGGTGCAGATGTAAACGAGGTCGATGTCGTCGCGTGCCACGAGTTCCTTCCAGCCTTCACGGCCAGTGTAGGCGGCGGCGCGTGGCAGGCCTTTCCTTTCAAGGATGTTGGCCTGCACCTTTTCCACACGGTCAGGCTCGATGTCGCAAAGAGCCACTACGGTCACGCCGTCGATGTAGGTCATGCGATCTACGGCATCGGGGCCGCGCATCCCTAGGCCAATGAAGCCAATGCGCACATTCTCTATCGGGGCAACAGCGAATTGAAGCACGCTCTTCTGTCCTTCAATGCGTTGCGGCTCGTCGAAGACAATCGTGTTGTCAGTGATGCGGTAGTTTCTCTTGACGGCTTCTGTTTCGGTGGTTTGCTTCTCATTGGAGGCGATTGCCGTGGCCAACAGGGAAAGGCCGATGAATAGGAGTAAAATCTTGTTTTTCATAGAGAAATGGATTTAATTTGTTGCAAAAGTAGGAATTATCCACACAAAAACCTTATTTTCGCGAAAATTTTTACTGCAAAGTCAACTAAAGCATTTCAAGCCATGAACGAACTATTCGCCATCGCGGGCCATTTCATCGACCCGAAAACCATCGGAAACATTGAGCCTTTGGGCAACGGACTCATCAACGACACCTATAGGATTATGGTGGACGGCCGGCCAAAATATGTGTTGCAGCGCATCAACAACGCCGTTTTCACCGACGTGGACATGCTGCAATCGAACATAGAAGCAGTGACGAACCACATCAAGGAAAAATATGAAAGCCAAGGCATCAATGACGTCTATCGCCGTGTGTTGCATTTCCTGAAGGCCGACACAGGAAACACTTATGTCGTTGAAAACGAGAAATATTGGCGTGTCATGGACTTCATCGCCGACAGCTACACCTACGAAGCCGTCACGCCTGAGTATGCCTATTTTGCAGGGCGTTCTTTCGGCGATTTCGAGTCGCTTTTGACGGATTTGGAAACACCAATAGGGGAGATTATCCCTGGTTTTCACAACATTGAGTTCCGTTTGAAACAATTGGAAGAAGCCGTGGCCGAGGATAAAGTAGGCCAGATGCGCGAGGTTGAAGTCCAAAAGTTCGTTGAAAAAATCCGGGAAAAGGCCGACGAGATGTGCATAGGCGAGAGGCTATATCGCGAAGGCAAGTTGCCCAAGCGTATCTGCCATTGCGACACGAAGGTGAACAACATGCTTTTCGACAAAGACGGCCAAGTGCTCTGCGTCATCGACTTGGACACCGTCATGCCGAGTTTCGTCTTCTCCGATTTCGGCGACTTCCCCCGCTCGGCGGCCAACACCGGAGCCGAGGACGACAACAACCTCGACAACATACAATTCAACATGGACATTTACAAAGCCTTCGCAAAAGGCTATCTCGAAGGCACTGTCTCGTTCCTCACTCCTCTTGAAAAAGAGCTGCTGCCTTACGCCGCCACGCTCTTCCCTTATATGCAGGCCGTGCGCTTCCTCACCGACTACATCAACGGCAACACCTATTACAAAATCAACTACGCCTGCCACAATTTGGTGCGCACGCGAGCACAATGGAAGCTTTTTGAGGAAGCAATGGCACACCTGGAGGAAATGAAAGCCATAATAAACAGCTGACAATAAGACAGTTATTATTTCATTCCTTAAAATAATCCGCTATTGCTCCATTACATGGTTCTGGGGATTCCAACGCCGATTTTGCGGCTTTCAAACCCAAGGTAACAGACGGCAAGCCATTTATGCCCAATGCGTTGGCATAAACAATACCCGAAAGGAAGGCGTCGCCGGCTCCCACCACATCCACCACATGAGCGGGAAGGGAAGCGAACCACTCCGAATTCCCTTCCGTCGAATACAACACGCCATTTTCGCCCGAAGTCACAAAAACCTCTTTTATTCCATTGTCATTCAATATTTTGGCAGAATCTGTCACGTTTTTTTCTCCCGTCATGGACTGGGCTTCTGATTCATTGCACTTCAAGGCATGAAACGACTTTTTTCGTGAACCATCCAGTGCTTCGACCAGAACCAAGGCACGTTTGGGCGAAACAGTATCGATGTACAAGGGAACCTCACAAAAATCGATGAGATGGCACAAGGCCTCGGCGGTCAAGAGCGTATCGGCAACCACCAAATCCGAGCGGTTGATTTCGTTCATCTTGTCCTTCAGCCATTCCAAATCCATGCGTCGGTTGAGTGTGATGTCGGAAACTGCGGAAAGCATGTTTCCTGTTTTGTCGTTGAAACTGAGGAAGATTGGACTTTTCTCGTTTTGGAACCGCGTTGAGAGCGACAGGTCGATGCCCAAGTGCTGGCATTCTTCCATCATTTGCGACGCGAAACCGTCGCCGCCGAAGATCGTCACCAAGCTCACATTCAAGCCTAACAGACTGAGATTGTGAGCAATATTGCGAGCCACGCCACCATGATGGAAACTGATTTCAGCAGGTGTGCAACCGCCTTGAAGGCTATCGCCATGCCGCTTCACCGCTATATCGATGTTGGACTCGCCAATGACCGTGATTCTCATGTGTGAAAATTTGCCCAAAAGTAAGAAACTTTCGCGATTATTTGCCTATCCCGATTAAATTTTGTTATTTTGGCTTTTCAAATCAGTAGGTTATGGGACAATACAAGAAAAAAAGCCGCCGCAACTACAAGTATCATGCTATTACCTTCAAGCTTTCGGCAGGGCAATATCGCTCGTTGCGCAACTATTGCAAGGCTCGAAAAACCACTCCCATCAAACTGATCAAGAGAAACATAGAACGTTTCATCTCCAATTACGAATATGAAGTTCCTAATGAAATCTATTTGACCGAAAACCAGTTGGAGTTGTTTCAGGAGTGATGAAACGGGATGCGGTTTTGTATGGATCGCCCCAAAGTGACCTCATCGACAAACTCGAGTGCATCGCCAACGGCAATGCCTTTCGAGATGACAGATATTCTCCCTTTGAAGTCGTTCAACTGGCGGAAAATGAAAAAGTTGGTCGTGTCACCCTCGATGGTGGCAGGAAGAGCGAGAATGATTTCCTTAATATCCTCATTTTTTGCTCGTTGCACCAATTGCGCGATTTTCAGGTCGTTGGGAGAGATGCCTTCAATAGGGCTGATGACTCCACCTAAGACATGATACAAACCGTTGTAGGAAGCAGTGCGCTCGATGGCCAACACGTCGCGCATGTCGGCCACCACGCAAAGCGTGTTCTCGTCGCGTCGCGGATTGCCGCAAATGGAGCAAAGCCGTGTGTCGCTGATGTTATAGCACCGCTCGCAAAGCCTGATGTTGTGCTTCATCTTAAGCAGAGAATCAGCAAGTTGCTCAGTTTCCAATTGGTCTTCATTGAGCAAGTGCAATGCAAGTCGCAAGGCTGTTTTCCTGCCGATTCCAGGCAGTTTGGAAAGCGAATCGACCGCGTTTTCAAGCAGTATGGATGAATATTCCGCCATAATATTGGGCGCAAAATTACGTTATTTCCTTAAATTTGCAGCTTAAAAACCACTGAAATCATGAAAAGATTTTTCATCATCATCGCGGCACTATGGCTTGCTTTCCCTGCCATGGCGCAAGAATACAACCAAACCGACTCGAAAGGTCGTCGCCAAGGGTTATGGGCGGATTTCTACGCTAACGGGCAAAAACGCTACGAAGGCCGGTTCAAGAACGACAAGTGCCAAGGGACGTTCAGCTATTACGACGAGCAGGGCAACTTGAAGGCCACCAACGAGTTTGACAAGACTGGCGAGAAGGCGCTCAACAAGACTTTCGCGCCCAATGGCCGCTTGATTGCCACGGGCTATTACCTGAGTCAAAAAAAGGACGGAGAATGGAAGTATTTCGACAAGGAAACAGGCCAATTGCTCCTTGCCGAGGACAACAAGGACGGCCATGTGCATGGCTGGTCGAGGATATACAATCCAAAAAACGGCGTTTTGGCCGAAGAGACACAATATGTGGGAGGCGTGCCAGAAGGCCCATGCAGAAAATATTCTGACACAGGCGTGCTTGTAATGGAATGTCAATACCATCAAGGGCAGCTTGAGGGCACGGCCAAGACATATTATCCCAACGGAGTGCTCAAGGAAGAAGGACAATATGCCAAAGGCGCAAAAACGGGACAATGGAAAACCTACAATGAGGACGGCGACCTCATTGCAACGGACGCTTTCGAATAATCTTAATCCCTTGGCTTAGGGACAGGCGCGAAGATAATCCTCAAGGTTCTGTCGGCCGTACTTGGTGGCCAACTTGTAGTATTCGCAAGCTTTGTCCTCTTCATTGAGGAGGAAATACACACGCCCTGTGTTGAAATAGGCATCGGCATAGTCGGGCTTCAGCTCGATGGCTTTCTCGAAATCCTCGATGGCTTCCCTATACTTTTTCCTGTTGATTCTTACGCAGCCTCGATTGTAATAGGCTTCATAGTTGCTTTTGTCGTATTTGATGGCTTTGTCCAAGGCTTCCTCGGCTTTCTCAAATTGGCTGTAAACCATCATCAGTTTGTATCCTTCGTCCATGTAAAAACGCGACTTTGCAGGATCTTGACAACTGTACAGGCTTATCCCCAAGCCTAACAAAACAACAAAATTGAATATCTTCATGGTTTCCATATTTTCCGCAAAAATACAAAAAAAGTCCGAAAGCGCGAGGCTTCCGGACTTTTTCGTGCCCACAAAAGGGAAACTTACTTGACAATCACCTTGGCGGCAACCTTGTTACGGCTGTTCTGCAAGTGGATGATGTAGAGTCCGCTTGCGAGGTTGTGGCTGATGCGTTCAATGCTGTTTGCATTGACTTGGCGTTGCATCATGGGCTGGCCGAGAAGGTTATAGACCGTCATGACATAGTGGCTTTCCTCGGCGTTTTCGATGACGAACTCGTTGCCTGTGTTCCAAACCGTCACATTGGCGTCTTCGCCTTCTTCCACGCTGGTATAGGTCAAGTCGATGAAGATGGGCGTTTCGAGGCCGCCATTCGGGTTCACGGTGTTGCCTTCAGGTTGCCAGAATCCGTTTTCGGTGCTGTAGATGGTATTCGACGTGCCATCCAACTTGACGATGGCGATGTAATTGATTCCGCTTTCGTTGTCGTTAGGCAGGATACCGCCAAACCAGCCATCGTTTCCAGCCACCAATTCCTTGTAGAAGTTGGCATACTGGTTGATGCTGCTGTAGTCCACGCCGACCGTCTCGATGCTGGTGGCGTAAATCGGGCGCAATTCGTCGGCTTGGGCATACATCATGGCAAAGCCTCTCGGGGCTTCAACGCTCTTGGCATAGAAGGCCGTGCCTTGGTATTCGTCGCGTTCGGTGCCAAAGTTAAGCACCGTGGCGTAGTCTTGCGAGGTGAAGGTATAGGCCACGCTGGTGCCATCGTTGCCGTCATTGACGCGAATCCTCAGATACACTTGGTTGCCAGGCGTGAAGCGTGCATTGGCGGTAGGTTCATTGACACACCAAACGGTGGCTTTGCCTTCTTCGTCGGTGGTGAACATACCATATCCGCCTTCTGTGGCAAGGCTTGGGCTGGTGCTGCGATAGAACATGTCGGCATCGGCATAAATCACATTGCCTGCTCCAGCAGTTTCTGGACCGTCGTTGCTATCGACGAACTGGTTGGTGTAACGATAAGTGGTGTTGGGCGCAAGGTTGTGGACAAACACCTCTGTTGCCACGGGCACACGGTTGTTGTTCGAACCATTGTTGCCTTGGATGTAAAGCGGCACAATCGACTCGATGTAGGGCTCGCCTTCGCCGATGACGATACCGGTCAGCGTGACTGTTTCAGTGGCGCCGCCACCATTGTGGGTGATGGTGCCAGTGTAAGTGCCTGAATCAAGTCCTGCGGCCATGCGCACATAAACTGTCAGCGGCTGGTTGGTGATGATGCCGTTGGCAAACTCAAGGCTCAGGCTGCTGCCGAAGTTGGCATTGTCGAGCGCAATCTGGAAGTTGTCGGAAACCGTGACGCTAACGTTCCCTTGGCCTTCAAGGTTGGCGGAAGTCAGGATGTAAGTCTTGGATGCCGAGGGGCCTTGTCCAACCAGGTATTCGAAATCCAAGGCGTTGGGTGTGGCCGTGATGCTCGGTATGCCTGCGTTGTCGGATGTGAGCATGATGTCATCAACTTCCCAAGCTGCGGCTTCGTCCTCGGTACAGGTGTATTTGTAGGCTATGTAGCAGTTGTTGCCACTATAGCCGTCCAAGCTGATGGAACCGGATTCAACCCAGTTCCAGCTGCCTTGCGATAGGGCGCAATCCAACGGCTGCCAAGTGGCTGTGGTCGGGTTGCTGCCGTCGTAGTCGTTGGAGAAGAACACCTCTATTTCGTTGCCGTTGTAGTTGCGAGCCGTGCGGAAGGTAAGCACAACGCCGGTGTAGCTGTCCAAATCGAAGGCGGGCGAGATGAGCCAGTCCTCATTGGCACCATGGTTGTATCCATTGATGTAGGCATAGTGGTTGCCTTGATGGTCAGCGATGGTCCACTCGGTTTCGTCGCCTTCCACGCTCACCTGCGTCCAGCCATGCCAGTCGCCTTCCCAGTCTTGGTTGAAGATGATGTTCAGGTTGGTGTTGATGACGTATGAAGCGCTCGCCACAGGGCTGTCGTTGTATTCATCCTTTGAAGCGTAGGCCCAAATGGTCGTGCTTTCGGCCACGGTGATGGCGTCTTCGTATTCGGTCCACGGACCGTTTTCGGAGGTGGTGCTGAAATGGATGGTGGCTCCATCGGTGGCGCAATTGATGGTTACTTCCTGGGCGGCATAATAGGTGCCGGCGGCAGGCGAGAAGGTCGGGATGGCCACGGTGGGCGTGCCGCCGCCTTCGCCTTTCCTGAAGATGTCGAGGAAGAAGTTGTACTCAGCATTGTTCATGTTGCTGGTTGAGTAGGCACCCACCACACTGGCGCTTTCCGTCACGCGGAGAGCGAAACCACGGCTGTCGGTATCGACATTGATGATGTTGAAACCAGTATAGTTCGGGACCATGGCTGCGTCTTCCGAAGTGCCTAAGCTGATGTTCCATGTGGTTTTGTCGCCCGTGAGGTTGAAGTTGGTGCTGCTGTTGTAGCTGATGGTCTGACCATCGGCATTGGTGAAGGTGTAGCCATTGGCGGTGATGTTCACTGTCCAATAATAGCTTTCTTCGCTGCCGGCAATGGATTCGGGGATGATTTCGTCAGTGTCGCTCATGGCGCTGGTGAAATCGGTGGTGCCGAGTTTTCCGCTGGTCAGCGTGTTGGCGATGGCCTTGTAGGCATTGGCAGTGGCATTGTATCGAGAGGCAAGGATGACCTTGTCGCCATCGGCAAGGGCGCTCAGATCGCCGATGCGGACGTAGTCGCCTTCGACGGGTGTGGGCGGCGTGGGTTCATCTTCGATGACGTATTCAGCCGTGGCGATGGCACTGTCTTCGTAGCCGTCCATCACGGCGAAAGCCTTCACCGTCGTCGTCGTGTCAATGGTGATCGGCGTGGTGTAAACGGTGCTGTTCGTGGTCGGGTTGGTGCCGTCGGTGGTGTAGTATATCGTAGCATCTTCGGTGGCGCAAGCGATGCTCACGGTTTGCGTTTCGGTGTAGGTGCCTGCGGCGGGGGTGAACACGGGTGTGGCCACTATGGGCGTGGGTGGAGTCGGAGCGTCGCCAGTTTTGACGAAGAGATCCAAGAAGAAGTTGTATTGCGATGCTTGGGCATTCGTCATGTTCGAGGTTGAATAGGCACCAAACACGTTGAAATTCTCGCTAGGATTATAGCGCAAGGCAATGGCGCGGTTGTCTGTATCCACATTGATGATTGTGAAGCCGTTGTAGCTCGGCACCAGAGATGCTGTGTCGGAAACAGCATTGGCGATTGTCCATGCAGTCTTGTTGCCAGTGAAGTTGAAATTGGTGCCACTGTTGTAGCTAAGCACGTCGCCGTTGGCGTTGGTGAAGGTATAGTTGCTACCGTTCACGCCAACCGTCCAATAGTACTCGTTTTCGGCATCCGCGATGGCTGCGGGAAGAATTTCGTTGTTGTTGTCGGTGATGCTGACAAAGGCCGTATAGCTCAACTTGTTGTTGGTAAGCGTGTTGGCAGCGGCTTCGTAGGCATTGGCAGTGGCGTTGTATCTCGAAGCGATGATTACTTGGCTACCATCGGCGAGTTGGCTCAAGTCACTGATGCGGACGTAGTCGCCCTCGGTGGGCGTAGGCGGCGTGGGTGCGTCGCCGGTGACGGTGCCGCTGACGTTGACGTAAACCGTGTCGGCGCCAGCCGAGGCGAGGGTCAGTTGTTCGGTGTAGGTTCCAACAGCGAGGCCTGCCTTCATCCGTACATAAATCTTGATGGAATAGAAACCGCCCGAAATGGCATTGACAACGGCTGGGTCTTCCGGAGTGAACAATGTGTCGCCGAAAGTCGACACCTCAAAGCTCTCCGACGGGAACACCTTGGCCGACTCCGTCAGATGGCCGCCTGCAAACTCGAAATAGGTGAGTTCAGAAGGGCCGTTGCCGAAAACGTAGGTCAGGCCCGAAAGCGATGATGGCGTGGCGGTAAGGGTCGGACGGTGGATATACGTCACGTCGTCGGTACTCTTCACCAGCAGTTGTGGGGTGTTGTAGCAACTAACCACACCCGTCAGGCAGACGATGTCGCCTTGTGCCATCCCTTCCACTTCGGGGATTTTGTAGACGTTGAGCGTCTCGCCGCCTTGCGTGATGACCGTGATGTCGTTGGGGTTTATGGCGCCGATGACGACACTGTCGATCTTCACGCGGGTCGATTGCAAGAGGTTTTCGGCAGCGAAGTCGGCATTGATTTCGGCGATGGTGGCTTCGGCCAACGGCAGGGCGTTGCCCGAAGATAGGACGGCAAACCCGTCGCCGTCGTTTCCGTTGATGCCCGTCAGCCCGACGGGGCCTTTGTCAACGGTCTTTTTCACATATGGACGCGCGCTGGCGCCAGGGGGCAG
>ODAI012417427.1_pt1 | contig 16263 bp, 18 predicted proteins | sample 1539321 | NCBI WGS metagenome assembly ODAI01 (sample SAMN02144231, study PRJEB22623) | gut metagenome | biome: sheep rumen | host: Ovis aries | place: New Zealand
TACATCAAAGGTACCGAATAATGATCAGACCCCCGTAAAAAAGTACGGGGGTCATTTCAAATGATAATATCAGTATGTGATGCTTTACTTTATCATCTCCATGAATTCTTCTTCGGAAATGATCTTAATGCCAAGTTCCTGTGCCTTTGTAAGCTTGCTGCCGGCTTCCTCACCTGCAAGAACAAAGTCTGTCTTTTTTGAAACAGAACCGCTTACCTTTCCACCGAACTTCTCTATGAGTTCCTTGGCATCGTTTCTTTTTAATGTGGGAAGAGTACCAGTCAGAACAAAAGTTTTTCCTGCAAAGCGGTCATCCTGCTGTACCTTTTCATATTCGGTATTTACTCCACATTCTTTTAGACGTTGAATCAAAGCAATCATATGCTCCTCATGAAAAGCGTTATAAACGCTCTGGGCCATGACCTCACCGAATCCGTCGATACCGGATATTTCCTCGGCTGTTGCTGACATTATACTATCAAGTCCGCCAAATTTAGCACAAAGAAGCTTTGCTGAAGCCTGACCTATATTTCTTATACCCAGACCGAATATAAGCCTGTCAAGGGAGACTGATCTTGATTTTTCAATAGCAGTAACAAGATTATGTGCTGACTTTTCCTTGAAACTGTCAAGAACCAAAAGATCATCTTCCTTGATGTTGTAAAGGTCTGCCACAGAAGTTATTAATTTATTGTCAAGCAGCAAACGAACTATCTGCGGACCTAATCCGTCGATGTTCATAGCTCCCTTTGAGGCAAAATGAACTATACTGCGGAATATCTGTGCAGGGCATTCAACATTAGGACAACGCACAGCTGCTTCATCCTCGGACTTTACAAGCTTTGTATGACATACAGGACATTCATCGGGAAGCATGAAAGCACCTTCTGAATTCTTTTCGACCGAGCCTAAAACTTCGGGAATGATATCACCTGCCTTGCGTACCCTTATTGTATCACCAATATTTATATTTTTTTCTATTATAAGATCCTGATTATGAAGCGTCGCACGTGATACCTGAGTACCTGCCAGAAAAACAGGTTCAAATACAGCGACAGGTGTAACTGCGCCGGTCCTGCCGACATTCAGTTCTATATCGATAAGTTTTGTGTTCTTCTCTTCCGGAGGAAATTTATAAGCAACTGCCCATTTAGGAACTTTTGCCGTTGCACCGAGAATATCACGATGCTTGAAATCGTCAACTTTTATAACGACGCCATCAATATCATAAGGAAGATCAAATCTGCTCTCCCCTATCTCATTTATACGAGCAATTATCTCATCAGAAGTGCTCACTTGTTTGTAGTCGGGAACCGTCTTGAACCCCAGTTCTTTCAGATAATCCAACGATTGCTTGTGTGCAGTAAGTTCCTTGCCATCGACCTGCTGTACATTAAAAACAAATATATCAAGCTTGCGTTTAGCCGCTATCTTAGGATCTTTCTGCCTTAGTGACCCTGCTGCTGCATTTCTGGGATTTTTAAAAGGCTGTTCGTCATTATCCTCCTGCTCTTTGATAAGACTTAGAAAAACATTTCGAGGCATATATACCTCGCCGCGGACTTCTATCATCGGAAGGGAACTGTCTATCGTAACAGGAATTGAGCGTACAGTTTTGAGATTTTCAGTTACGTTCTCTCCAACAAATCCATCACCGCGAGTAGAACCTACTGTCAGTTGACCGTCATGATATTCCAGAGAAACGGACAGGCCATCTATTTTGGGTTCAACTACGAATACAGGATCGCTTACACTCTCCCTGACCCTGTCAACGAACTCTCGTACCTCATCAAAGGAAAAAACGTCCTGCAAAGAACCCATCTGAACTTTATGGGTAACTTTCTCAAAACCAGAAACAGCTTCACCGCCTACACGCTGAGTAGGGCTGTCCTTGCGAATAAGGTCAGGGTTTGCCGCTTCAAGCTTTTTAAGCTCATTCTGAAGCATATCATATTCATAGTCGGAGATCTCGTTCCTGTCTTCCACATAATAAAGCCTTGAATGATAATTGAGGATTTCGACCAGCTCATCTATCCTTTTTTTTGCGCTTTCCTTTTCAGACATTTTTACTGCCGCCTTTCTCGATATATTAAAGATATTATAGCATATCGGTTTATCAAAGTCAATCGAAAAATCTCCTTCAGAACTATCTTTTTATCATAAATATACCCGCACTTTTATAATTATAGTACGGGTACATCTCAGCATAATACATTTAAATTTCAGGTTACATCGAATATACGGATATTCTCATTGGGAATGGAAACTTCGCTCAGAAGTATGTCTTTTATGGCAGCCGCTTCGCTCGCTATCAGACCTTCATCGCCTGCTTTAACAACTATATTAGCATTATCTCCGTCAAGATAGCACACACAATCCGTAAAACCTGCTGCCTTTACAAGTGATTCTATCTTGCTTTCTGATTCCATAAGACCTGTCATAGCAGCAGCTTCTTTAGCTGCAACGTCTTTTTCCTCCTCAGTGGCATCACCACCGTTAATAATAGTTTTAAGGGTTTCTTTTGCCTCATCGCGGGCATTCATTCGATCTAACCTTGCTCTGGCAAAATAATCCTCGGTATTCTTGTCCGCACTTACAAGTTCCGCTTCACCATACTCTACAGTAGGCTTTTGTATCTTGTCAGTAACCTTGATCTCACCGCCCGATGAAGTAACTGCATAATTTGCATATACAGCTATGCCGAGCATAAGTGTCATGCCTGCTAATACTATCTGTTTTTTGCCTATAATAAAACTTGGTTTTTTCATTGATCTTACCTCTTTCCGTTTATCTGCATCCAGCTTCAACACAAACCCTTGTAGACGATATATTCAGGGCGGTCGAAACAGTTTTCTGGACCCTTTCATTGATGCTGATGTCCCCTCCTCCCTCACATACTATAACCACTCCGCCTATTTGAGGATCAATGATCTTTCTAACAAGCGGCTTTCTTTCACCGTTGCACTCGGTAATGACGATTTCCTCGTCTGTTTTTTCATTTCGTCTGTCTGCATTAACATCAGATGATCTGCTAATATTTTCAGCATATATGTATTCTGTACTGCTTTCAAGCGATATCATCACTTCACACTTTCCTACTCCGTCTATCTGTTCAAGAAGCTTTTTTAGCTCTCTTTCAGTCTGTTTTCGGAAATCATCATTCTCATCACTTTTAATGATCGTGATATCTTTGTCTTGACTTTCATCGTTGTTTTCGGGAATAAACTCTGACAGCATTATCATTAGCATTCCTGCTGCTCCGATGATAACAGCTGCTTTGATCCTTCCGTTATCGGTTTTAAACTTATTCGCCAACCATTGAAGCTTCATTATCCTCTATCAGCCCTACTCTCACGTATTCTCCGCCGATCTCATCTGAAATTATCTTTTCTGCATGAGATACCTGTGATATGTCTGCAACAGCAACCATGACCTCAACTATATCCAGTTCATTTTCATCGTTAAGCTGAAGATTAGTATTGACCTTTGCTCCGCTTATATCATTTTTATTCAGCAGATCAATGAAATATTCATCAATCCGATCCTCTGCTTCTTCAAGGAAGATCTCAGATACATCAGATGACGTATTATTGATCTTATGATCTATTTCAGACGATAAATCTATCTCTCGGAGTGTCAGCCTGAACCCGTCCGTTGAAAAACCGCTTATAATTGACACTAGAACAGCTATACCGATCAGTGAGACAAGATGTTTTTTCATCTTGCCAACAGGTGATATCATATTTAAAACGGAGCTGACGATACCCATCATACAGGCTGTCAGCACAAGAGATCTTATAAAAGACATTTTTTTACCCCATTGTCATAAACGACATAACAGCTGCCGTTGCTACAAGGAATGATGAAGTAATAGCTATAAGTATACTTACACCGACAGACAAAACAGAATCCAGAGTTCTGTATAGTTCCGCCGTTCTTTTCAATCCGAGCAACTCGTTTGCTATCCTTCCCGCCCATAAAGTAACACGCATAGATAATATCATAAGGAAAGGACGAAGTGCAATAACAAATACCACAGCCATACCGAAGCCTCCTACAGCGGACCTTATAACACCGACTCCGCTTTTGACTGCCAGATAAGCATCTGAAACCGAACTGCCAATAACAGGGATAAAATTTGAAGCGGTAAAACGAATTGTTCTTGCTGCCACAGAATCTGCAGCAGCACAGGTCACTCCCTGTATGGTCAGCAAACCTACAAATACTATCATCACAGCTGCCAGGAGCCATACTGTGAATCTTCGTACGGTTTCTGCTGCACCCGATATTTTAATGCGAGTATCTATAGCCGATACGACAGCCATAGCTGTTAATGATGACAAAAAAGGCATGAGCACCACAGAAGCTATATACTCTGCCACTTCACATAAAAACAGAGTAGATGATGTATATACTCCTGCAGAAGCAGGATTTCCGCCTGCAGTAGATACTGCGGAAAATACAGGGATATATGTTATCATAAATCTGTTTATACAGCTTAATGAATCCTTCAACATATCAAGGCTCGGAGAAAACGCATCTACCATTACAGCTATCACAACGATCACGCATACAGTACCGTATGTGTTTTCGATATCCGAATTTTCAGATCCCAGAAAACTTACGGCAGAATACAGTATAGTTACAGCAATTATCCGCCCAAGCATCATAACGGGAGCTTTGAGAGAAGATAAAAAACGATCCAGCAGCCATCTGAAAAATTGTCTCATGTCAATTGTTTCGATCCCGACCGGTTCTGACGGAGATATCCCAAGCTCTGAAATATCTTCAGCTGTGCTGTCGTCAAGATCTCTACTAAGTTCGTAATCTACTTGCTCTCTCAACCTGTCAAGACGTTCAGAAGCAGCCGAAACAATGACTACAGGACAAAAATATATCATGAAGAATATAAGAACAGAAAACACAATGATCTTTTTCATAATTTGACCTCACTGAAGAAGTGACTTCAAAAAACATATCAACGTCTCAAGCATAGGCAGAACCAACAGAACAAGTGCCGTTTTTCCTGCAATCACTGTCTGTTCGGCAAGGGCAGATTCTCCGCTGTCACGGCATACACCCGATGTGAATCCAGTGATATGACATATTCCAAGACCTTTCAGAAGTATACGAAGATACTCAGGATCCAAACCACTTATAGTAAACAACGAACGGATCTCAGCTATGATACCGCTTAGAGAACCCACTGTTTTTAGCAGGATAACAATGCAGGATACAGCTGTAAGTAGAAATCTTATCTCACGGGTATCAGTTTTCAGCCACAGGCACATTACTGCAGAAAACATGGCAAATGCACAGATAATAATAATATCCATCATCCGAGCCCGAAAATTCTCTTGATAGTTTCAAAAAGCTCTCCTATCTTGCTGACAACCATCATAAGCACAACTACAAGTCCCGCCAGGGTCGTCATCATCGCCTGTTCATCTCGTTCAGCACGTTTAAGGAGCTGATTCAGAACCGCAACGATTATTCCGATAGCAGCAATTTTGAAAATGAGATCAATATCCATAGTTTTCACCTAAATCATCAACAAAGCTGCGGTCAGCCCTGCTGACACTCCCACTGCTCTGTAGATACCTGTGTATTTTATTCTCCTTTTACAGGCATCCTCCAAAGCCGCATCAATGTCACACCTGATAAGAGCATTCTGTGCAAGCTGACCGTCAAGATCAGTACACCCGAATTTAGCAATATGATCTGCCAGTACATCACACATCTCAAGACCGCTTGTCCTTATCCGATATGATACGGATTCTGTGATATCTTCTTCAACCGAAGAAAAAAGACGGTCATAACATCCGCCTTCGGAAGATATACGCCCGAACAATTCCGTTGTATCAAGACAGCATGAAGTTAGATATATGTCGATCCTTGCCATAAGACCGCTCAGTTCCCTGAGCTCGTTTTCACGCTTTTTCAGTCCAAGCACAGCATTTTCACCAACTATGACACCTGCTGACGTAATCAGTATAAACCCTACTATACCAAGCACTGTAGTTCACCTGCATTTCGTACTTCATGTATCCTGTGATCTTTGAGAAAAACTGCGCCATCAAAGACACCGTCTGAAACCAGCTTTGAAATATTCGGTTTGTGGATAAGATCCGACAAGGCCGAGCAGTGACATGAAGCTATAAGCTCAGCACCTGAATCTACTGCATATTCAAGAGATGAGATATCTTCCGCTGAACCTATCTCATCACATACTATTACCTGCGGTGACATAACCCGGACCGCTGTCTGTACGGCTTCTTTACGAGGATATCTGTCAAATACATCTGTCATTATACCAATATCATTCGCAGGTATGCCGCCCACAGAAGCCGCGATCTCACCTCTCTCATCTATAAGTGATGTCCTGTATCGATGGCCGCAAAGTCTTGTTAAGTCACGAAGAAATGTTGTCTTGCCCGATGATGGCGCACCCGCTATCAGTAATGAACGCGGCGCTGCTGACATAAAACGATCAAATATACTTCCAGCGCAGCCTTTTATCTCACGGGGTATACGTATATTTAACGAAGTTATATTTTTAACATTAACGATCTTTCCGTTATCTGCACAAGCAGTACCTGATATTCCTATCCTGCATCCGTTTTCATAAACAGCATAACCTTCGCACAACTGACTGATACTGCTATGCATAGAAAATCCAAAGGCTCTCGAACAAACTGTCAATAGATCTTTTGATGATACACATATATTATTATCAGGTGTAAAAGTACCATCGGACAAAGTTATCGTGAATGGTCTTCCTGCCCGCAGCCGTATCTCACAGATCTTAAGCTGTACTCTTTGCGGAAGCTTACTTATTATATCTGCGATATATAAAGGCAGAAGCTTCAATGCACATTTCAATACCGTATTTACGATCATCAGTGTCACTCCTTTGCTTGTCCCTGATAAATATATATGCGGTACGAGGAAAAATATACCTACAAAAACAAAAATGCTGCTGTCATTTCAATAGACAGCAGCAAATTATAATTGTTATATTTATTCTTCCCTTGCAACTGATACCTCATTTACTTCATCTATGGAAGGGATATCCAGCTGCATTAGTTCTTCCGCTGTAAGCGGAGTGCGTTCCGGCGGTTTTTTATAAAGATGTGCAACATTATTCATATAATACTCAGTGCTGACGGGAAGATTTTTCTTGCGTAACTTATTCTCCACAGAACCTCGTATAAAGCTGTAAGCTAGTGCAGAAGTCGGAACAGCAAACACCATTCCTCCAAAGCCGAACAGACCGCCGAACAATATCAGGGAGATCAGCACCCAGAATCCGGGAAGTCCCGTAGAATCACCTAGTATCTTCGGGCCTAGGATATTACCGTCAAACTGCTGTAGTACCACAACAAAGATTATGAATATGATACACTTCTTGGGCGCGATAAGGAGTATCAGAAGTCCCGTTGGGACTGCACCGAACAGAGGACCGAAAAATGGGATGATATTGGTAACTCCGATCACTACGCTTATCATAGTCGCATAAGGCATACTCATTATAGTAAGACCTATGAAGCATATCAGACCTATAATAATGGAATCAATTATCTTTCCTGTTATAAAGCCTGAAAAAACAGTATTGGCCTGTTCAAATGCAGACATGAGCTTTTCGCAGGTGCGCTTTCTTGTCATGGATATTATTATCTTCTTAATCTGAGCCAGAAGTTTTTCCTTGTTGCAAAGCATATATACGGATACTATAAAGCCGAGCAGGAAATTCTTAACAACAGTAACAATGCCCCAGGCACCTGAAAGAATATTTTCAAGCATGGGTTTAAGTTTATCATAGATAGTTCCGACGTCAGTATTGAAATCTGAAAGCCACTTGGTTGCCGACTTTTCAAGCGAAGGATAGTTGCGGAATATTTTATTTATCCATTTCTGGACGCTCTCAACTATCGAACCTGCATTGTCAAAAATATCCATTACTGATTTTATAAGTTCCGGGACAACTATTGCAACAATACCTGTGACGATACCGAGAAACAAAAGCTCGGTTATTATAACAGAAACTGCCTTTATAAGCTTTGAAAATCCGGGCTTTTTTTCTTCAGATTTGTTAAACCTTTGCAACAGTTTGCTTGTTCTCTCCATGACAGGGTTTGTAAGAAATGCTATGACCAACCCCCATGTCACAGGCTGAAGAACGTCAAAAAAATTATAGATACTTTCGAGTATATCAGAAATATTATTAAGTGCCAGAACAAGCAGTACATTTACAGCAATTACGACTGCAGCATAAACAGCGATCGTCTGATACTTTTTATTTGCATATATTTTCATAGTCTGTCCTTTCTTAAAAATATTTACTATTATTATAACACAAAAACAAAAAAAAGTCCAGCAAATTAAATATTTTTCTTTCAGTTTATTGGCAACATACAGATTATCATTAAATTCAAAAAAACTGAATCAGAAGATCTCTTAATTAATGAATAATCCGATCATCTCTCTGATGCACCAAATTAATTGGTGTAATATCTGATATTTTAATATGTAGCGGTTATCCTTGATATAAAGAGTTTAAGTAGGTGCGCTAAATAGATAACTATAATAAATGGTCTTCAAATTCTCTTGACAATTTAACTAATGTGTGTTAATATAAATTTATTAATTAAGATATGTGTTTTGATGAATAAGAAGTTCACAATTTCAAATGTACAGACTTTTTCTATCACCCAAATGATACTAATGATCGTATACACAAGAAATTGTTTTTCACGCATAAAGCCACTGAATATAGAAAGGATATATCTATGAAATTAGATCCCAGATTTCTCACCCACGAAACAAAGGGTGAACACTATATGATCAGCACAAGCAATACCAGTTTCAAAGGTATCGTTAAAAACAATGAAACAGCAGCATTCATTATCGAATGCCTTAAGTCAGATATCACTGAAAGTGCTGTAGTAGATAAGCTCCTGGCTGAATACAAGGATGCTGATCGTAAGACGGTAGAGCGTGATGTTACGAATACTATCAGCAAACTTCGATCGATAGGTGCTATAAACGAATGAACCAAAACTATAATGACATCATTTATCTGCTTTACTGTGCTGTAAACGGTATAGAACCTGACTCTGTGAGGATAAAGAACATTGATATTGAAAGACTTTATCAGCTTGCAAAATACCATACTGTACGTGCAGCGGTAAACATCGCCTTGAAAAGCGCAGGCGTAGTCGATAATAAATTCGATCAGGCATACAAGAAGGCTTTACGAAAGAATATCTATTTGGATATGGAACGCATATCTATCCTCTCTGATTTTGAAAACAACCGGATCTGGCATATGCCGCTTAAAGGTGCGATATTAAAAGATCTATATCCGGAAAACGGTATGCGTGAAATGTCGGACAATGATATACTGTTCGATAAAGATAAGCAGGAACTGACTTATAAGATCATGCTTTCACACGGATATACTGCTGAACATTACGGCATAAGCAATCACGATGTATACCAGAAGCCTCCGGTGCTGAACTTTGAACTGCACACCTCTCTGTTTGATACTTCACACCCCGAACCGCTTTACAGTTATTACGCTGACACAAAGAGTATGCTGTTGAAAGATGAAGGATGTGAGTACAGTTATCATTTTTCTGACGAAGATTTTTATGTATACATGACTGCACATGAATGGAAACACTATAACAGCAGCGGTACGGGTATACGCTCGCTTCTGGATTGCTATGTCTTCTTGAAAAGCAAGGGTGATACTCTTGACTTTGATTACATAACAGAACAATGCAAAAAGCTTAAGATAGAAGATTTTGAAAAAGAACGGCGTACACTTGCCGATAAGGTGTTTTCATCCGAGAACCTTCCCGACTTATCCGAGAATGAAGAAAAAATGCTGATGTACTACCTGACAGCAGGCACATACGGAAACTTTGATAACACTATGAAAAAGGCACTGCAGGATCAGACCAAGTCGGGCTATATCCTAAGAAATATGTTTCCGAATGTCGATTATATGAAACGTTCGGTAAAGTTTGTAAACAAATGCCCTGTTCTTTATCCTATCGGTATCGTATACCGCTGGGGAAGGATCCTGGTGATACGACGCAACTATCTCAAAAATATCATAAAGGCTGTGAACAAGTATGGTAAATAGGTATAAGATAGCAGACAAAGTTGCAGAGATAAATTCAATATACAAAGAAGTACACGATTACTGTGCAGACTATCTGACAGACGAGCCTGCAGACTATTCCATTACAACTACACGATCAGATATTGACTTTGAACGGGAAAAGTCTGAGAAAGAAGACAAAATAGAGGGTTTACCCGTTAGACATTTCACTGACAGTTATCTTGAAGAATTAGCTGTATACCGCAAGATCGCTGAAGAACTGATAAACTATGACACTATACTTTTTCACGGTTCTGTTATTGCAGTGGACGGAGTCGGATACCTGTTCACAGCGAAGTCAGGTACTGGTAAATCCACTCATACAAGGCTATGGAGAGAATATTTAGGCGATCGTGCCGTAATGGTAAATGACGATAAGCCTCTGCTTCACATTTCTGACAAAGGTGTGACAGCGTTTGGCACACCGTACAACGGGAAACACCGACTAGGAGAAAATATTTCAGTTCCGCTGAAAGCGATCTGTATACTGACAAGAGCAGCTGACAACCATATAATACCTGTAACCACAGGACAGGCTTATACGATACTCATGCAGCAAGTCCACCGACCTGATGATGCTGTTAAAATGATGAAGACCCTAAATCTGGTGGACAAACTTGCTGATTCGGTCGGACTGTATAATCTTGGCTGTAACATGGATATATCAGCTGCTAAAACAGCTTATGAGGGTATGCAATGATTAAATTTGAAGATGTGATAGATCGAGATGGAAGACTTGTCTATACCAATGTTGGCGACAGTATGAAACCGCTGATACGACAGGACAGGGATATACTTATCATAGAGAAAAAAGAAGGTAGGCTAAAAAAGTATGATGTACCGCTATACAAGCGAGACAGCGGACAGTACGTACTTCACAGGGTACTGAAAGTACGCAGTGATGACTATGTGATCTGCGGAGATAACCGATACTCAAAAGAATACGGGATAACAGATCGTAATATCATCGGTGTGCTGACAGCAGTAGTACGCAACGGCAGAGAGATACCTATGACAGATATCAGATATCGGATATATGTACATTTGTGGTGTGATTTCTTCCCTGTACGCGCCTTTATCCTTAAAGCAAAGAGAACACCGAAATGGCTGAAAAGAAAACTGAAAAGATGACTAATAACGCGATAAAATGGCTTTACGCTGTACCGGGAAAGAAAAAGCTGTATATTCTCGCGCTTATGCTGGTACAGGCGATGCTTGGAGCAAGCGGAGTTCTGTACGCATTGTTTTTACGAAACATAGTTGACAGTGCCACGGCACATAATAAAGGGGCATTCAGGTACTATGTACTGCTTACCGTCATTCTTATGCTGACTCAGATAGGGTTGCGATCGATAATTCGCTGGCTGAATGAGTTTTCCAGATCAACTTTTGAAAACATATTCAAAAAACGACTTATGCATAATATCCTTCAAAAGGACTTTGCCAGTGTGAGTGCAGTACATTCGGGTGAATGGCTCAACAGACTGACAAATGACACAGTAGTTGTATCCAACAGCTACACTGAGATACTACCTGGTCTGGTAGGTATGGCTGTCAAAATGATAAGCGCTGTGATAATGATGATTGTACTTGACCGTAGGTTTGCGTGCATTCTTCTGCCGTGCGGGACACTAATGTTACTTATGACCTATGCATTCCGCAAGTTACTGAAAAAACTCCATAAACAAGTGCAGGAACGTGACGGCAAACTGCGTATATTCCTGCAGGAGCATATAGGCAGCATGATGATAATACGTTCATTTGCCGCCGAACAGCAGACAGAAGATGAAGCAACAGAACGTATGAAAGAACACAAGAAAGCAAGAATGCAAAAAAATCGTTTTTCTAATTTTTGCAATATCGGCTTTGGTCTGGCAATGAACGGAATGTATCTGTTTGGTGTTTGCTACTGCGGATACGGTATACTTCTTGGTACAATATCCTACGGTACTCTTACCGCCATAACTCAGCTTATCTCTCAGATACAGGCACCGTTTGCCAACATTACTGGATATCTGCCGAGATTTTATGCTATGACCGCCAGTGCCGAGCGACTCATGGAGATAGAAAACTTTATCAGCGACTGTGAAAAGCAGCCACTGGATATCAATACAGTCAGGAAGTATTATTCTGAGGAGCTGAGATCATTCGGATTAAAGAATGCAGGCTTCACATATTTTCCAGCTGTCAAAAGTATCACGGAATTATCTAAAGATGACCAGCCCGTTGTGCTTAATGATTTCAGCATAGACATCATCAAGGGAGAATTCATCGCATTCACAGGTCATAGCGGCTGTGGAAAATCAACTATTCTGAAACTGCTGATGAGCATATACCAACTCGACAGTGGAGAACGTTATATGAACGATAACAACGGAACAAAACCTCTGTCCGCTGAATGGCACAGACTATTTGCTTACGTTCCTCAAGGCAACCAGCTTATGTCAGGTTCAATACGTGAAGTTGTAGCATTTGCCGATAAGTCAGATATGCAGAATGATGAACGTATCAACAGATCATTACAGATCGCTTGCGCTGATGATTTCATAACAGAACTTGAAAACGGCATTGATACCCTTCTAGGAGAGCGCGGCACCGGTCTATCTGAGGGACAGATGCAGAGGATTGCTATAGCAAGAGCCATATTCAGCGACAGCCCTGTACTGCTCCTTGATGAAGCGACATCAGCACTTGATCCCGCTACTGAAAAAAGACTGCTTCAAAATCTCAGGAGTATGACAGATAAGACAGTCATTATCGTAACACACCGTCCTGCTGCTTTGGAAATATGTGACAAGGCGATCGATATTACAAAGTATTGTAATGATAAATGAACGCTGGCCTTAAATTTTAGGTATATTTGCTGATCAAGACAATATAAACGCCCTCTCTAAAAGCAAAAGAGAGGGCGTTATTATATCCATGTGATAACAGGCTGCAGAGAAATAAGATAATTGTTTTTCAAATCTATCAGATAAAGTGTATCCTGCTCTCATCGAACCTGTCCTGCTGAACTCTTATCTCGGCGGGATAACCGACAGGGATAACAGCAAAAGCACGCAGTCCTTCCGGATTGCCGATGGCAGCTTCTGCCTTTGTCATCCTGTCCTCCAACGGAGCAGCACAGAGCCATACTCCTCCAAGGCCGAGAGAAGCTATTTCCAAAAGAAGGTTCTCTGTAGCACATGAAAGATCAAGAAGTACTGTTTCATTCCATCGCAGACCATCAGTTCTATAACAAGGCACGATCACAACAGGTGCATTTTCGGCACAGGCTGCATAAGGACTTATCTTGGAAAGAGCCCTGATTTTATCCCTATCAGTCACAACATAGAATTCCCACGGCTGCTGATTTCCGGCGGAAGGCGCCTGCATTGCTGCTCTGACAAGTTGAGTGATCTTCTCTGTTTCAACAGATCTGTCCTCAAATTTTCTTATACTTACTCTTGTATATATCTCATTCATAATAGACACCTCCATTATTCATTGTCAGGCTGCTGCCCATCATGTGCCTTCCATGTGCATTCAGTTATCTTCATATCAGTAAATATCGCCTTAAAGCTTGATTCTTCGGGGCTGCAGGCGTATACACCGAAACGTATCCTTCCATTTCCCTCCCAAATATGACATACACGCATCTGTGTAAAAGTTATTCCGTCATAGCTGCATTCGATGCAGTAATCATCCTCGCGTCTGCTGAAACGATACCACATAGTCTTTACATCAGCAGGTATAGCTGTTGTTGCCCAATCTGAATAGCCATGATTGGTCACTACTGAACCTAAATGCTGAAATTCGTCATTTTCGTATTCCACGGAGGCCTTCAGCCAGTTATCCTCATCAAGATACATCACGATCCCGCACTGATCAAATCTGTGATGACTGTCTGTAAAATCAGTTTTGACTATGAAAGAAAAGTATTTATCGTCCGTTTCCATTTGCAGTACAGGGGCATTATCATTCCTGAAATGATAATACGTACGCTGCCATAAGTCGGTATGGGGCTCTGTGATGATCTCGATGCGTTCATCGTTAATACTATAGTTTTCCGGCGCTCTTAGCCATTTCATATTCTCTGTCATAGCTTACCCTCCGTTTGATTATTCAATTAATACTCGATAAAATGATCAATAGAAATATGAAAGCTTACAAGTTGTTTTTTTCTAAAAAGGATTTGAAAATACTTGTCATCTTATCAGGTATCACGGCATACATCATGTGGTTTTCATCTAATATATGGATCTCTGCATTACAATGTTCTGCATAATCCTTAGCAGCCTGCTGCCACGAAAGTGTTTTAACTACTGATTTCATATTGCTAACAATGAAACATGAAGGACATTTCAAATATCCGGTACTATCGGCTTTTTTTGCATTTTCTTCGGCAAGTACAGACTCTTCAAAAACCGCCTCACTTGCTATATTCTTATAATAGACTTCTTCATATATCTTTTTCTCATCATCTGATAATTCACTGCCCGTCAGAAGACCTGAAGCATTTACTGTTCTGTTCCTGAGAATTTTATCAAGGAGACCACGTTTGGCTATCGTCTGCATAAACTTACGTGTTTTTGCCACCATAGCTTTTTTCTTTTCAATAGGGATCTTCTCAGACATCGCCTTCATCATATTCGGTAAGCCCATATCTATGCTAAGAACTGCTTTCACTTCATCAGAATATGTATTTGCCCACCATATAGCTTCAAATCCGGAATATGAATGGGGCGCAAGAATGTAGGGAGGTTCAATATTCAATTCCTTTAATGCAGCCCGACTTTCCTCAACAAGATTTTCGACTGTTCTTTCAGTTACTGCTTTACCGCTTAAACCATAGCCTGCTTTTTCAATAACTGCTATACGATATTTGTCGGACATTCTCCGATATATCGGCTTATACTCCAGTCCCGGACATCCTACACCGGATCCAGCCATAAATATGATCGTAATATCTCCATTCCCTTCAGAGTATACATTTATTTCAGTATTACCGACTTTTGCTATCGTTCCGTAATTATTCATATGATCACCTCAATAAATCTGATAAAATCAACTATTATCAATTATAACAGACTATACAAAAAAAGTCAATCTTAAATACGGACCTATGTATTTTTATGATCAATCCGGTACAGGTCATGATTTCGTAAAAACAAAGTCACTTAGTGAAGTTCACAAAAAGTTAACAAGAATTTTTATTAAAAACCTCTTGACAAATGGTAAAAAAAGTAATATAATGCAATACAGAAAATTTGATATACGAAATCCTGTGAGCAAAAGTAAGTAGTTGTGTGAGGGAGTATCAGAGAGCTGTCGGTAGGTGCGAGACAGTACAAGGGCATACAATGAATGGGTTTGTGAGGAGCGGAGCTAAAGTTATTTACGAGTATCTCCTGCCGTGTTCCCTACGTTAGTGTGGAAGGGTATTGATCTTGAGGGTGTTTCCTGATAGTGCGTACCTTGTGAGCCGACAATATTATTGTCGGGAAAATGGGTGGCACCACGGTTCTATCGTCCCATGACAGAAGTCATGTGAGATGATGGGGCTTTTTTTATTGCCATTTTGCTTCGGGAAAATAAACAAATGGAGGTTATCATTATGCTGTATCCTAATCTTGAAGACGTAAAAAAATATCTGGAAAGCTATAAAACAGTTCCTGTATTCTATGAACTGCTGATGGACAGCTGTACACCTATACAACTGTTCAACTGTCTGCACGAACTGTATGAGGATTGCTTCATACTTGAATCGGTAGACAATAAGGACAAGTGGGGCAGATATTCCTATGTCGGCATAGATCCGAAAGCGGAATATGAACTCAGAAACGGTATAATGACAATAAAGCAGGCAGGCAAAGCTCCAGTGCAGAAAGAGATCGATGACCCTATCGGTTTTCTTTCAAAAATAATCGAGGAGCATAAGTCGCCAAGATTCGGCAGTTATCCGAAACTCACAGGCGGTCTTATGGGATATTTCGCTTACGATATGGTAAGATACATGGAAAAAAAGCTGAATAACCCACCTCATGATGATCTTGGTATGGCTGATGCTGATCTGTTCATGTTTGAGAAGCTGGTTGCTTATGACCATCTGA
>ODAI011077361.1_pt1 | contig 16260 bp, 24 predicted proteins | sample 1539321 | NCBI WGS metagenome assembly ODAI01 (sample SAMN02144231, study PRJEB22623) | gut metagenome | biome: sheep rumen | host: Ovis aries | place: New Zealand
ATGGCAGGAATTAACACAAATTATAGTCAGTATTATAAAGGTACAGAGCATATCAAGGGATATGGCTCTAACTCAGCACAAAAAGATACCGTTGTCCGATATCAGTTCAATACAACTGATGAAAAGGGAAACAAGGTAATGGATAAGATGTCCAAAGAAGAAACCATGCGTGTTATCAATGACATATCTTCACAGTATGGTGAAAACGTGATTGTCGAATTTTCGGGAGATGGTTTGGCTGCGTTGGAGGAATACAAAGGGAAGATGGGGCTCCCTGAAGAACATAAGGAGATACCGGATGGAATGCTCACGTTTTTTGACGATCCGGAGACTCTTTCGGCAGATCAACTTGCGATAATGAACCAAAAGCATGGGGATGATATGGAGGCTATAATGAAACGATCTGATCCTGATGCCTTTAAGGAATATGAAAAAGCTCGGAAGGATGGAATTGCTTAAGGAACAGAGAAAGGACTGGTTGCTGGCTTTCGATATATGTATCAGTGGGTTACAAAAAAGGCAAAAAGTAATCCCGGCAGGATGGATAATGAACAGAAGACACAGAAAGCGCTTGATGAAGTATCTCAAAGGTTTAAGAATGCGTATGTTTCTATCGGGGATGGAAGTAAATTCAATCTGTCTGGAGATAAAGAGTTCAGTATCATTCTATCCGATGAGGAGTTGAATATTCTTAAGAATGGGAATGATGAGGACAAAGAGAAGATTTATAAACTTATTGATGAAAGCCTACAGAAACTGTCTGAGTTTAAGGATAGTTATAAGAATGAAGATTTCTTAAAGGAATTCAAATTTGGAATAAGTGTTGGAAAAGGTAACACGATTTCATTTTTGGCGCAGTCGGAAAAAGAGTCCTTTAAGAATGACTCAATAGAAGGGCTGCTAAGCCTGATTCGTGGTGAGAAGACAGAAGATGAGAAAGAATAAGTCTTTTCTGCTTGCTTCGTTTATGACTGTTTTGTTAGTTGTCGCCGATATAATGGATATCTAATGTAGAAGAAATGGATTGAAGCCACAAATATCAATTGTTGGATTTGACATAGAATAAAAGTGCTTTTTGAGAGTCGTGTAGCAGCGGCTCTCTTTTTATGCCCTGAGGGAGGTGAGGCGGTTGTATCCTGTGAGCGATGCATTCCTGCAGGCGGTGCAGGAGAATACACGAAAATATTATTGGACGGGGAAGATCACAACGAAGAATGGCGTGGTGTATGACTTCGGGGCTGAGGATATCGTTAAGGGGAGCGGATATATTTCTGCTCAGTGCTGCGGAAGTACGGAGATCGAGCTGGGGACGGTGTATGCGGCTGAGATGGGGGTGACACTACTTTCGGATATTGACCGGTATACGCTGGAAGATGCTTTGGTTGAGGTGTTCTATCATCTGAGGATATCAAAGAGCCGGAGCAGCGGTGATCTGGATCCCGATTATGATCAGGCAGTTGAGGCTGACGGCATTTATGAAACGATACCTATGGGAGTGTTTGAGGTGTCGGAGGCGAACAGGACGGTAAAGTGCCTGGAACTGAAAGCCTATGACTATATGCTTCGCTTCGAGAAGGATTTCAACGGTTTTGAGACCGTGGGAAAGGCATATGATTTTATCCATCTTTGCTGTGAGGCGTGTCATGTGGAGTTCGCTTTAGAGCAGGCGGATGTGGAGGCGATGCCGAACGGGGATACTGCGCTTTCCATTTATACGGACAACGATATCGAGACCTACCGGGATGTGCTCTATTATGTGGGGCAGGTGCTTGGTGGGTTTTTCTGTATCAACCGAGAGGGTGTGCTGGAACTGAGGAAGTACGGAGATGATTCTGTGATGGAGATTGCGGGGAGACACAGGTTTTCTTCCAGCTTTTCTGATTTCATTACAAGATATACGGCGGTTTCATCAACGAATATGAGGACGGAGATCGCTGAGTATTATCATCTGGATCCGGATGATGGGCTGACCATGAACTTGGGTGTGAACCCACTTTTGCAGTTTGGATTGGAAGAGACCAGACAGCAGCTCTGCACGAATATCCTGAATGATATTGCGGTTATAGACTATGTACCGTTTGATTCGGATACTATCGGAAATCCGGCGCTGGATGTGGGCGATGTGTTGACCTTTATAGGCGGACAGGCTGACGGGAATAAGATCAGTGCCATTACTTCCATGCAGATCAATATGTATGGAAAGCAGAGGCTTAAGGGTGTCGGGAAGAACCCGAGGCTGGCTCAGGCGAAGTCGAAGAACGATAAGAATATCTCCGGGCTTCTGTCACAGATCGAGGCAGGGAAGATTGGGATCCATACCTTCACGAATGCATCGGCATTTACCGTGGGGGCACAGGATACAAAGATAATCTCGATTGAGTTTGCGACATCTGAAGATAATCATGCTCAGTTCTTTGGACAGGTGATCGTGGATGTGGATGCGGATGAGGTAACAAAGACGGCAACGGCAGCAGGGGATGTGGTTATCCCGTCAGTGCCGGTGGATGAGCCGGAGCCAGAGGATCCCGATGAGCCTGAGATCATAGGAAATACAGAAGAGCAGACGGTGAATGTTTCGTTACCTGTTTCGTGGACGGAAGACGGGCAAGCGGTTGTTACTTTTACCTTCGAGTTTAATGACGAAATGATCACGGTGCACCAGCCGGTGGAGACCTGGCATTCGGGAAAGCACACGATCCTTTTGTATTATCCGATTGAGAATGTGATCGCCAATTACACGAATACCTTCAATGTTTACATGAAGGTGACAGGTGGCACTGGCACGGTTGATACGGGCTGGTGTGTGGCTTCTGTTTCCGGTCAGAGCATGGGCGCGAATGCGGCTTGGGACGGCACGATCACGGTAGAGGATTATATCGAAAGAGTCGGTATCAGCGGCGGGCTTCAGCTTAAGACGGTTGCGGACAGCGTGGTATTTAAGATTGATGAGCTTGTGCAGAGAAGCTACAGCGATGTGGTTATCGGAAGGACGGCTTTGGGAGCTTTTGCGATGCCTGTTGATGTGAATAGCAGTAATACGCTGACAGTATAAGGAGGGCAACATGATTTTACATGGTGAGATGGTCATTGAACTGACCGATGAAAATACAGGCACGGTGGAGACTGTTCGTGAAACGAATATGATCACGAATGCAGTGAATCATCTGTTGGGATTGAATCCGATGGGGGTATTTTACAAGGCTTCTGGGCAGTATGACGATATGCTGATCTGGAATGATGCACTTTTGCCGATATGTCCGAATATGATAGGCGGGATCCTTTTGTATCCCTCCGCACTTACTGAGAATGCAGATAATATTTTTCCTTCATCTGCTGTTTTACCGGTGGCATATGCGTCAAACGATGTCAATGCGACTGCAGATACAGCCAGAGGGAGCATGAACCTTGTGGAGAGTAAGGCTTTGGACGATGGCTATAAGTTCGTGTGGGAGTTCACGCCTTCACAGGGCAATGGAACCATTGCGGCGGTGGCACTTACTTCTGCAAAGGGAGGCAATTCAGTATTTGGAAATGCGGTTAATTCTTCAAATGGGTATCTGAAGATCAGAGAAGTGAAGCTGGATACCCAGACGGATGATGAGCTTGCGCTTCTGTATTCCGCTGTGGAGATTGATTTTGAGAATAATGTGATGTATTCGCTGAGGTTTGTGGATTCATCGGTTATCGTGAGGAAGTTAAGGCTTCCGGTGTTTACGCTGGGGCTGAATGACAAGCTGGATGATACGACTGTCACGGTGCTTGAAGAGACTACTCTTCATTGCAGCGTGTTCTCATTTGCCACAGGGTACACGCCTTACGGTGATTTCCTTGACGGGCATGACGGGTATTGGTATGGATTTTCCAATACTGCTAACTCTTCCGGTGATGCGACGATGAAGTGGATCAAGATCAAGAAGAGTGATCTGACTTATACAGAAGGCACGTGGACGCTGACGAATGCGCATCTGCAGGCTATAGGATCGTTTAAGATTGATACCTATGTGAACAGAGCGATAAGGGGAGTGATCAGGAATGGTTATCTGTATCTGATGTCTTATGACAAGACAGGAGTTTACAAGATAAACCTGAGCAACACTACAGATATTTCGCTTATTTCACTTGGATTTGAATCTTCGTATAGGACGCTTTCCGGATCATCGACCAGCCAAACATATATGACGATGATCAATGATTTTATCATAGGATATGATTTTATTATCACTGCGAATGATACAGTGGTACAGCTTGCCGGGGCTTCGAGGTTTCCTTATATCGGAACGCCGATGTTCCAGTATAAAGAGTTCCTGACGGGGTTTGGCGGAAATTATGGTACTGATCTTCAAACATTTTGGCTACTGATGCCGTATTTGGCATCCATCAATAACCTGTCGCAGGCAATCGTGAAGAACGCCGATAAGACAATGAAGATCACATACACTCTGACAGAGCAGGAACCGAGTCCGAGTGTGTGATGATAACAAGTGAATATGGTGCTTTTTGGCGGCGGTTTCCGATATGGAGCCGCCTATTTTAATGCGAAGGAGGGCATGAGGTATGAAGGAGTTTTGGGGTTTGATTCAGTTGGGTTTTGCGGCTGTCGGTGGATGGCTGGGTTACTTTTTGGGAGGTTGTGACGGTTTGCTTTATGCGTTGTTGGCGTTTGTGGTGCTTGATTACATCACGGGAATCATGTGTGCGGTGGCGGATAAGAGGCTTTCTTCGGAGATTGGCTTCAAGGGTATCTGCCGCAAGGTATTGATATTTGCTCTGGTTGGCGTTGGGCATCTTCTGGATGTTCAGATCTTCGGAGAGACGGGCGTACTGAGAACGGCGATCATCTTCTTTTATCTGAGCAATGAAGGGCTTTCGTTGGTAGAGAATGCCGCATATCTGGGGCTTCCGATACCGGAGAAGCTGCATAAGGTGCTGGAACAACTTCACGACAGGGCTGAGAAGGATGATGAGAAAAAGGATGGTGATCACAATGAAGTACAGTGAGAAGAATAAGCCGATGGTCTGTATGATGACTCAGAGTACCTGTTATAAGGGTACGGGGAAAATGCAGGTGAAGGGCGTGCTCTGGCACAGTACCGGGGCAAATAATCCGACGCTGAAGCGGTATGTGCAGCCGGATGATAATGCCGCTGACCGGGATGCGATGATCAATCTGATCGGGAAGAATGCTTACGGAAATGACTGGAACCATACAAAGGTACAGGCTGGGCTGAATGCCTGGATCGGAAAGCTGGCTGACGGAACTGTTGCGGCGGTTCAGACGATGCCCTGGGATTACAAGCCGTGGGGATGCGGTTCCGGCAGCAAGGGGAGCTGCAATAACGGATGGATTCAGTTCGAGATTTGCGAGGATGGGCTGAACGGTGCAGCTTATTTTGCGAAGGTGTATCAGGAGGCATGCGAGCTGACGGCTTATCTTTGCAAGATGTTCGGGATTGATCCTAAGGGAAGCGTGAAGTATAACGGCGTGACGGTTCCCACGATCCTTTGTCATGCGGATTCTCACAAGCTGGGGTTTGGAAGCAATCACGGGGATGTGCTTCACTGGTTCCCGAAGTTCGGAAAGAGCATGGATACCGTGAGGGCTGATGTGGCGGCTCTTATGGGCGCATCAGTTCCGACGGATGATGTGCCGGTTGCGGATAAGGTTGATGATCCTGAAAAGACTATCTGGGATTACTTTATGGGTAAGATCGGGAATGCCTACGGCGTGGCAGGGCTTATGGGCAATATCTATGCCGAAAGTGGCTGTCGTGCTAATAATGTTCAGAACAGCTTTGAGAAGAAGCTGGGGCTGAATGATGAGGCCTATACGCTTGCGGTGGATTCCGGGGCTTATGGGAATTTCGTCAGAGACGGTGCCGGATACGGGCTGGCTCAGTGGACATTTTGGAGCAGGAAAGAGGCACTGCTTAAGTTTGCAAAGGAAAAGGGCAAGAGCATCGGGGATCTTCAGATGCAGCTTGATTTCCTTTGGAAGGAGCTGAAGGTGAGCTATCAGGCGGTACTGGTTGTGCTTCAGAATGCGGATAATGTCAGGGAGGCTTCTGATGCGGTGCTGCTCTGGTATGAGAGACCTGCTGATCAGAGCGATGCGGTACAGGTAAGGCGTGCCGGGTATGGCGAAGGGTACCTAAAGAAGTATGGTGGTTCGGCTGAGAAACCTGCGAGCGGTGGGATGACCAATGCAGACTGTCCGTTTCTTGTGAAGGTGACGGCGAAGGATCTGCGGATCCGGAAGGGTGCAGGAACGGATGCAGAGTGGACTGGAAAGTATGTGCCGGTTGGGACATATACGATAGTTGAGGTGAAGGACGGTAAGGGCTCTAAGGCTGGATGGGGAAGGCTTAAGAGCGGTGCCGGGTGGATCGCATTGAGTTATGCGAAGAGAGTTTAATATGGTTTAGGGTGTGCCCGTGGTTATCGGTGGTGAGCCGATGGCTGCGGGCTTATTTTTTTACAAACAGGACATGATTTTGAAAACGAAATGATGTCATAGTATCAGACTTATCGGGGTGATAGGATAAGCTGTGAAAATCAGAAAACGAGGCATTTCTGTTTTCTTTGACCAAAATCAGATAACGAGGGAGGTGACGGCTATGACATTGGAAGAAATGAGGAACGTGGATCCGAGAACTGTGAACCGCGATGACCTTGTGGATATCCATGATGTTAAGATAGATCCACATTTACCGAAGGAAGAGAAGATAAAAAGCTACATTGAACAGATCAAAAATCCATATTGCTACAAGGATGGAAACACCGTAGTGAAAATAACCTTTGCAGATACAGATAGGACTATTGAAGATTGCATTCATCACTATCTGTCAGGACTGTGATGGAGTGAAAATGGAGGGATTATCTCATGACGTTGGAAGAAATGAAGAATATCGATGTCAGGACTGTTGATCCGGAGACGTTGGTGGATGTCACGACAATAGAAATAGATGAAAGCCTGCCTAAGGAAGAGCGGATCAAGGATTATATCAGGAAGGTGAAGAATCCGTATTGCTTCCGGGTAGGGGATGTGGTCGTGAAATGCTCTTACAGCAATGATGGTGTTACCATCAGAGACAGGTTTGAGCAATTAGTGAGGACGCTGTGATCCTGTCCAATTATTTTTGTGGAGGTTATTGTCGTGAGCAAGGTTGTAGGGTTCCTGGAAGGACAGGCTGAAAAAGTGATGTATAAGAAATATGTTTCTTTGAATGAAGGTGCGGAGCTTTATAGCTTAGGGATGACCACTTTCCGAAAATTGGCAGAAGAAGCGGGTGCTGTGTACAAGGTGAATAAAAGGGTTCTTGTGAATACCGTGGAGTTTGAAGAAAATCTTCAGAAATATCGGATGTAAAGGGTGTCCTATGGGAGAGGCAAAAGTAAAACTCAATTTCATAGCGGTGAAGACGTATTACAGACCGAAGGAGATGGCGGAAATGCTGGATACTGTCGAGAAGGATATCGTCAGATTTGCATATGGTGCAGGAGCATTATATGAACTGGAAGGTGTCCGACTGGTGAATCTGCCTGTGTATATGGAATCGCTGAATGATTATCAATCATTCACGGATAATGGTGAAGGAAGCTTTATGGAGATGGATGAGGCTGTTAAAAAGACGGGGCTGTCTGCTGAAACGGTCACAAGAATATCTGCAAGTGCCGATGCTCTATATCAGGTGGGGAAGTTTAAGATCATTGATGTAGACAAGCTCAGCGAATATATCCGGAGCTTTCCAGTGAAAAGTGACATGTCTGATCTGGAACCTAAAAAACTTCGGGGCTCAAAATTTGTAAGAGAGATCTGCAGGGGTCGTCAAAAGATTTGAGTAATCATCAGATTTTATACTACAGGTTCAATGACAAAAGATTTTTCCGATAATAAAATGACAATGGGAGGTTGTCCGATGGGTAAGAGCTATCAGGTGAGAGAAAACGTATTTGTGCTCCCTGTTGATATGGAGAACAGATCGGCTGAGGATATTGCAAGGGATGCCGTAGCAAGCATCATGGAGGTCTGTGATCAGGTGGGAAAGCAGCGTGAGGCTGAGCGAAAAGCCAGGGAGGAAATAAAACGCATGAGCAGTATAACAGTAAAGGATATTAAGAATCTGCTTGAAACTGTGCCGGATGATTATCAAGTCGTAATGGTGCTGACGAAAAAGAATGACAAAGAAAAAGCTGTTCTTTCTATGGTCAACGGCTTTCAGGTATTGGATAAAGACCGGGAAGTGCGGCTGCTGAACTAATGGACGGGAGTGGATAGGAATGGTTTATTTTACAGCGGATATGCATTTTGGACACAGAGGGATCATCACGATGCAGAACCGGCCTTTTGAATCGGTCGAGGAAATGGATCAGGTGCTCCTTCAGAATTATAATGCTGTCGTTCATAAGGACGATACGGTGTATATCCTGGGTGATATCTGCCATCATATGAAGACGGAGCAGGCAGATGATCTAATAAAAAAGCTGAATGGGAAAAAGTATCTTATCAAGGGCAACCACGATAAGAATTATGATCCCCGGCTTTTTGCGGATATTCAGGATTTTATGACTACTTCCGTGAACGGACAGTATTTTGCGCTGATGCATTACCCGATGTTGTCATGGCCAAAGAAGAACAGCGGCAGTATCCAGCTTCATGGACATATTCATGCCAGGATGGATTACAACGAGAAGAACAGGGCTGAAGGGGTTAAAAGATATGATGTCGGTGTGGATGCGAATAATTTCTTCCCGGTGTCAGTAAAGCAGATAATAGATTATTTTGAGAGGATGGGTGATCCGGATGATACCGACACTTTATGAACCGTTCCGGCATTGGTCGGAGAGCGGAAGCGTATATATTCTGTCTGATCTGCATTTTGATGACAGCGATTGCAGATTGATGGATCCGAATTGGATAACGCCGGAAGAACAGCTGGAGATCATCAACAAGATGGTTTTTAAGAGTGATACTTTTGTATGCCTTGGCGATGTGGGTGATCCGAAATATGTTCCGATGATAAAGGCAAGGAAAAAAATCCTGCTTTTGGGAAATCACGATGCGAGAGGTACTTACAAAGGATTGTTTGATGAAATATATGCGGGACCGCTGTTTATCTCGGATAAGATTCTGCTATCCCATGAGCCGGTGTATGGTCTGCCGTGGTGCCTGAATATACACGGGCATGATCACAACGGGATGGAGGCATATCATGAAGGGTGCAAGCATATAAACCTTGCGGCGAATGTGTGCGGATATACGCCGATAAATCTTGGAAAGATCATTAAGGAGGGGATCCTTTCCGATATAGACAGCATCCATCGTCAGACGATCGACAGGGCGGTAGAGAAGAAGCAGAAAAAGGAGGCAAGTGGAAATGAGTTATGACATAAGTCTGAACGAAAGAGCAACCGGAGAAACCATCATGCTTCCGATAAAGCACATGATGATAGGTGGTACATATCAGGCTGATTATGATGAAAAGACCAAAACTTTCAGCCCGGCCGCTATCAGAGATGCCAGCTTAAACATCACATATAACTATAGCGGTTATTACTATGATGCAGCAGAAGGTGACGAGAGGTTTTACGGCGTGCAGGACTGGAACGATGAAGGTTATCACAACTGTGGGATTCGGGGTATTTATGGAAAAACAGGTCTTGAATCAATACCGATGCTTAAAGATCTGGCTGCAAGAATAGAGTCAAAATATAAGAAAGATGGTGAATGGATCATCTCAAGACGAAAAGAAACTGTGTACAGAGACGCAGATGGAAAAGAAAGACATCCCGTGGAACTGTTTGTTCATAAAATAGAGGATTATACGAAGGAAGAATTAGAAATAGATGTGAATGAGGGAGATACCGATAACTACTGGACAGCGACAGCGGCTAACGCAATAAAACCGTTGTATCAGCTGTTGGTTTTTGCAGAGCTAAGACCGGATGGTGTATGGGATGGTGATTAAGAAGAAAAATGAGGATAATTGATAAGCAGCATGATTTTTATGATTACCTTCAGGATCCAACGGACAGGATCGTGTTTGACAGGCGGGGCTCGTTCTTACTTACCAAGAAGCTCTTCTGCGATGGTATAAAGTATCTGAGGTATTACAACGATTCCCGATACAGGTTTGTCCATCTTCAGTGTGGGGTAGCTCACTGGCTTTTCCTGATTACAGTTATTACGAAGGGGGTGTATGGTGATCCCGTCGATTATACCATGGAACTCCTGATAAACTGGAAGAATTACGACGGATCCAATGAGCTGATCAAGCTGACAGTAATATCGTTTAGCATAAGCATGTGGGATTACAGGATTAAGGACTTTGATCCAGAAAGGATTAAAGCCCGTGTGAATGACCTAAGGGCTGCGGTTGATCATGGAGACTACAGGGTGGAATGCAATATCGGACGCTACACCAAATATACTGATCATAAGGGTACATATATTCACGAGGAACAGGATCTGCCAATACTCAAAGCGTGCGGCATAGCAGATCTTGTCGATCCGGTGAGTGTGTTTTGTGCCATAGAGGAACATTTTTCTATGGTGAAGACCGCATCAGAAACTACTGAGGCAAAGGGAACCACAAACGAAGACAAAGTTATCATGCATGGATTTGATGTGAAAACATCATTCAGGAAAACAAAATGAAAGAGAGAGTGACAGCTGATTTTTATACTAAGGGGAAGTTTGGGAAAGGATACCGTCAAACGGAGTGTCAGGATAATCCCTTCCTGTATTCGCTGGGACAATATCCGACAAAGATCACGGAAGAAGATCTGCCGGATTACTATATCCCGATACATTGTAGGACTATCTGGTATATGCAGGGCTTTTTGAAGACATCCGGCATTGCAGATATGGATTATACATACTTCAAAGAGAATCATCTGTTTAAGGATGATTACATTTACATTTCGTACTCTGAAAAATTGAAGTGGGAGCAGAATTCCAGGGGGTTCCGGAATTGTGTAAACTATGATGTGTGTATCGACGGGAATGATATCATCGAAATCGTTCTTGCTGCGGAAAAGTATTCGGGATTTGATACAAGTGAGGTTCGGAAAAAAATAGAAGAAAAGAGAATCTGGCTTCGGGATAATGAGCCTCACTACTATGAAATGGCAGTGGGTGAAGACCAGGATCTATTCGAACTGTTTATCAGTAAAGGATATGTAAATCCAAAGGTGTTATAAAAAGAAGTTCAACCGTAGTAATACCTGAATTGACAGGTTATGTCGGGACGGCAGGGTCGAACGTAGCGGTGAGGTTTTTCCGTTTGTACCAACAGGATTAATAAAACAAGCGGATTATTATGAAAACAACCAATAGTACAAGGGAGGTGTGATGATGAGAGTGACATCGGCGTATGCCAACAAAATGCTTAAACGGCTGAATGAAGAAAAGGAATACTGGATAAACAATGAAAAGGAATCTATGGTGTATACGGCTTCAACAGATGAGGAACCGGTGATCCCGGATTATGACTATGGAGAGGTTTCCTCTACTTTGGAGCAGATTGAAAAAAAGATCTGCAAGATCAAGCATGCTATCAATCAATCCAATGTTAATTCCGAGATTGAAATATTTGGGGAGAAATATACCGTAGATGTACTGCTTGTACGAATGGCGCAGATCAGCAAAAGGAAGCTGGTGCTCGACAGTATGAGAAAAAGAATGCCGAAGACCAGAGTTGAAGACGGTTACTATATGTCCCGCAAGTCATTTGTAGAATACCGTTATGTGAATTATGACTTGCAGCAGGTCAAGAAAGATTATGATGAGGTCAGCAAGCTGCTCTCTGAGATGCAGATGAAGCTTGATGAGCATAATCAGACTGTGGAGATTGATATTGACATTGAGTGATCATTTTCCGTGCAGGCGGCAAGATAACAGGGATGCATGAAGAACAATACTTCGTGTTTCCACACGGTTATTGGGTATCTTTAGGTTATGGATTATGCGTTTTCCGTTATTTGTTATTCATAAATGTTTAGTGTCGGGAATTAGCAAAATTCCACCTGAGTTCAAACTTGCCTGCAGAAAACTTGCAGTTCGGAGACGGATTGCTGCATGCGGAAGTACGGTTATATGCATGCTTTTCAGATATGAATGTGGTGGAGGAATAGGTAGACTCTAGGAGGTGTACAGGTAGAGCGGCGTTTCGGTTCGAGTCCGGCTCGGTGCGTGTAGTTAATACATAGAAGACGAAATAGTCCGGTGCGCAGAGGTTCATGATGGAAAATACCCGCTTATGTAAGGTGCAAATCCTTACCCACATTTTTTCAACTCATATGGCAGAAACGGATATATAAATGGATAGATCAGAATACTTAAGGACATTGTCAGAGGAAAGATCGGGCGTGATGACAAAGAACGTCAATGTATTTGACCAAACGGTGCGGCAGATCAGATGTATAAAGAAGACGCATGATTATCTTGGGGATGGGAGTCTCTTTACGGAAGAGGAGCTTGAAGAAGGAAGACTGTATACATTTACCGGAGGTTCGGCGGAGAGCTACGGGAATATGGTGTACCTTGAAGAATTGCCATCGGAATATGGGTACCAGTCTTATCTGTTTGAGGAGTTGGAACCGTATGATGAATCTATCCTGCTTCATGAGCAGGAAAAGTGGTTGTCAGCTATGCTGGAAGCAGGGATGGAAGATATTCGAGCCGGGAGATGTGTTCCAGCGGAAGAGGCTCTTGAAAAATTGAGGAAGAAATATCAAAGGAACATGGAATGATGTCGTATGAGTATAGAGAAGTAAAATGCCCGTGGTGCGATCATATTTTTATGTGGAATAAAAACGGGGGTGAAGGTCTCGTTATAAACGAATATAGGCTTAAATCATCCGGGGAGTATGTTAGAAAAAGCCAAGTGTCCACGATGCGAGATGGATATGATTGTCTTAAATCAAGAGTTGGTGGGAATCGATGTAGACGATGATCGGATAGAAAGAATTGGAGTCAGAGGAATATAACAGATCGGTGAGGAAGACAGATTGTGATTTACATTACTGGGGATTGCCATCAGAATTTTGAACGGTTTAATGCCAGCATATTCCCGGAGCAGAAGGAGATGACGAAAGAGGATTATGTCATCATCTGCGGGGATTTCGGAGGTGTGTGGAGCAGGGATAAAGAGAGCAATGAAGAAACCATGCTCATGGACTGGCTGGATTGCAAATCCTACACCACGCTGTTTGTTGATGGGAATCATGAGAATTTTGACAGGTTATATCAGTATCCGGTAGAAGAATGGCATGGAGGCAAGGTTCATAAGATCAGGCCATCCGTGATCCATTTGATGCGGGGACAAGTATTCGATATTGAAGGGAAAAGCTTTTTTACATTTGGTGGTGCTACCAGCCATGACATTGATGGGGGTATCTTGGATCCGGACGCTCCGGATTTTAAGAAAAAACGGAAAGAGCTTAACAAGGGTATTTTGCCGTATCGCATCAACCATGTGAGCTGGTGGGAGCGGGAGCTTCCGACCGAGGAAGAGATGGAAGAAGGCAGACGGAATCTGGCTGAACATGACAATACGGTAGATTTTATCGTGACACATTGCTGTTCATCCAGTACACAGGCGCTTCTGGGTGGAGGATTGTATAAGCCGGACATGTTGACAAAGTATCTGGAAGAGATCCGGCAGACTGTGAAGTTTAAGAAGTGGTTCTTCGGGCATTATCATGACAATAAGAATGTGAATGCCGAAGAGCTCCTGCTGTATGAGCAGATCATCCGAATAGTGTAAAGGAGTTGATGCCTATGGAGAAATGATCTTATGGAGCAGTGTAACAATTCCGGTCGCCCAAATTTCATAGCCGGAAAGAGGAAAGGATCTGCACGGTTGAGTCCTATTCAAGAAGGTGGCTGTCGATCAGTGATGATGGACTGCCGCCTTTTTGTATTATTTTGAAAACAACTCAGAAAATCTGCCGCCAAATCTCCTATGAGCAATAGAAGAGGAAAATTCAAATGTACTCTGTCGGATTGCTACAAGGCTTGAATGGGATTTGCGGTACTTTTTGGGAATCCTGTTGTAAGGCGATGATCCGTCACCGGCATCCTCTTCGGAAACTATCAACAGTCAAAGGAGGATACGAAGATGGCTTACAGCAGAGCAAATGTACCGGAACTGGAGAATTTATTGAAGTACGGAAAGAAGAAGTTCGTGCGCTATGAAGAGGGGGCGAAACTCTATTCGATGGGGCTGCATTCTTTTCAAGAGCTGGCGAAGGAAGCGGGCGCTGTCTACCATATAAAGCGGATCGTTTTGGTGAACACCGAAGTGATCGATGCTTACATGGAGAACTACAAGGATTGACGGAAACCGGCAGGGAAGCAGCCTGTAGTGCTTTGAGATTTTTGAAAAAGGATATTGACTTTTTGAAAGTCGAAAAGTATAATCATGGATACAGATGGGAGGTTTCGTACTTATGGCAAAGATGGGAAGACCAAAATTGGATGATCCGAGAGAACATCAGGTAACGGTACGTTTTTCGGACGATCAGCTGGCCAGACTGACAGCCTATTGCGAGAAGTTCCAGCTGAAAAAAGCACAGGTGCTCATGAAAGGCTTCGAGGAACTGGAGAGACAGGCCAAAGAGGCTGATCAGGGCAAATGACAGGCTGCTTCTCACTTTAAAAGAAAGTGAGGTAGCAGAATGGCAAATTCAAGGAAGGACTCGCGTGGGTACGTCCTGAAAACCGGAGAGTTCCAGAGAAAGGACGGGCGGTATTCATATTCTTACACAGATAAGGAGGGACAGCGCCACACAGTTTACGAAACAAGCTTAGCAGAGTTAAGGAAAAAAGAACGGCAGATAATCCGGGACATTGAGGATGGCATTGATGCACACGCTCCGGAAAAGATCACGCTGAACGATCTGTGGGATAAGTACATCGGACAGAAGTATGATCTGAAGCCTACCACAAGAGCGAATTACAAATACTGTTATGATTGCTATGTGAGAAGCGGCTTCGGAAAACGCAAGATCGTAGACATCAAGTATACGGATATCAAGAAGTTCTACTATGGGATCATTCAGGATAAGGAACTCAGTTCCGCCACACTGGATAACATCCATACAGATCTTCATCCGGCATTCCAGATGGCTGTGAGAGACGGGCTTCTGAGGTCGAACCCTTCAGACGGCGTGATGGCAGAGATCAAGAAGAGCCATGTTTGGAATACTTCCAAGAAGTGTGCTCTGACGGTTGTCCAGCAGAAGGCTTTTACGGATTATATCAGGGACAGCAAAGATTATCAGGGATGGACACCGGTTCTTATGATCCTGTTAGGTACGGGGATGCGTATCGGTGAATGTCTGGGGCTCCGCTGGGATGATCTGGATTTTGAGAAGCGCACGATCAGCGTGAATCACAATCTCACGGACAGGCCTTACGATGATGGAACCTGTGCAAAGCATATCCAGACTCCGAAGACAAGGGCAGGTGCCAGAACGATCCCGATGATCGATGAAGTGTTTGAGGCATTTCTGCAGGAGTATGAGATCCAGAAGTGCATGGGTTATAAGTCGGAGACGATCGATGGCTATACCAATTTCGTTTTCCTTACATCAGGTGGCAGCGTGATCACTGCAGCAAGTGTGAATCGGGTGATACATATGGTCATCGACAGCTACAATGAAAAGGAGACGAAGAAGGCAAAGGAAGAGCTGAGGGAACCGGTACTGCTTCCGGATTTTTCGGCACACATCCTTCGCCACACCTTTTGTACGAGGCTCTGTGAATGCGAGACGAATGTGAAGGTGATCCAGAGTTTGATGGGACATTCAGATTTCTCGACAACGATGGATATCTACACAGACGTTACTGAGGAGAAGAAGCAGGAAGTACTGACAAATCTCCAGGGTAAGATCATAATTTAGAAGTAACGATGTGTCTATCATTTTTCACCTTAGGCACATATCAGTTGAAGTCTTTATGTTTGTCCGACACGAAAGCCAAAACCGCATTTTACAACACGGTTGACTACAAAGAGTTGCGTACTGTCGGATTTCAGCGGACAAACATGGAAAACGGGCATTTTCAGAGACGGCTGTCGGAATATGGTTGTCGGCGTTCGGCGGTATTCCTAAAGGAAGCGCTCCCGACGCTCAAGAGCGTCCCTAATCAATAAAATCCTTATATGGGGCGAAGTTAGGCGACTGTCAACGCAGAAAATGAGAAATATTTATTTCTGTAATAAACCTCTTGCTGACGGTTGACGCTCACAGACAACA
>ODAI012917040.1_pt1 | contig 16260 bp, 23 predicted proteins | sample 1539321 | NCBI WGS metagenome assembly ODAI01 (sample SAMN02144231, study PRJEB22623) | gut metagenome | biome: sheep rumen | host: Ovis aries | place: New Zealand
CTGATAGGACGCTCCCCAGACTTCATAGATGCCATGAAGATGCGTGAAATCTTCAACATAAAGAACGTACATCATAGGCCGCACAATCTCGGCCTTATAACAGGTGCGCCAAGAACAGCGCACATAAGATATAATAATATGTATAACGGGCGCAGGTGGTAATATGAGGAAAAACCCATATCCCATTAAGCCCATCAAACCCATTATAAAATATGGCAATAAAAGATTTACTCACAAAACCACCTTTCTACAGAGTGGCGAACGGCTTCGAGGAGGCTAATAAGCATGCTGTTCCTACCTACGTTGACCTGATGAAGTACACAGAGCGGCGCATAAAAGGGCAGGTAATGACACAGGCAGACTATCTTGAGGAATACTACCCGTTCTCGCACCGCATCATGTCGGAGTTCTATTTCCCTGAGTTCTATAACTACTCTGAGATAAGGGATGAAAAGACGGGAGAGGTTACTGAGGAGTTTCACAAGGAAGAGACCTTCCGTATCGGAACGACAATACAGAGCGTGATTACTACTCAGCAGCTTGTTCACTTGACTGGAAACGATATTCATTTTGAGCTGACTTCACCGCTTGTAAACTATGCCTACAGCGAGCAACTGAGAGAGGCACAGGAAGGCTGGCTTGTTAAAGGCATGGAAAGCAATTTCTATGAGTTTGCAAGGTCTGTGAAGATTGTTGCAGACGCGGCGATGGTATTCTACTACTCAAAGAATGGGCCAGGGGTAAAGGTGCTGTCATTTACAGAGGGTGATTCTATCTTCCAGCATTACGACCCCATTACTGGTGAGCCAAACGTGTTTGCAAGGCGATTCTCAAGCTACGACGAAGAAGGCAAGGAAACCATCTCATGGGTTGAGGTGTGGGACGACAGATATTTGCGCAGATACCGCCAAGACAAAATGGGTGCGAAAGGTGTGGTAAACTACATAAAAGAATACCTCGGCCTTGAAGGATACACGCAGGTATATGAAAAAGAACACGGTTTCTCAACGCTGCCAGTGGTGTATATGCGTGACAAGGAGAATGGGCCATGCTGGAACAAAGTACAATGGCTCTCAGAAGACTATGAGATTGCATTGTCATACTTTGCTAAGAATAACGCCGCAGCAGCACTGCCATCCTACAAGCTGAAAGGTGACAACGTAGATATTAAGGGCGACATGCTTGGACGCGTCCGTGCCTTTACAATGGGTAAGGATGATGATGTGTCGCTGATCCAGCCAAACGGACTTTCGGAGAATTACACCAAATACATTGAGTATCTTCTTAATGAGATATTCGCTGGAGCGTATATCGTTAAGCAGCCAGAACTAAAATCAGGTGACACTCCGACTGGAACGATGAAACTTTACTACGCACCATCGCTTGACAAGGCTACGCTTGAGGCCAAGGAGTACCATCCTTCCATCGCCCGCATGTTCCGCCTTTTCTGCGAGGCATACGGGCTTTCAGTCGGAAAGGTCACCGAGTACCGCCGACTGGCAGACAGGGTGTTTGGGTGGATCATACCTTATGTTCACGAAAACACAAGCTCGCTTATCGCAGACCTTGTAGCATCAAAGAACGCAGGGATACTCTCTGTCGAGTCTGCAACGGAGCATCATCCTTACGCAGCCAACAATGAGAATAGCAGGATAACAAGCGAGCTGAAACAACAGCAGCAGGCAGATAGGCTATATCAACTGATGACATCAAGGAGAGTAAGCGAATAACACACGAAGGAGGGTTTATCCCTCCTTCTTCTTTCTTCTGTCATACAATTTCACCGAATGAATGCCAAGCTGTTCAATGTCGGCAAATCCCTCATCGTACACACTCACCTTAACAATGGCATTGTCACGGACTTTAAGGTGGAGCGATGACCTGTGCCGTACATATATCTCCACCACAGCAAAGCCTTCTATCTCAAAGTCTGCCTGCGTATCCGAGAGAAGTACCAAGATACCACTCGCATCTATTGTCTTTGTTACTTTATCTCCGCAGAATATGTTGTGTTCGTGCATCTTTTCTACATCAAAATACTTTTTGATGAAGTGAATGGGAGGGAAGTCGTGCTCTATGCAGAAGTCCTGGCCGCTGATGAACAAGTCCATAAGTTCATCCTGAGTATAATCCTCTCTCCACTTACCAGAGTACTCACCACACATACCATGCGCAAGACCTATCTCCTTTATTGCAATACTTAGTTCTCTTTCTGTCATAACTCATCTCTATTATAAACCCAAATAACATAACACCTGCAATGGTTGTGGTACATTGGCAGGTTCTCCTCATCGGTTATATCATGATAACCTACATGGCTGTCGCATATATCGCATGGATAACTGCTCCCACGCTGAACGACATACCCCACGGCCTTATCCTTATGCTCGATGTAATCATGCCATCCCCATCCCTGCATGACGGCATATCTCGTCATGTCCTGTATAGCCTTGTGCGATGACACGGGCGTTCCCTTCCCAAAATGCGGCTCCTTGACAATCAAGGGAACTGCTGAATCTCCATATTCGTACAGCCTCTGCGCCTCCTCGATGAGAGGATTCTTGTACGGGCTGTCCCAGTTCTTAACGATGGAAGAAGACGCGTCATTGTCATATTTCCCAAGCATACTGCACACTACGGACAGAAGGAACACCTCGCCCGCAAATGTCCTACAACGCTCCCTAATGCGCTCTTCAAACGTCTTGCCGTTCCACTCCTTGGTGATGAAGGCGATGATGCCTTCCCTGTTCTTCTCATGCTCATCCACCGCAAGCGTCTCGCAGTCATCAAGCAACTGCAAGGCAAGTGTGTCTATCAGAGCATCAAGCTCCTGCTGGGAAGCACCATTGCCGAGCATATCAATGTACATCCTCACGAAAGAGGCCATGAGATCATCTACCGCATTATCCATCGCATACTCATTCTCAAGCCTCTGCCTAATATATGCCTGGGCTTCTTTCTGCTCCTTTATGCCGTAGTACTTAGCCATTTTCCGCAATCTTTTCAGCAAGTTCTTCAATCTGAACAGTATCTTCAAGCATCTTCTTGTCGTCTGCCTCGCTGACGGCAGGGGTGCCCACTTTGTCAAGTTCATCCATAACGGACTTCATCAGCACTTGATAGGTCTCTGCCGAGTGCATGGTATAGGACATTACGAACATAAGCGTACAGAAGTTCAGCAACTCCTTATCCATATCCACAAGAAGGCGAACAGCCATAAACATAGCGCAGTCACCCCTATACTCCAGTTTCCAGTCTTCATTCACGGTGGTTATGATGACGTAAGGCATCCCCTTACGCTCTACTTCAAGCACCTTGAAATTTCCTACTTTCTTCAATAATTTACGTTCCATATATTTATGCTTTATTTTGTAAGTCCCCTAAAAATCCCTTGCCGCCTTTTGCATACGCACCTCTCTTGGCAGGGGTGTTCTTCACGTTTGTCATGTCAAACCCAAGTTCTTCGTGTGCCTTTTCGTAGGCTTCCATCTCAGTCATTGTGTCATCTACGACTATATATCCAGCTATCTGCGGCTCTTCCGTGCTGTATTTCCTGTACGGGAGGTTGTTATATACCATAGCCTGATTGAACAGATAACGCTCATACTTCAGTATGCGCAGTTGCTCCTTATGCCTATAAAGCTCTTCATCAGTACCTATCAGGTGATGTTCACGCATCTTCTCAATACATGCACGGACATTATACAGCGTCTTTTCCCTGTCAGCAGCCATGAGACCACTGAACAATCCGTTCCTCTTTGCGTTAGACACTGTGACCGTACCGCAACCAGCAATGCCAGCCAACGCCTTGAGCGAAGTCGCCCAGAGTACATTGTCTATGGTCATAGTATATGCCCTGGGGTTGGCCTCCATAATCTTTTCAACAAGTTTACCATCGTCATCAAACCTGCTCTTCTTCAGCTTCTCTACATAGTTCTTGCTGTAAACCTTGAATGCGGTACATTTATTCGTCCTCACTTTCTCATAGCCGCCAGTGACAAGCTCTTTGGAGAATATCACCTTAGACACAATCTCCTTCGTGTTCTGCTCGCACCATGACTTATACTTGGAGTATAGCTCGGCAAACTGTATAACCCTTGTAGGAGCAAGCTCTACATTGTCGAACTTAGGAAGCCAGCCATTCATGCGCATAAAGGTGATAGGCGTGGAGAATTGGGCGATACCCTCATACACTACTTCTTCATTGTCGGTTATCTGAGGTATCTTATAACCCACTTGGGCCAGCTTATCGCGCCCGTCAAGAATCCAGTTCATGATGCCTGGGTATTCTTCCCTTAACTCATAGGCGAGATGTGGGTTCTGCCTCTCCCTCGGAATGGTGATGTCAAACGGGATAATCGTTATCCTTCGCAACATACCATACGACTTGTCCCTGATAGTGGGCATCTTATTGGCGTTAGCCATGATAAGAGGAATATTGCGAGCCTCGCACCTGTCTTGGTATAGCCTCCTTCCATACACTGGCTCACCGCTGATCATCGCTTTCAGCCTATCAGCATTACTATCAATCTCACCTGCTTGTATCTCCGAACAGTAGTTTAGCCTCTTACCGTTGATTAACATAATCGTCTGGTCACCAACAGCACCTCCATGACACAGCTCTTTCAGACTCGACTTACTCACATTCTCATCACCAAGAACACCCCTCACGGTCTCTTGTATCACACTCTTACCATTACTACCAGTACCCAATAGTATCAACATCGTCTCTATCTTCTGCTCGTACCTGTTGACGAACACGGCACCGAGGAACATCTGCAATACTTGTTGCAATGCCTTGTCAGGAAGAACGGAGTTTAAGAAGTCATACCACATATAAACACGCCTGCCAGGAACATAGTCGTAGTTCACCCTCGTCACTTGAACCCACTTCTTGTCAAACTTGTGCATCTTGCGGGTAGTGACATCAAGTACACAGTTGTTGAACACAATTATCGAGTTATCTACACGCAGCTTCTTACTCATCACTACAGAATAACAATGGTACTTATACCTATCATCATAAACGGAATCTTCATCAGGAAGCATCGCCCTAAACGATATTATCTGGTAAATGGCATTGTCAAAGTCATTCTTGTCTATCGGCTCATATATCTCTCCAGTAAAAAGATAGACTTGGCCGTTAAGAGTACTCAGCGAACTCTTCATTATCGCCTTATACATCAATTTCTTCATCTTGCCAAATCGCTTCGACGGCCACTTAGCCTTAGCAACAGCATCAAGCGACTTACCACCATCAGCCATCATTATGCCCCAGAGTTCATCAACTAAAATTTCTATCTTACTCATAAAACCTAACACTTTGTGCTTGTTTCTGTCTTGCAAAAATATCAAAATAATTTAATAAACAAAAGAATTATCTCAAAAAAATCGGGTGTTAGGGTGTTAGGTTGTGCTAAGTTTTTCGTGCTATATTATATATATTATATATTTCTTTCTTTTCTTTTTATCTACTTTTTCTTTTCTTTCTTCTAACTACCTACCAAAACACAACATACTCAACACCTAAACACAACCTCTCCTACAAAACTCCAACACTCACAACCCAACTACAAACTAACACAACCAATACAACCAATACCACACTCAATACAACCGTTAACCAACCTTAACAACATAACCCCAAAACAGAAGATAAAAAAATAAAAAATAAAAAAATTTATAGGGGGAATGAAAGTACATTTATTCATTATCTTAGGGGGTGGGGTGGTATATTTGCAGGGGTGGCCGTTTTTGTGCCACCGTTGCAAATATACTTTATTTTATATGGATAAAATAAACTTACTTTCCCTGCAAACCTTCTGAAAACTCCATAAATAATGCCATAATATTGCAATTTCTACATTTAGACACATACGGCAAATAGAAACGCCGTTTTTCCTCTTCTTCCTTGGTTTCTTCTTGCTTCATTCGCTGGAGGTCTGCAATATTCATTAGAATTTGCGCTCTCTCTTTCCCCACGCTCCGGGAAGCCTCGCGGGCTAAACTTTCGATGATAAAATCTTTAGACTTAAATTTATTCCTTTTTTCCTCCGTCGTTTCTGTTGTTTCTTCTTCCTTCTGGCTGTTGATCTCCGTTGTTATTTGTGAGTCTGGCACGCTGTTAACAGGTTTTTTGAGTTTTAGTTTTGAGATTAAAACTTTCATACCTGGATTATTTGCCAGGATGTTTGCTGCTTCCTGGTTGGCTTGGGTGTAGGTTAGTGTTTTTGTTCCTTGATGGTAGATGCAAAAAAAAGCCTCTGCCCGATCTGCACCCGCTGCCAAAAGTTTACAAAAGATCACGTCTCGCGGCTCGATGTTATATTTTCGGGCTGTTGTTTGTGTTTGGTTTGAAAAGTCCATAATATTTTTTTTGTTGGTTGTTCAGGTGCAAAGATAGTGCTATTTTTCTTTTTTACGCTCTGAGGCCTTAAAAAATTTCGGTGGGTGAGTTGTTAGGCTGTGAAAAGATGATGCCTTGTAAGGCTTAAAAATAGGCTCTTCTTCTGTGTAGTTGTGTTGTTTCTGCTGTTTGTTCTGGCTTGTTTCTCTGGTGGTGTTTTCCCTTGAAAAAAAGATGATTTTTTTTGATTTTTTTCTCCAAAATATTTTGTTATATAAAATAAAAGTCGTATCTTTGTAAGTGAAGAAAGGGACGTAATAAAGCCCTTTAGAAACTAAATTACTAACTAAAAAAAACATATTATGAAAACTTTAGTTTATTTACTGAAAAGAAACAAGGTTTTAAACCTGGCAAACAATTACAGCGTAAAAATCCGCAAGCACTCCGAAAGTGTCCGCGTAGAACTGAATCATTATGGAAGAGCTCGTATTTTCTTGGGATTTTGGCAGATGCACTCAGAAGATGAAACTTTCTGCACCGATATTTATCGCAAATATCGAACAATGGGGAAGCCATTTACAGCAAATGACAACCAAACGCGCAGGCACTTTGCTTTGTTGCTGGCTTGCTATGAATTAGGGTTGAATTATGAACCATTTTTGAAACTTCAAAACGAAATAGAGCTATAAAATAAAAAAGCCCCTGCCAGGGCTTCACAGTCCAACAGGGGCAAAAACTAAATTACTAACTACCTTTGCAGAACTGCAAAAATAGATAAGCGTTGCAAAGGTAGTAATAAAAACAGAAATAACAAACTTTTAAATTACTACATTATGAAAACTACAAAATTAACAACATCGCCCGCGTGGAATCCTTTTCAAGCTCCTTTCGGCGAAATTAGCAGCATCGTATTTTATAAAGATGGGAAAATCATTTGCAGTGTAAAATGGTTCGGGAGTAATAACAATTACAAATCTATAACACTGCCATTTGAAGTTAAAAAGGCTTTAAAATTAAACCTCTTCAGGCGCGATGCTTTTTACATGATCGACAAAGAAGAAACATACTTTAGAAGATATTTACTTTATATTTGCGCAGATCTTGTAAACCTCAAGAGCTTAGGCCGTAAAAATATAAGCAGTACATGGTACGGCGATATGACGGCCGAAGAGTTTACGGCAGAGATAACGGGAGAGCGGAAGCAATATATAAAAACCGCTATTGGATACGATATGGCCGCCACCCCTGGCACATATTCGGAAAAATTCTTAGCTAATTACATAACAATAGATTCTGAACTATATAAACACTGCAAAGACTTGGCGGCTAAACTTAACGCCTGCACAAATAGGAATTTATGCGCGTTTGATGTTTACGAAATTTTGCAAAAGTTTGACATAAAAGAAAAATAACCATGTTTGCAGCGTTTATATTTTCTGCGGTGGCCGTGCTGGTAGCATCGGCCCCGCTCCCAGAGAGTTTAAAAAACGATTATTCAGACGAATTAAAGTAATAACAATTTAAAGATATATCATTATGGCAGCTTTAAATATTATAGATTATAGTGCAAAGTGTTTTGTAATTACAGGCGATACAAAGCAAGTCAAGGACGATTTAAAGAAGTTAGGCGGCAAATTTAACCCGCGTTTGTCCTGCGGCGCTGGTTGGGTGTTCAGCGTTTCACAGCGTGCCAAAGTTGAGGATTATTTAAACGGTGGCGGCGTTTCCGTTGGTACTCAGAAAACACCAGCGGCGGCCAAAGTTGACGATAAAATATTACTTCCTGAATATCTGGAAGAAATGCGCAAAGCGTGGGACGGTGCCGACATGATCGAATATTTTAAAAATAACTTTTCTTCTGCTGTTCGTTTGTCGAATGGTGGTTTACTGGTGTTTGAAAAACCAACAATCGACAAAGATTTTTGCTTTGGCTATGGTATGCAATGCGGCACAGAATACGACGACGCAAATAAAATGGCATCGCACGCGGCCACATCTGAGAAATATTTTTTAGACCAAAATTTAAAAGATTTCGACAATAAAATTAAAGAGCTGGAGACGATGCAAAACAGTTGGGGGTCTTCTTGCGTGCTGTTGCTTGATCGCAAATGCTATTATAGCCAAAAAGCACCGTTAAACGTGTTTAATTATTTCCTTAGCTCTGGCGGCCTGGATAATTACGAAAAAATGGCGGAAAGCGACTGCAAAGGGTGTGTAAAATATTTTGAACATTTTGACGAGTGCGCGTGGTATTACGACCTTTCCGAAGCTACCCAAGAAGATCGCGCAAACATCCTGGCAGCTTTAAAACATGAGCGGGCGAAATTTGAGAAGCGTTTAAATGCTTATCTTAAGAGATACGGTCTTTCTAAGGTTCGCGCCTGGTCTTATTGGGCCGACGAATAAATAAAGCATTTAAAGCGGCCTTTTCTGTTTTCTTTGATAACTACACGGCAACAGGAATAAAAGGCCACAAAAGGCAAATAAACGATATTTCCAAACATTTAAAATTATAAGATCATTATGGAAAACGAAATTAAAAAAGAAGCCAGGAAATTATATTTTAATTATCTGGTGCGTAATATTAGGAATATATATAATAGGCCCGTCGGGCTTCCTCGGTTGGATATGCGCTACAATAGAAACCGCGCTATTATGGCCGAATTTGTAAAGATGATGCAAAGCACTAACTTTACAACCTTATGGCTCAAAGGACATGATAAATTCATGTCGCGTTTGGTTTCTGGTCGTAAATCTCGGATTTATGCGAATGTGCTACAAAATCCTATTGTAATTGACTACTATAATAATCGGCATTTAATTAAATGTATTTATAGCGATCATCTTTATTTCGGCAGCCGAAACCATTGGGCGAAAGATGACAACGACAAAAAGATACTTTCTATTTTGGCAAAGAATTTCAAAAAATATAAGGAGCTGAAAAAATGATAGGTTTATTTCTTTGGATTCTGTTTTTAATTATATACGCTTGTGTGGTGTTCCCCTGGTGGTGGCTTCTGCTGGTGGTGGTCGTTTCGCTTCTGGCGGCAAGCCATAAGAATAAAAGGAGATTTAAATAATAGTCTAAAAACGGCGTGAATCGTTAGCGGTTAGCCTGGAGCGATGCCAGCACGCCGACAATTAAAATAAATAGTTATGAAAGAGATATTAAAAAGGTGGCATGATGCCTACAAATTGCAAGGCAATGAAAGCGAGATAATAACGGCCAGCGGCCAGAGCTTGAAAGGTTGCTACATGGTTTGCGAGTGTGGTGCGTTTACACCGTCGCATGATCCTTTGAGGGGTTTTTCTCCCTCTGTGGGTTTCCCTTGTGACGATAACGGCCAGAGCGTCAACGATCGCGACTATTTGCGCGACATGGCAGCACAGGAGATAACACGCACCATCGCCCAGGACTATGACGGGCGGGCCATACAATCGCCCGTTATCGTGTCCCCTGATGGTGTGGTGTTATCTGGTAATGGTCGCACGATGGCGGGCATTTTGGCGGCCCATGACGGCACAGATAGCAAATATATTGCCTATCTGCAAAAGGCGGCGGGAAATTACGGGATCATGGCCGACGATTTAAAGCGTTTTTCCCATCCCCGCATCGTGTTTGTATTATCCGAAATTCTGCCATACACGGCCAGCACCTTTGCACTTTTCAACGCTCAGGAAATGAAAAGCCAGAGCAAGACGGAAGAGGCCGTGAAAATGGGAAAATTAGTACATGATGATATTTTTGGCCGTATTATTGCAGTCATGGCAGGTTACGAAACGGCGGCGGCGATGTACGCAGACACAAAGGTAGTTTGTCAGATCATGAATGATTTGCAAGACGCTGGTATAATAAACTCCATGCAGAGAGCATCGCTATTCGATGGTGGCAGCATCAGCAGCCATGGAAAAGACTTTTTGGAAAATATCCTCATCGGAAAGGCGTTTGCAGCCATGCCAGATGCCATAAGGCAGCTAACAGGCATAAAGAATATGCGCCGTAATGTCATTTGCGCGCTTTGTGAGGCCGTTTTATCCGTTTCCCTTATAAATGGCTACGACCTGAAAAACGAGCTTGCTTTGGCCGTAAATCTGGCCTATCAGGCAAGGCAGGCAGGATATAAAGACGGTGAGAAAGTGAGCATCTTTGCAAGGCAGCGCACCATGTTTGGCGACTGTGCTACGGTGGCCGACTACGATAATAAGGCCGTCTTACTCCTGGCAGATGCCATAAACGACAAAAAAGAAAACTATCTCAGAAAGGTTTTGGCAGTCTATAACAAAGAAGCCAAAGAGGATGCAGCAGGGCAAATGAGTATGTTTGCAGCCTCTGTGCGCTCAAAAGACGATATTATGGCAGAGGTGGTAGCCCTGTTTGCAGAAAAGGCCGCAGAAGAGCAGAAACAAGCCTTAGAAGAGGCTTTGCTATCGAAAAAGGCAGATTCTATAAACATCGTGAAAGCCCCTTTGAAAGCTGGTAATTATGCGCAGGTGGATTTAGGCGGCGGCACTATCGCAGTAGGCATGATCACAAAGAAAATGACGGGTGGTTTCTTCATTGACTTTGGCGGGAGTCGCCCTGCTTATTTTGCGAAAAGCCGTGTATCTGGCACCTATGAGAAAAGGGCTATTCTTCCTGCATGGCTGGCGGTGGGTAATGCAATCAGGCACGGCGATTTGATTCAGATCATCGACGATATAACAGAGGATCAAATCGTGTTAAGATGGATAAACGGCGGTTACTTTGACATTGACATAAACATGGCCGTAATGTCATGGCAGGCCGCATAATCGCAAAAGGGATATTATTAACAATTTAAAAAATATGATCATGAAAGCTATCGCAATAAGGTTTGACAATTCGCCGACACTCAGGTATTATAAGATCGCATCTATGGACAATTACGGCTTATGCAAACTGCCGGATAGTGCAGTTAATTTCATCAAGGCACAGTCATACGACGGCAAGGTGTACAACGGCGCGGCAGAGGAAACCGATCTATATGCATCGGCTGGATTTGAGAAAATGTTCTGGATGAGGAGTCGCCCCATGCCTGAATGCATGAAATATTTCGGATTTGAGAAGAACGACTATATTACAGTTTATATCAGAGTTATTGACATCTTAGATTAGTTAATTATGAATATGGAAAAAGAGACTATCGCAAAAGCCACCACCAAAAAGGACGGTAGGGGCAGACCATCCACCAATCCAGGCAAGCTCATGTCGTTTCGCGTAATGCCAGATTTGCAGGCATGGCTTGATGCCCAGGGAATAAAATCAGAGTATATTAACGGCCTCATCCGCAAGGACATGGAGGCAAGAACAAAGGAGGAGAGATCATGAAAGAACTGCATGAAGTGTTTTTGGAGAAATACCCCAAGAACGGGAAGATAATATCGCTATACGAGAATGCCATAGGCCAGCCTATGACATGGCAGAGTGTGAATAAGGCCAATCTGAGCCGTTTTGCGGCCTTTTTGCAGGATAATGTGGCCACCACATCGGCAAAGACATATTGCGCCTATCTGAAAGCCGTTTTGAACCTCTATTCCGACCAAGTGGATTTGCCGAAAGGCTGGGAAAGGTCGCTTTCGGTCAAGTCCGAGCCATCGGAACACATCTACCTCACAGAAGCAGAGATAGCCCGAATCATGCACCATCGCCCAATGACGAAAGGGCAGGCCATCGTACAGCAGCAGTTTTTGTTGTCATGCCTTACGGGTGCAAGGCATTCTGATGCTATGCGAATGACAGAAGACAATATCGTAGAAGGCAAGGTGGTGTATATCTCGCAGAAAACCAAGATTAAGGCCGTAGTGCCTCTATCGCCAGCGGTACGCTCCATTTTGGAAACAGGCATGATATACGAAGGCTACCCAGAGCAATACAAGTTCGCCTATCGTGAGAGTGTGTCAGATACGGCCTATAATGACATCCTGAGAGATATTGCCTATAAATGCCGAATCCGTGACAAGGTGAAGCTCTATGCGCAAGGAGGCTACCAGACAAAGCAGAAATGGGAGCTGATTGCAAGCCATTGCGGTAGGCGTTCTTTCTGCACTAATCTCTATCTGCGCTCAAAAGACCTTTATATGGTATCGAAATTGGCAGGTCATTCTTCCATTGAAATGACTACACGCTATATCTGCGCGCCCATCGAGGAAGTGCCGAGAAGCGTAATGGCATATTTTGAGAATTTCAAATAAATGCCTATATTTGCGCAGAATCAAATAATCAGAGATATGGAAAGATTTATAATCCAGAAAAGCGAGCAGAAAGAAGGCTGGTGGGTTTGCACGGACAAAGCCCATAATATCGTTTGCTTATTTCAAGATCATCGCTACAATGAAACGCAGAATTTCACGCTTATCGACGGTGACACGTTCCAGACTAAAGAAGATGCTCTTGCCGTTGCCACTTACCTGCGTGAAATGGGTGATTGGCTTTTCAAGCACCACTATGACAAGATTTTCTAATATGAAGGGGCAGAGAAAACAATCTGCCCCTTTTTCATTATCGCAAAAGCCACATGGTCAAATCTCCCCAAGTTTATCAAACGCATCTTCCACAGACTTGTTAAGCACCTTTGCATACACTTTCGTAGTGCGTATATCGGCATGGCCGAGTATCTTTGCCACCACCTCCATCTGTATGCCGTTATTCAGGGCCATTATCGCAAAAGTATGCCTCCCAGAGTGCGAAGATATGCTCTTCTTAATTCCAGCAGACGCAACGGCCACTTTCAGATAATTGTTGTAGTTCTGGTTCGCCATCTTTGGCAGCTTGTAGTCGTATTTTCGCAATATGGCCATTGCTGGCTTTAGCAGCACGATATAGTATTCCTCATCGCTCTTTACACGTTTGGCCGTTATGATATGTTTGCCGTTCCGCTCCGTCACATCCGTAGCATAGTCAAATCTCATCATATCGGCATAGGCCATGCCCGTGTAGCATTGAAATACGAACAAATCCCTTGCTTTCGCAACAGGCACAATGTCAATTTCGGCTTTCTCCAGCTTCTTCAGTTCCTCTTCAGTCAGGAAGGTGCGGAGGCTGTTCTTGCCCCTATCCATCTTCATGCCCACAAACGGATCATCCTTAATTATGCTCCTTGCTATTGCTTGGTTCACATAGACCTTCAGATTCTTCATATAATTATATACGGTAGTCTGCATGATGCCTTTTCGCTGAATGAAGTCGTAGAAGTCCAGAATGTTTGCTTTTGTCACATCGCCCACATACTCCATCTTCCCATGCTCCCTTAATGCCTCATACATGACACGATGATGCTTCCGTGTGCCTTCCCCTATGTCTGGCCTATGCTCTATGCGGTCATGCAGGAAGTCGAAAAAAGACACCTCAGAGCCGCTTTTCGCAGAAAGCACCCTCTTTACATGGTCAAATGAAAAATCCTCTCCAAGCTCATAGCAACGCCTTATATAATCGTTCACTTTACGCATCATCGCATTAAGTAAGTCGTTATATTCAATGCTCTGCGGTGAGTTTATCACATGGTTCGTTTCGCTCCATTGGTTTTTGAACAGAAGTACGCCAGTGGAGTAATAATGTCTTTTTCTGCCTAAAGTGACTACAATTTTGACGGCAGCCTTAGTCTTTGTTGTTGCAATTCCTTTGGTATCAAATACCAGTCTTGCGGATGGAATATTAGTCATAATCTATCGTTTTTGGGGTTAGGGTAACACACTTTTTCTGTTAGGGTAACACAAAGGTAACACAAAATAGTCAAATTCTGCTCATTTTTGCCACTTTTTGCACATTTGAAAAACTGAGAAAACCCTTGAAAAACAAGAAAACCGCTGATTATCAGCGGTTTACCTCGTGATTCCGCTGCGATTCTCATATATGTAAAATATCTATTACAAATCAAGCATTTTCTATTTTGCAAAAAGTGTAGGGTAACACAAAATGCGCGTTTATCGCTTCTGATAACACCATTTACCCCATTCCATGAGAGTGTTATTTTCGCTGAAAGTGACAGTTTCGCCAAAGCCGCCATCCAGTGTCAAGGTAGAGCCGTTGAAGCTGTAAGTACCGCTACCCCTTGCATAGGCATCAGTCTTGTAAGTACCATCGGCATTGAACGTATAATAACAGCCGTAGTCGGTAAGCCCAGTCCAAAAATCACTATCAGCGTCATAATAGGCCACGCGCACCCATGTACCGATAATCTTCTTGTCTATACTCTTCCCAGAAGTAGGATCGTCATCAGAAGAGCAGCCGATAAAGGATAATCCCATTATCGCAACAAGCACCATGAAAAATAATCTTCGTTTCATAATCTACATATTTATTATATTAGTTTTTGACTTACAATCCTTATGGCTTTCCACATACCTCTTATCTCAGAACGCTGGATAGTTTTTGATTCCACTTTCGGGTTATCTCCTTTTAGTATCAGGATGTTATCTTGAAATAATCTATTATCAACAATTCTCTTTACAGTAAGCGTTTTCCCATAGACTATTACCACAATCCCAGAGGCGTATTCCCATTTCCCCTCATCTATTATCCGACAAAGGATTTTTGCACCTGGCATTATTGTTGGAACCATACTATCTCGTTCTACACCAAACACTACATAAGTGCCATCTGACAGGGTTTCCATATTCTCCTGCGATACTCCGTATTCTTCCATATCATATTCTATTCCATAAAGGTTTTCAACAAAAGACGCAACAGCATTAGTAGGCACATAAGGCACATTTACCAAGTCATCGCTTATAAACTTACCGACGACTTTGGCATCAGAAGCATCATTAAGCATATAACCATTTCCCGTAAGAAGCCAATCACGATTCAAGTCTGGGAAGGCTTCGATAATGCTCTGTAACTTCATCGGAGAAGGAGAGTGTCTTAAACTATTCAAATATCCATTAGAAAGTCCAGCCGCCGTCTCAAATCTTTTATGCGACAAACCCTTATACTTAATGTATTCTACAATTCTTTGTTTCACAGATGTTTCCATAATTGTTTTGTTTAGAATTAGTATAAATAATTAAAATATTAGATATTTGTCGGTAAAACATTTGGAGATTTGTAGATAATCCTCTACCTTTGCTTTCGGTTAAACAAACAATAAGGTGGCGGACTACGATAAAAACCGCAATCATACCGAATATCCACTACAAAGATAGTGGTTTATATCTAATCCGCAAACCTTTTGTTTGATATTTTAAAACATAATAATTAAACAAAAACGATTATGAGCGTATCAAGTGATGATATTAAGGCAATCAAACCAGGCGTTATCCAGCCGTTTCTCTGTGATGACGCGAAGGATATGTATAGCGCATGTTCCCTCGTCACTCGGATCAAAAGAGTTGGTATGCCAGAAGGCGTATCAGACTATGAAACTCAAAAGTTCTACGAAAGCAACATCCTTCTTATTCGTGCTATGCGAGAAGGGGACGAGAAGGTGCTTAACCGCTAAACTAAGTGATGCTATGAAGACGAACCAGATACTCATAAGACCTATGGGGCAGTTCCATGTAGAGCAGCGCACCAAAGACGGGATGTTTAACGCAACAGCCTTGTTAAAACAGTGGAATGAGAGTAGTGGGATGAAGAAGGAAATCAACGATTACCTTGACAACAAATCCACGCAAGAGTTTATAACTGCTTTAATATCAGAGGAAAATTTAGATAAGGGGAATTACCCCTATGTAAAATCCAAGGCAAGAATAGATAGAGGTGGTGGTACGTGGATGCATCCATTGCTATTCATTGACTTTGCAATGTGGTTAAATCCCGTGTTCAAGGTTAAGGTGTTGAAGTTCGTCTATGATCAGTTGATTAAGTATCGCAACGAAGCAGGAGATGCCTACCGCGAACTTGGTGCGGCTATCCAGAGCATAGTACCAAAGGATTTCATGCCGAAAGCCATGATGAA
>ODAI013831268.1_pt1 | contig 16258 bp, 17 predicted proteins | sample 1539321 | NCBI WGS metagenome assembly ODAI01 (sample SAMN02144231, study PRJEB22623) | gut metagenome | biome: sheep rumen | host: Ovis aries | place: New Zealand
TCTGCAACAGCGCCATCAAGCTGAGGTTTAAGAACTTCTCCCTGAGGAGTAATGTAGCAAGGACCGACAGCTGTTCCCACCCAAATGTTATGATTTAAATCTTCACAGATAGCATTTATTTTATTGTTTACTAAACCGTCTTCTACTGTGTATTTTTTTACTTGACCGTCTGTGTAAAGACAAGAAATGCCTTCGTCATTATGTCCAACCCAAAGATTGTGGTCTGAATCTTCAAAGAGTGTGTGTGCTGTAGCAAAGTCATATTTTTCGTCAACCGCACGACTGTAGGTAGTAAATTCTACACCGTCAAAACGCACGACTCCATCGTAGGTTCCCACATAGATGTAACCTTTGGAATCTTGCAACATGTCGGTAATAGTCATTCCAGGTAGACCATCTTCAGTTGTCCAGTTCTTGCTTACATAATCTTTAAAAAAACTGTCTTCTGTAACGGAGGCGGCAAAAAGACTAAATCCTACACAAAAGCATAAAAGCGGTATAACAAAAAATTTCTTAGTCATAACGACTCTGTTATACCGCATTTAGCATAGATTTTCAACAAACTTTTGTCTTTACATCAGAATAGGGTTGCAGCAAAGGCACAAACGAGACCGGTAAAGATTGCAAGTCCTAATGAATGAACAGGAACAAATGTACTTAATGCAAGTGCACCGAATGAAACTGCCGTTGTTACAAACGAAAGTAAAATTGCAAAAGGTTCAAGTTTTGCTTTTTCGTCATTCAAAGACTGAATTGTTGCGTGACGCTTGTTATTTTCAACCAGGTAGATAATATAATCTAATCCCAAACCGAAGACTAAAATCATGCCGGTAATGCCAAAGAATTCCAAACCGTTACCCTTTGCGGCAAAGACTGCAATAATAGCGGAAACACACAAAAGTGGAATAGAAGCAATTTTTGCAGTCTGTTTCCAGTTGTAGAAGAACTTCAGCACAATAACAATAACCACATAAGCCAGTACAAACATAAGCAGAATTATTTTCGTAAGTGAATCGAGACTCTGTCCTATATCTGCAATTTTATCCATAAAGAATACATTTTCGTCGGCATTAGCAATAGCTTTGTAGGCAGCTTCGTCAGTAATAGAAGTTGGCATTACTACCGAATAATACTTTCCGTCAATTTCACCTAACCACAAAGAATTGATAAGTGAAGCAATTTCTTCGGGAAGTTCAACGGAAGGAGTAAGATACTTTCCTTCGGCTTCAAGGTATTGCTGTTCAAGGCTAGATGCATATTCAGCTTCATAACCGAACATATCGTACTGCTGTTCTGCAAGTGGCAAAAGATTTTTTACCGCTTCATAAGAGGCCTTTTGTTTTTTTATTGAAGGAATAAAGCGAGATGTTGCAACAAGACCGCCACCAGCCTTACCTTTGTTTAAAGCAACTAACTGTTCAGTAACCGATTCTTCACGCTCAAGCAAATCTTCTACATCGTTACCAGCAACAACAAACCATGCACCTGGCAAATACTGAATAACTTTATCTGCAAGTTTTGTATCTTCTTCAAGACGCCCCTTCATGGTGTACAAGCGGTTAACATCATTTTGAACACGAACATGTTCACGGCAAAGAACCATAACCAATCCAGCAATAGCAAGTAAAACTAAAGTTATAAAGAGCGGTGCTTTGGGATGTTTATAAGCAAGCGTTGGAACTTTATACAGTTTAAGCACAGGAAGATGACGCTTAGATTCTTCAGGAAGTGACAGCAAAGGATACAAGCACACAACCGTAAGGAAAGAACTCATAATGCCAATCATAGAGAAGACAGCCATCTGCTTTAACAGATTGAATGGTGCAAACAAAAGCATGCAGTAACAAATTTCTGTAGAAAGCAGCGACAGTGAAAGACCACGCAACAAGTGTGAGCGAATTTCTGCACCTGATTTTAATTGCGCATTTGCCTTCCAGTTAACAAAGAAATGCAAACTGTAATCAATACAACTACCAATGAGTGATGTTCCAAACACAAGCGTAAGCAAGTGCAGTTTTCCAAAGAGAGCATGGGTCGCAGAGAAAGCTGTTCCAATAGAAATCAAAATAGAAATAAGAGAAGAAATCAAAGGCAAAGGAGAACGGAACACAACAATCAGAATGATAATGACAACAGAAAAGGAAACTAGCGAAATAAGCGTAATTTCATGTTGTGCGGAATTAGAACTTTCATGACTGTGGAAAGGAGTTCCGTAATAGACAAAACGAACACCATCTTTTTCAAGTGGAGTACACACTTTGTAAATTTGAGCTATACCGTTTGAATCGCTTGCAAGCTGTGCACCTTCTTTGCTAAGAATACCGCGAATAAGCACATACCATTTTCCTTCGTATTCAGAAGCAAGCACTCCGTCTTTTGAAGACATTGCGGTTCCTGCATCTTGAATGTTTGCAAGAAAATTCTGCACTTCGGTTTCATCAAGTAAGAAAGGATCTTCTTCAAGATAATCAAGTGATGTCATGGTAAATCCGCTATAAGCAGAAATAACAGCATTGTCTGCAAACTGAGCAGCGGCTTCTGCAGAAGAAAGTTTTTGCACTTGACTGTCATTTAAAAGATTCCAGCGGTACTGGTGTACAAATTCATTTATGTCATCAATAGCAGATGCATCGTTGTACAAAGACAGCATAGAAAATTTTGAACTGTCTTTTAACTGTTCATAAACAGTCTGAGCAGTTTCTTTGGCAGTTTTAAAATCTTCATGCGATGAAAGAATGTAAATGCTCTGCCCCGTTTGATCTGACAGACGTTCATCGGCAAGGTTCATAGCCTTACTTTCTGTGTTACGGGGCAACATGTTAAACAAGTCGGCGTCTAAGTTAAGTCCACGACCTGAAGCCAGCATAATAAGGAAAGGCAAAATGGCTACAGCATGGAACAAAACAAAGAGCCAAACATAAAAACGATTACTTTGCGGTAAAGTAAGCTTTTTCTTCATTACTCAAAACCTCTTTGTAAATCTGATCAGAGAAAGTATAGAGGATTGAGTCAGTGCTAGATTCCTCTATGAGCAAAGAACTCAACTCTACCTTACCACCAGAAGCAGTTCCTGAAAGTGTAAACTGATTCATGACGGAAGCAATGGTAGCATCTTTCGGAGTAAGAATCAACGACCAGCCTTCTGCAGTATTTACGGTCTTAATGGTAAAATGCTTTTCAAGTGCAGCACGGTTTCCACCAAAGAGAGCAGAAAACATTTCGGCAATAGTTCCAAAAATCTGACTGGTTGAATTGTCAATTACAGACTGAGTTCCATCTGCTTGAGTCTGAACAATACTCGTAGGTGTAATTACCATAGAAGACTTAAAAGGTTTTGTTGTATTCCAAACAATTCCGTCTTTGGTAAAAATATAAGTACCATACGATTTAAGCGGACGTTTAATTGCAGCAGATTTTTTTTCCTGAACAAAACTTCCTGTTGTTACGGGATGAGAAGTAAGAGAAGCACATACATCATCAATAGTAACTTCCTTTGCATAAGCTGCGGCTGTACACAGAAGGACCAGGGCAATAGTCAATTTACGAACAAATTTCATTTTTCGTTCCTCCAAAAGTTAAAAAAATTATACCACTGAAAAGGATACAGTTTTGCATACTTTTCTAAGAAAAAAGCGTATTCTTGAGCACAAGATGCCCACATTTGCTTTCGTTGCGCTCGACTACAGTGAACATTTACCGGACACTTCTTTACAAACATATTGTATTCTGGGTGTACCATCAAGGTTTTCTTTCGTACAGATGTCATAAAATATACGTCCGCATCAAGCATTGACGCAATGGCATACACACCTATAGGAAACCGTGCTTTTTCGCCCAAAAAAGAAAATTGTTCTGTTCGGTCTGACTGAGAAGAAGGAATTCTGTCGCCATTAACAACAACAATACCTCCAGAAGCAATGCGTTCTTGCAAAAGTTCTATAGTTGCAGGGCTTATGTCGTTTACATCAATGGCATATAAAAACATGTTTTGATCTAACACATTCATACTGTTGTCAAAACTGGCAGTAGCGGTAACATCTCGAATGGCAGTAATAACAAGGGGTTTTTCTTTTGTCATTCCGCCGTAAGTTGCAATACAGCGCATTAAATCCATATTGCCTAAATGATTTCCTACAAGCACAAGTCCTTTGCCATCACACACACTCTGCGTTAACGTCTGAATATCATCATCAGAAAAATGAACAGCTATAGCATCTTTTTCGTGAGACCAAGCTTGTACTTTTTCTATAAGCGTAAAAGAAAATGAAAGAATGGTTTTATAAGTGTTAACTCGTTTTAAAATTCCCTCTGCAATAAGATGTTGTTGAAACAGACGAATTGCCTTGCGCTCTTTTACAGAAAACAAATAGTAAAATGTTCCTATAACACACACCATAAAAAACAAAAAGTGAGGAGGAAAATATTTTATCATAAAGAGCATGAGTTTTACTTGAACAGAAGTTTTTTTCATACTGAACCTTTTGAAGATTTTCTCTTGAGAGCACGAACAATTAACACAGGAAGGCGAAAGAGCATTCCAAAAGTTGAGCGGGCAAACATAAATGAAATGCGCAAGTTGTCACGCACCAAACGAAAATTCGAAAGACCGTCTAAAGGATATGTTACCGCTACAGGAAGTTGCACTTGTTCTACTCCCTTCCAAATGTAGTGAATTAAAATATCTGCATCGTAGCCCATGCGACTGTCTATAAAAGCATGTCTGTCTAAAAGTTGAATATATGTGTTTAGTGGATACACTCTAAAACCACAAAGCACATCTTTAGATTCAGAATTGAGCGTTACCCAGTGAACCCATTTTGTTGCAAAGCGGCGGGAATTTTTTCTTATTGCAGGAACAGAATCGTCATACGAGGGAAATGAATTGATTATTTTATCGGGATTATTTTTTGCTGCATCCAAAAAAACAGTTACTTGAGAAAGATCATGCTGTCCATCTGCATCAACTTGCAAGACATGTGTAAGTGAAAGTTTTTGTGCATAACGTACACCGTCACGCATAGCACAACCCTTACCGCCATTTTTTTTGCGTGTTACAACAGATGCATTAGAACTTACCGCAGCTGCTTCTTGAATTAAAACTTTTTCTTCCGGACTGTTACCATCGTCAACAATAATAAGCGGAATGTTTAATTCGCTTAACTTTGCAACAACTTCTTTAAGAGGCTTTCCGTGATTGTATGTGGGAATAATAATGCCGGGAGAAAATTGCGACATTACTACTAAGACTCCTGAGGAAGAACAGAAAATGCTCCAGAAGAAAATTCTTTTTCGCGGTTTCCATCTTCGTACAAAACAAAGGCAACATTCTGCTTTGCTCGGTTATACTGCAAGTCAAGAACAACGCGTGAGTTAGGAACAATAGGAGCAGAAAACTTAAGTCTTTTTGCAGAAGGAACAAAACGCTGAGTTTCAAAATATTTTTTTGAAAAACGTGTTACAATTTCAAACTGACCTACTGCAGGCAAAAGCTTAAATTCGGGGAAGTGCCCATCATAAAAATCACATGATGCAGGAACAGTAAAAGAAAGAACAACTGCATCTTCGGTTTTACTTACAATTGTTTCGTTTTCGATTGAATGCTGATTTTCTGACATTAGTCCTCCTCTGCAGCAAAGAGCGCTGCTATTTCGTCTTTATGTTTTTTTCCCTGAACATCTGTGGGAAGATGATCAAGAAAACGCCATTTCTTTGGAATTAAAACATTTTCAAACCACTGCGAAAGGAAGTCGTGGAAGTAGCGATTTATAACTAACTTACGTTCCCCTTGGAATTTTTTCTTTCCCTTTTCGTTCAATTCAATTGCTGCAGCAAGATACTGTCTTCGATCTTCAAGCGCAATAACTTTTACATCTGCAATCAAACCTGAATCTAAAAGACGAGATTCAACTTCGGGAAGTGAAATACGTTTTTCTTCAATCTTTACAATTGAATCTGCACGGCCCCGCAACAAGAATGTTCCATCATCAAAAATGGTAACAAGATCGGCAGTTGCAAAACCTTCGGGATTTTTAATGTATGGAGAAATAATGCGAAGACATTCGTCATCACCTTTCCATATTTTTGCATTGTCAAAGGGTGTCCACTTAAGTCCATTAACTGACTGCTGGCGGTAAGCAATACCGCTTGTTTCAGTTGAACCGTACACTTCAAGCGGACAAAATCCAAACACTGCATTTACTTTTTTTGCAAGTTCTTCAGAAACAGCACCACCAGAAGTAAAGATAAAACAGTTTTGCAAAGGAAGTGGTTCATCTCCGTAAGTGTCAACAGTGCGCTTTAAGAATGCAGGAGTTGCAATAATCATATATTTGTCATCGTTTAAAAGTTCAAACTCTTCGGGAATAGTTATTCGAGTTCTGCGGAATGGAACACCCAGTGCAAAAGGTAAACAGATGCCAAACAAAAATCCATAAATATGATGTTGACTTACGGTTGTAACTAAATAGCGAGAAAGAAATTCCTGTCCCCACTTTGAAATAATAAAGGCATTGTCTAGTTCAAATTCTTTCATACGCTGACGCACTGCTTTAGGCTTACCAGTACTTCCAGAAGTGTACATGCGAATGTCGGTTGTTTCTGCGTCTATAGCAGGAGTCATGCGAATTTGTTGTTCAACTGGAGTATATTTTGCAAGAACCTCTTTTATTTGAATAGCTGTCTCGTCTTTTACCGGCTGATCGGTAATGAACATAACGTCTTGCGTTTTTATTTCTTGAATAAAAGAAGTTGCAATGTTTTGCGTAAGATGAATTGTTTTTTTACACTGCAACAAAGCAACAAATGTTACCAGAAAGTACCAGTAGTCTTCACTGTGTAAAATCCAATCTTTTTTGTCATGAGCTTCAATGCACATGCGAACTTTTGCACAATCGGTCAAAAAATCATACCAGGTTTTTACCACACCACGAGAACGAATTCCTTCGTAGCAGACCATGTAGTTGTCGGGACGAGAATCTGCGGTAAAAGTCGAAATAGTATGAACAGAAGGCATATTTTTATTTACTTTCATGCGAATGTTAAATTCAATAAGGAACATCAAACCTAAGAGTGCGTAAGAAATTCCTCCATTATATACAGACCACACTAAATCATTTGAACAAAATGCAGTGTAGACAGAAATAGAGCCGTTTACGAGAAAAAAAATACACCAAGCTATAGTTACTTTTTTGCAGTAAGCTTCAACATAAGGCTGACTTATAGAACCCTTTATTGACTTATCCATAAGGGTTGCAATGGTATAAATAATGTTAGGGGGAAAAATAAGAGTAATGCCAAAAAGAATAAGCATAACAAGGCTTATTGCAACGGCATAGAGTTTTATAAAAATGGATTGATTTGTAAAATAGCAGAAAAGAGCAGCAACAAGCAGTAACACAGATAAGATAATAGGACGAATAACTGCAAATGCGAAGTTTTTGTCTTTTTCTTTACGGTTGGAACGGGCAGCTGCCACACTGAGTAACAAGGCTACCGCAAGTACAATCGCACATAACGATAATACCCTGACAGGCAGTTTGAAAACCACCAACAGGGTAAATACCAGTACAGGGTAGAGAACTGTTAGCACAGAAAACAGCACCTTAAAGAATTTCTTCATTTTGGCGCCATTCTCTACTTAGTTTACGCTCTCAACGTAAGGATGCAACTTGTCAATAACATCCTGCATTGTCTTTACAGTCTTGAAAATCTCGGGATCAATTTTTCCGGGAACAAAGTCCTTCATCTTAACAACCAGGTCAATAAAATCGATTGAATCAAGATCGAGATCATCTCCCAGATTTGCAGAAGGAGTAATTGCGCTTTCTTCCACTTCAAATTCTGAAACCAGCAAGCCCTTTACTTTGTCAAAGAGTTCGTCTTTTGTCATTCATTTCCTTCCTTTGCTTTTTCAGCAGAAATATATTGTGCCAAAGCATCAACTGATGCAAAGCGACTTTTTTGATCGGTGTCATCTGTAGAGAATTTCACACCAAATTTACGCTTGAGTGCCACGCCTAATTCCAAAGCATCTATGGAATCAAGACCTAAACCTTCATTAAAAAGAGGAGCGGCATCATCAATATCCGCAGGAGTAATATCTTCTAGCATAAGAGCAGAAATTATTGTCTCCTTTATTTCCTGTTTTAATGCGTCCATAGCAACTCCTAGCGCACATTATAGCATAAAAGCCCCAACTGTGCAATACAGCACCAGATTTATAATGTTGAGTAAGAAAGGCATTTATGATACACTAGAACTATGGCAGACGGACAGGCTCTTTTTTTATCTAAAGCATTTTCTTGGGCTCCGGGAATAGAAAGTTCTCAAGACTGGATAGCTTGGACTAAAGGAAAAAAACAAATAGAAAACACTTCTCAAGCACCTGCGCTTGCCTTTACCAGTCCTTTGTTTAGAAGACGCCTTAGTCAGCTAAGCAAAATGACCGTTCAAGTAGTGCACGATCTTGTAGAAGCAATTCCTGAAGCAAAAGACTGTCCGCAAGTATTTGCTTCCTTTCGTGGGGAATTGGCCCGAGAAGGTGATATAAACACGCAGTTGATTCAAGATAAAGAAATCTTACCTGCTTCGTTTTCGCTTTCGGTATTCAACACGCCCATTGCTCTTGCAAGCATAGCCTTACATCTTACCAAGGGATATTCGGTTGTCTTTCCGGCAAAACAGAATTTTTCTGCAGCCTTTAGTGCAGCCTGCGCTCCCTTACTGTGTGGCGACGAAGAGCACATTTTGTTCACCTATGCAGATGAACAGGTAGGCGATTGCTATGAAAAACTAGAAGCTCCCTACCAAAGGGTAAAACCACAAGCACTGTCCTTTGCAGTTCTTATAGGAACAAAAAAAGACAAAAACTGTTTTATACAGTTAGATAGAGAACATACAAGCACACCGCAACAGTTACTTGCGTATCTGCTTACACAAAGCGCATGAGGTTTAACATGAAGAAGAAAGAACGTGACCCCAAATACAGTCCTGAAGGATTACCTCCTGTAAAAAACTGGCCCTTATACATTTACCGCTGTCTAGCTAAAATACTTGCCTATGGTATTTTTGGAGCAGGAAGCATTGTGGTTGCAGTGCTTATCTTTATAATGCGCATTTTCATTCACCCCAAAAAACGTTTTACCAAAGTTGCACGAATTTTTACTTCATGTACATTCCGCGGCTTCATTGTCTTCCTTCGCATACTGTGCGTTTCAAAACTAACCACAAAGGACAAAAAAGAATTCAAAAAACTTTCTTCACAAATTGTTGTTGCAAACCACCCTTCTGCCCTCGACATTGTATACCTTATAGCACTTATTCCTAACGCAGATTGCATTGTTAAAGGTGGACTTGCTCATTCGGTACTGGCGGGCGTTATTAGACAAATTTACACCGTCAACACATTGGGTTACGAACAAATGGTCGAACAGGCTAAAGAAACACTTTCTAACGGTTCAAACCTTATTATCTTCCCCGAGGGAACACGAACACCTCGACATGGAACTGAACCTTTTAAACGAGGGGCGTCACGTATTGCTTTGGAAACTGGTTACAACATTACTCCTGTTTACATTGGTGGTACAGACAAATACGGTTTAGGAAAACATGACCCAGCTTTTTCTTTTAACCACACGCAAAAGTATGTGTACGACATACACTTACTGAAACAAATTAAAACTTCAGACTACGCAAACGAAGAACAAGCTATTGCCGCTCGCAAAATGACAGAAGCTATTCACACAACTATTGCAAGTGTAGCTCGTTCTGTAGACAATCGCGAAATATGAAAAAACACTTCGTAACGACATGCATCATTTTGTTTTGTTCGCTTACGGTATGTGCATTGCCCCTTCCTCACCGCATGTTCATTTGGGAAGGTGTAGACGGCATGCAAACTGAACGCTCAGTTTTAGAATCTTTTATTCCCCAAAATCCCAACGGAACAGCAGTCATTGTCTGTCCAGGCGGAAGTTACCATCATCTTGATTTAAACAAAGAAGGTCGCACTACAGCCCAATGGTTTGCCCAACAAGGAGTTACTGCTTTTGTGCTTCAGTACAGAACGGCAAAAGACGGTTACCACGCTCCCGCAATGCAGCAAGATCTTCAGCGTGCCATTCAACTAGTTCGCGAAAACGCAAACGAGTGGAATCTAAACCCAGACAAAATTGGTCTTATAGGCTTTAGTGCAGGAGGACATTTAGTTGCTTGGGCAGCAGAACACGGAAACGACAATTTACTTTTAGAATTACATCTTTTTCCAACAGTAAAACTCAATGCTAATTTTGTTATACCAGTCTACCCAGTTGTTTCTATGCAAGACACCATAGCACACAAATGGTCACGAAGAAGTCTTTTAGGTTTAAAACCTACGCAAGAAGAAAAAGATGCTTGGTCTTTAGAACTAACGGTAAGCGACTCTATGCCTCCTGTTTATTTAGTTGCCTGCAAAGATGATCCTGTTGTTCAATACGAAAACAGTGTCGTTTTTTTTAAAGCCTTACTGCAAAAAAAGGTTGATGTTACCTTTGCTTCATACGAATGGGGCGGTCACGGCTTTGGCATGGCAGACACAGCTTTTATGAGAGCATTTAATTGGAATGAAGCACTACGCATCTGGTTGTGTTCACATGGATTTATACAAGGACCCTTTTAAGGAGGTGACAATGAAAACAGGTTTAGTTATGGAAGGCGGAGCAATGCGCGGTATGTTTACCTGTGGTGTCATTGACACTTTTTTGAAAAACAACATTAACTTTGACGGAGCTATTGGTGTTTCTGCAGGAGCTGCTTTTGGATGTAACTTTAAGTCAAAACAAATTGGCAGAGCCTTACGATACAACAAACGCTTTTGCAAAGACAAACGCTACTGTAGTCCCTCTTCGTTTTTTAAAACAGGTGATATTTTTAATGCAGATTTTTGCTACCGTCAGCTTCCCGACATTTTAGATCCATTTGATGTAGAAACCTTTAGAGCTAACCCCATGGAGTTTTGGTGCGTTGCAACAGATGTTCTTACAGGTAAAGCAGTGTACCACAAATGCACTACAGGCAATGGAGATGACTATCAGTGGTTTAGAGCTTCTGCTTCTATGCCTTTAGTTTCAAATGTTGTTGAAGTTGGTGGATATAAAATGCTTGATGGAGGAATGGCAGATTCAATTCCACTTGAATACTTTGAACAGTTAGGATACGACCGCATTGTTGTTATTCTTACTCAGCCAAACACATATCGTAAAAAGCCCAACCGTTTTCTGCCACTGGTAAAGTTACGCATGAAAGAATATCCTAACATGATTAAAGCACTAGCTCAAAGACACATCATGTATAACCATCAAACTGAATATGTTGTTCAAAAGGAAAAAGAAGGAAAGATTCTTGTTATTCGACCAAAAGAAAGTTTACACACAAATCCGCTGCCACGTAATGCAAATGAACTGCAGCGCGTTTACAACTTAGGTGTTGAACAAGCAGAAGCGTCACTTAATGCAGTTATAGATTTCCTTCATCAAGAATAGAAAAAAGCCAGTTCTTTAAAAGAGAAGTCCACGTCTGAACATAAGTGTCATTTTTTTCGTGAGCACCAGCACTCGAATACTTTGTGGCAAGACTTAATGAATGTGGACCTTTGCGAAAAATATGTAACTCTGTATTTACACCAGCATCTTTGAGAGAACGCGCAAGCATAAGCGCATTTTCTACCGTTACAATTTGATCTGTCCATGTAGTCCACAAAAATACAGGCGGAACTTTTTTGGCGTCAACATGTTTTTCAAGACTTACTTCATCAAGCAACTTTTTGTGTTCCTCAGTTAACACTTCACTACCAAGTAAGTGTTCAAAACTAGGCTTATGTGCAAACTCGCCACTTGAAATAACAGGATAACTTAAAATAAGACCAGCAGGTTTTGGAAAAGAAAGAGCACGGTGTTCCGCATAGCAAAGCGCAAGATGTCCACCAGAAGAAAAACCACTTAAAAAAAGATGCTCAGCGTCAACATGCCAGTCTTCAGCGTGTTCCCGAATTATTTCAAGAGCACGACCTACTTCATTCATGGCAACAGGATAGACGTTGGGCATTACAGAATACTTAAGGACAAATGCATGAAATCCCAAAGAAGCATACATCATAGCAACAGGTTCTCCTTCTCGTGGAGAATAGCGAGCGTATGCTCCTCCGCCTAAAACAAGCACAGCAGGTTTGTATTCACCTTCAAAGAGTCTGTCTTCAATGTAAGCACACAAGTCTGCACTGCCTGTCTTTTGACCTTCAACACTTACCGGAATTGTGGTAACAAGCATTTGTCCTTACTCCGACTAGAAGTTTTCGGGTTTAACCTGGAAGTAACTCTGAGGATGATTACAAACGGGACATACATCAGGAGCTTTTTTACCAACACAAATATGACCACAGTTAGAGCACTGCCAAATAACATCTCCATCTTTCGAGAAGACAAGGTCGCCTTCTACATTTGCAAGCAGTTTTTTATAACGCTCTTCATGTTCTTTTTCGATTGCAGCTACACCTTCAAAAAGTTTTGCAATTTTTTCAAAACCTTCTTCGCGTGCTACTTTTGCAAACTCAGGATACATTTCGGTCCATTCATGATTTTCACCTTCTGCGGCATCCTTTAAGTTTTGTGCAGTTGTTCCTACACCACCATTGAGCAGCTTGTACCAAATTTCTGCATGCTCTTTTTCGTTACGGGCAGTTTCTTCAAAAATGTTTGCAATCTGAACATAGCCGTCTTTCTTAGCTTTTGAAGCAAAAAAGGTATACTTATTTCTTGCCTGAGACTCACCTGCAAATGCAGCCAAGAGATTTTGTTCTGTCTTTGAACCTTTTAATTCCATTTTCGACTCCTTGAGCAAATTATTGCTTAAGGGCATTGTAACACAGAAGAAAAAAACTTACTACAGTATCGGGCAAACGGTCTTCTTCGCTGCTAATACATTTATGAATTTCACAATGAGCAACATTTTTAAGTTTTATTCTTGCACATTGTGTAAGAGATAATTCCTAGTAAGTCAATAGGTTTTTATTTTTTTTATAATTTTTTTTATTGCGTTCACCTTTTTATTTCACTATAATCGTTTCAACAAAATTAGCATCCTGGAGGAATGATGCAACTCACGCTAAAAAACCTCAAGAAACAGTATCCAGCACAAGACGGAATTATTACCGCGGTCAAAGACATTTCGCTGACTATTCCAGACAATACTATTTTTGGCATTATCGGTAAAAGTGGTGCAGGAAAATCTACACTCGTTCGTCTTATAAGTTTGCTTGAAAAACCAGACGAAGGCCAAGTTTTTTATGGAGACAAAAGAGTCGACAACTTAAAGCAAAAAGAACTCATTCTTCAGCGCCGAAAAATTGGCATGATTTTTCAAAACTTCAATTTGCTTTCTTCAAGAACCGCTGCAAAAAACATTGCTTACCCGCTTGAAATAAACGGTTGGCCACGGGACAAAATAAATGAACGTGTTACCGAAATGCTTTCGTTAGTCGGACTTGAAGGCAGAGGCGATGCTCCCATAAGCACACTTTCTGGTGGACAAAAACAGCGTGTCGCTATAGCCCGAGCACTTGCAACTAATCCAGACATTTTGTTCTGCGACGAAGCAACCAGTGCACTTGATCCGCAAACAACACATGCAATTCTTGACCTTATACGCAATCTTCAAAAAAAGATGAATCTTACCGTTGTTATGATTACTCACCAAATGGAAGTAGTTCGTGACGCATGTAAAGAAGTTGCTGTTATAGAATCAGGTATGGTTGTTGAAGAAGGTTCAGTCGAAGAAATTTTTACTAACCCCAAATCTTCAGTAACAAAAGATTTTCTTTCTCACATTGCAGTTCAAGAACCAACTACTCTCTTGCGCTGGTCTGATGCAGGCAAATACACATTACGCTTCATAGGAAAAGATACAGGAGAACCAGTATTAAGTCGTCTTGCAAAACAGTTCAATGTTGAATTCAACATTCGGGCAGGTGGAGTTCAGCATGTACAAGACAATGATGTAGGAACACTCATTACAGACATTACCGGCGACAGTGACGAAGTAAAAAAAGCGCTTGACTATTTGCGCTCGTCTGGAATTATTGTGGAGGAATCAAAATGAATCAGATGGTAACTTTGGTAGGAACTTCAACCGGACAAACATTAGTCATGGTTTTCTTTTCAACACTCTTTTCACTTTTGTTAGGATTTCCTTTGGGAGTCTGGCTCTATGTTACAAGCCCTGCAGGAATAAATCCAAAGCCCGCACTGTATCAGGTTTTAAGCAGAATTGTAAACGCACTTCGTTCATTTCCTTTTTTAATTCTGATGATTTTACTTTTTCCGCTTTCTCGTCTTATTTTGCACACTGCTATTGGAACAAAAGCAACGATTGTTCCCCTTTCAATTGCAGCTGCTCCCTTTGTAGCACGCATTATAGAAACATCTCTTACCGAAGTAGATCAGGGTGTTATACAAGCAGCCCGCGCTATGGGTTCAACTAATATGCAGATTATTCTTAAAGTTCTTATTCCTGAAGCCTTACCTTCTTTGGTTTCAGGCATTACGCTTACGATTATCAACTTGATTGGCTACTCTGCAATGGCTGGAGCAATTGGTGGCGGCGGTTTGGGCGACCTTGCAATTCGTTACGGTTACCAGCGATTCCGCACAGACATTATGATTGCTTCTGTTATAGTTCTTTTAGTTATGGTAGAACTCATACAGTTAGTGGGAACGCTCATAGTAAATCAAATGCTCAAAAAGCGATAAAAAAGAAAGTGAAAAATTTTTTATAAAACCTATTGACATACTAGGTAATTATCGCTATATATATGCCATATTCTAACAACAAAGGAGAATACACTATGAAAAAATCAATTATTTCCCTGGCACTGGCACTGGTCGCAGCAACAGCATTTTTTGGTTGCAGCAAGAAAGAAGCAGTTCTTAAAGTTGGAGCTACTCCCGAACCACACGCAGAAATGTTAAACCTGATTAAAGATGACCTTGCAAAAGAAGGAATTAAACTTCAGGTTATTGAATTCACCGATTATGTTATTCCTAACGAATCACTTGAATCTGGCGAAATTGATGCAAACTTCTTCCAGCACCTGCCCTATCTGGAAAGCTTTAACACAGAACGCTCATACCACTTGGTAAGCGCTGGTGGAATCCACATTGAACCTTTTGCTCTCTACTCAAAGAAAATTACTTCTTTGTCTCAGCTTGCAGACGGTGCAACAATCGCAATTCCTAACGACCCAACTAACGGTGGACGCGCTCTGCTTCTGCTTCAGTCAGCAGGACTTATTTCTCTTAACCCAGCTGCTGGTGTTACCGCAACAACTTTGGACATTACTTCTAACCCAAAGAATCTGAAGTTTAGTGAAATTGAAGCTGCTTCACTGCCCCGCACTCTTCCAGATGTAGATGTTGCTGCTATTAACGGTAACTACGCTTTGGATGCAGGACTTTCTGCTTCAAAAGATGGTCTGTTCGTAGAAGGTGCAGATTCACCCTATGTAAACATTGTTGCAGTTAAGAAAGGAAACGAATCAAATCCTCAGATTGTAGCACTGGTAAAAGCTCTTCAGAGCAAGAAAGTAGCAGACTGGGTAAAAGCAACATATCCTAACGGAGACGTTGTAACCGTATTCTAATTAAAAACAAATCTAACTGTGGCGGCGGCTTACTGAAATGCCGTCTCCGCAGTTAAAAAATTCTGTATCAAATTCTGTATTCGATTTCAAAAACAAAACATACTTTCTGATTTTTTTTACAAGCTTTTTAGTACTGTAATTATGCGTAAGACTTAAGTCTTCAACCATTCCATGAAAAAAAAGATTGTCGCTTACAATAACACCACCTTCATTCAAGTTGTCTTTGTATCGTTCAAAAAAATGAAGATACTGTGATTTTGCAGCATCTATAAAAATTAAATCGAACTTTTGGTTTTTCAAATCGCAAGTAAGAGCGTTATCGTGAAGCAAGGTAATGCGGTCTGCAAGCCCAGCCATAAACACATTCTTTTGTGCCGTGCAGTAACGGTTGACATCTATTTCAATTGAAGTAACATGAACATCTTCTTTTGCACAAGCAAACTGAATAGTTGAAAAAGCAATTGCAGTTCCTATTTCCAAAACTGATTTTACATCATGCTCTTTTATGTATGAACAAATAAATTCGCTCGTTTCGTCAAACAAAACAGGAACATTGTATTGTTTTGCATAGAGGCGCATTAACTGTAA
>ODAI014611058.1_pt1 | contig 16258 bp, 20 predicted proteins | sample 1539321 | NCBI WGS metagenome assembly ODAI01 (sample SAMN02144231, study PRJEB22623) | gut metagenome | biome: sheep rumen | host: Ovis aries | place: New Zealand
GTGGGCGAGGTCTACAACGTGGGCGGCCACAACGAGATGCGCAACATCGACATCGTCAAGCTGATCTGCCAGAAGCTCGGCAAGCCCGAGAGCCTGATCACCTACGTTGCGGACCGCAAGGGCCACGATATGCGCTACGCCATCGATCCCAGCAAGATCCACCGGGAGCTGGGCTGGCTGCCGGAGACCAAATTTGCCGACGGTCTTGACAAGACCATCGACTGGTATCTGACCCATCGGGACTGGTGGGAGACCATCATCTCCGGCGAGTACCAAAATTACTATGAGCGGATGTACGGGAACAGACAATGAGTGCAGTGCAGACAACGAAACGGCAGGACTTTTGGGATTGCGTGAAAGGATTTGCAATTCTGTCCGTCGTACTTGGGCATGGGTTTCGCATTCCCCACGACTTTGTTTACGCGTATCATTTGGCGCTCTTCTACTTTGTTTCAGGGTGGTTTTATCGGGAAGAGAAATACGGAGATTATCCTGAACTCAATGTCGCAGCTCGCGTAAAGAGCTGTTGGCCGAAATTTGTAGTATATTCCTTCTTTTTGATTGTGCTGCATTTCCTCCTCCAGGATTTCCTTGAAGGGATGCTGAACGAGCGTTATTCTCTTCGTATTGCTATCTGCGCTTGTTTTGACGTAACCTTGTTCCGAATCAAAGATTTGACTGGCGCTATGTGGTTTGTGCCGCAGATTGTGTTCTCATCTACGTTGTTTGGCATAATCGTTTGGCTTGCCAGACGCAGCTGGTGCCGAAAGAAAAAGCATGTTGTAATCATTACACTTGGTTTCCTCTTCGGAGCAATTGGCTGTGTTTTCAGTTACTTTGGCATTGAGCTTGCCGGCACGTATTATCTGCAGTTTGTAATGAAAGCGATGCCGATTTATTTGCTGGCATACTATTGCAGACTGGCAGTCCAGGATCGCTTTCGGAACTATCTGCGCCTTCCGGCTGCTATATTCTGTGCTTGCCTGATTATCGCGTGTTGTTATTTCAAAACAGGAATGGGTGTCAATGCGGGCCCGCTCAGCTTTTACGGGCTTGGAGCAGCCGGAATCTATCTGATTCTGTATCTCTGCAAGTATGTGGAAAAGGTCGGAATTCTCAGAACGGTTTTTGCCGCTTTGGGCCGATACTCCTTCGAAATTATGGCGTGGCATTTCCTGATCTATTACCTCTTCAATGCGGTGATCAACCAGATCGGGCACCTGCCGCAAGATGTGTTTTCTTTGAACAACTATCAGCAGCTTTGGTTTCTCCAACTTCCCGTGTTGCTCGGACTGCCCTGTGTAATTGGTTTTGGATACCGAAAGCTGCGAGAAGTGCTTATTCAATGAAATAGCAGAAGGGAAAAAGATGTCAATTGACCCACCAAATTCGGCAAGCGAAACTCGAAATAGATCAATGTAGTACAGGAGATGGTTGAAATTATGATCCTCGTGACAGGCGCCTGCGGGCAGCTGGGCTTTGACGTCGTCAAAGAGCTGCGTATTCGAGGCAAAGAAGTTGTCTCGACAGACATTTTACCGGAAGCGGTTGCGCCTTCCGAGAACGTCAGGTACGTTCAATTGGATATTACAGACCGTGCGGCTGTAGAGGATGCTCTTGAGCGCCTACGCCCCGAGGCTGTGATTCACTGCGCCGCCTGGACGGCAGTGGACGCTGCCGAGGAGCCGGAAAACCGGGAGAAGGTTTTCGCCATCAACGCCTGGGGCACCCGGAATCTTGCCGAGGCCTGTAAGGCCATCGGCGCGAAGATGCTCTATATCTCCACGGACTACATTTTCGACGGCACGGGGACCAAACCATGGCAGCCCGATTGCAAGGCCTACGCCCCGCTGAACGTCTACGGCCAAAGCAAGCTGGAAGGCGAGCTGGCGGTAAAGGAGCATCTTGAACGATATTTCATCGTCCGCATCGCCTGGGTCTTCGGCAAAAACGGAAAGAATTTCGTCAAGACCATGCTGCGGGTTGGGCGGACTCATCCCACTGTCCGGGTCGTCAACGATCAGATCGGCACCCCGACCTATACGCCGGATCTGGCAAAGCTGCTGGCCAGCATGATCCAGACGGAAAAGTACGGGATCTACCACGCCACCAATGAGGGCGGCTTTATCAGCTGGTATGATTTCACGAGGGAGATCTATCGTCAGGCCGGATTGGACACGGAAATCCACCCGGTCACAACGGCGGAGTACGGCTTGAGCAAGGCCAGGCGCCCCTTCAACAGCCGCCTGGATAAATCGAAACTGACGGAGAACGGCTTTGACCGCCTGCCTCCCTGGCAGAACGCACTGCGCCGTTTTCTGGAAGAGACAGGAGAATTGAAAAATGGGTAAGATCAAAGTCACGACCTGCGAGATCGAGGGCCTCTACATCATTGAACCAACGGTTTTCGGTGACAGCCGCGGCTATTTCATGGAGACCTACAACCAGAACGATATGCGCGAGGCCGGTCTGAATATGGTGTTCGTCCAGGATAACCAGTCTATGTCCCGGCAGGGCGTGCTCCGGGGGCTGCACTATCAGAAGCAGTATCCGCAGGGTAAGCTGGTACGGGTCATTTCCGGCGAGGTTTTCGACGTAGCCGTGGATCTCCGCTCCGGCTCTGCTACTTTCGGCAAATGGCATGGGGAGCTTCTTTCCGCCGAGAACAAAAAGCAATTTTACATACCCGAAGGCTTTGCCCATGGCTTCTATGTGTTAAGCGAGACCGCGGAGTTCTGCTACAAGGTTACGGACTTCTATCATCCAAATGACGAAGGCGGTATCCGTTGGAACGACCCGGATATCGGCGTTGACTGGCCGCTGCGGGAAGATGTTCCGGTCCTTCTTTCGGACAAGGACAGGATCCAGCCCTTCCTCTCGGATTTGGCTTATGAATAAGAAGAGAAGATGGTTGCGGCGCCTCTGCGTTGTCCTGGCGCTGCTGCTGCTCCTGACCGGCGCGGAGCTGCTTTACTCGAACTATGCGCTGACAGTCAGCCGGTACGCCGTTACGTCGGAAAAAGTGAGCGGTTCCTTTCGGATCGTGTTCCTGGCCGACCTTCACAGCAGGGAATTCGGGACAGGGAATAAACGGCTGCTGAAAAAGATTGCCGCCGAGGAGCCGGATCTGATCGCCATGCCCGGCGACATGATCGATTCCGGGAGCGGAGAGGCAGAAATCGCGGCAGTCTGCGCGTTTATCCGATCCGCGTCAGAGATCGCACCGGTCTATTTCAGCCTGGGAAACCACGAAACGGTGCTGATCAGAGACCGCTTTCCGGATCTGGTGGAGCGCCTTTCCGAAGCCGGCGCCGTCGTGATGGACAACCGGTATCTGGATCTGACCGTAAACGGAACTGCGCTTCGGCTGGGCGGATATACCGGCTGTTACCGCATTCCCCACTTGGATACCTCGGACGGAAAAGAACAGGGAGCGCTGCTGGCATACGCGGACGATTTTGAGGATACAGATCGCTTCAAGCTCCTGCTGGACCACATCCCGATTGTCTGGCTGGACTGGAACTATCGGGACACCCATCCCGTTGATTTGGTGCTCTCCGGCCATTACCACGGCGGCGTCATACGGATTCCCATTCTGGAGCAAGGGCTGTACGCTCCTTATATCGGCAAATTCCCGCCCTACACCAAAGGCCTTTTCGCTGGGAAAACGGCGACCTGCGTTCTGACAACCGGTCTGGCTGGCAGCTATGGAATCCCCAGATTTTTTAATCCGCCCGAGCTTGTCGTCGTTGACGTCAGATCATCCTGATTATTTACACGAGCAGAATCTTGATTCTGCTCGTGTCTTTTTTCTCATGCAATTATTTCCTTTGCTCAAGATATTCTGATTGACAAATTCACTTTTTTGTGATACATTTCTTGACATTTTCACTTTTTTATGATATAATATAGACGCAATAAATCGTTGCAAGATATTTTTGACCAACACGTGTTGCAGAGTAGGATGGATCGGAAGCGTCTGACGAGGCGTGTTCCGGGTTGCAGGAGAGAATAAAAGAAACCAAAAACTATTCTGAAGGAGGAATCGTATTGTCAATACTCAGAACACAATTGCAAAACAGAGGAATGGTAACGCACCATCAGAACGAAAGCGGGGCCATAATCTCCGCCACTACCGGCATTTTTGACGTCATTGCCGAAAGCGAAGCTGATCTGACCGCAGAACAGACCGCGCTTTTTGCCCCCGGCAGTATGGCGTACTGCCTGCATGAGGACAGTCTGCGCATAAAGAACAGCGCCGGTCTTTGGGAGGAGGTCCTTTGATGAATCTGTTGGAATCCTTGCTTGCTCAGAAGCTCGTTCTTTGCCGCGGTGAATCCGTTGTCACGATGGCGGGCAGCGATGCAGTGCTGACTCCGGTCGCAGGGAACTCCTACCGATGCGGTGAGCTGTCTTCGCTGACAGTTTCCAATTTGCCCGAAACGGGACCTTACAGTATCGTCTTCTTTTCCGGCAATACGCCGACAACGACGGTTTTCCCTGCTTCTGTCCGGGGTCTGGAGGACTTTGCCGCTGAGGCTAACACCCTCTACGAGATCAATATCCTGGATAACCGCGCAGTGCTTGCTTCCTGGGAGGTGACAGCAGATGAACAGCTTGACTGACAGACGCAGGGTGTTGCTGTCCAAGCAGGGAAAAAGCCTGTTTCTCAACGAAAAAACAGGCCAGTATTATCCAAAGCATCTGGATGTAACCCTATCTGACGTCCCCAACAACGTAATAGCTTACAGGTGGATCTACTGCGACAAATTGGAATCCGCCATCGTTCGCGGGACCAACAAGGTCGGCTATTCGATGAACGGGGAAAAAGCCTTTAGCGGCTGCCCAAAGCTCAGGACGCTCGTCTTGCCATCCGGATGCGGGGGCACAACGATCATTGCTTCGGGGTGCAATTTGTTGTCAGAGGTCGTTTTGGGCAGTATTGGTCATCCTGTAAGCGGGCTGTATTCCATGGCGTTCACCCAATCCGGAACAAGCGCAGCCGATAAATCGATCACAATATATGTAGACGATTCTGCATCCCTGCCGCTTGCCTACGCGCCATGGGGCCTGACCGGTGCTGAAGTAATCTATCGCAGCGCCACAACCGGCGAGATCATGGAGGTGCCCAACGTATGACGTTTGCCAAACTAATCCTCGGCTGTCCGCAATACGCGCCGAATCCGATTCGGATCGGAAACGATAACGTTGGAAATCCACCTGCTTCCCTCTATTACGCCCAAGGATATAAGCCCATACGGGAAGCGCCATACCCTGCTGACCCAGCGGAGATTGGCTGTCGCTGGGAGGCCTTGTGGACTGAGGCCGCTGAATCTATCATACAGAGCTGGGTGCAGGTCCCCGTTCCGCCTGACGAAGAACTGAGCGGCGACGAAGCCCTGCGGATTCTGTTGGGAGGTGACAGCGAATGACCATAGAGAAAGCACGTCAGCTTCGCAGTATGATTGTCAAGGCCAGCGCAAGCCTTTCGGACCCGGATGCAGTACGGGCTGCCGAACTATTTCCACGGTGGAGCAGCCTCGGTACAAGCTATATTGCGGGTGATCGCGTCCAATACGACGGCAGCCTGTGGCGCTGCCTGACTTCGCACAGCGCACAGACGGACTGGCGCCCTGGAGAGGCCCCGGCGCTCTGGGTGAGGGTGCTGATCCCGGACCCGGAGGTCATCCCGGACTGGGAGCAGCCGGATAGCACCAACCCCTATGCAACAGGAGACAAGGTACGACACAACGGGAAGCTTTGGATCTCCACGCTCGATGGAAATATCTGGGAGCCTGGGGTCTACGGTTGGGAAGAGTATTCCTGAAATCACGGAAAAGCGCCGCTTCAGCGGCGCTTTTCTGTCGCTGTCAACCTACCCATATTACAACACGATCAACCAGCTCGAACTGCAAAATAGCAGTTGTCTTTTTTGCACCAAAACTGTATAATAAATACGATTCAGGATTCCCGCCCGGCAGATCCTCTCTGCGTCGTTGGATTGGAGAACGCAAAACGCTTCAGGAGGTCTTATATGAAAGATCTGTTAATCTCTGTTGTAATTCCCGTCTATAACGCAGAAAACTACGTCCTTCGCGCCGCGGCTTCCGTTCTTGACCAGCCCTGTGCGGAACATCTGGAGCTTCTTCTGATAGACGACGGCAGCGAGGACCGCAGCGGCGCAATTTGCGATGAAATTGCTGCAGCGCATGGCGCCCCAGCTCAAGTCCGCGTCTTCCATCAGGAAAATGGGGGCGTCTCCTCTGCCAGAAACCTGGGGATCCGGGAAGCGAAGGGCGCGTATCTCGCCTTCCTGGACGCGGACGATTGGTGGATGCCGTCCTTCTTCGACGCTTCGACGGTGGAGCTGCTGGAGGAACGCTTTGACGTCTACCAGTTTTCCTATCAGTCTGTCAGTCCTGATCTGAGATGGTGCAAGAAATACCAGGTGGAGAGCCGCACGTATCGGGATCTTGTCCCGGGAGATAGCAGACCTTCTCCGGTAACACATTGGTCCTGCCTGTATCGCCGCGATCTGCTTATGCGTCATCAGATCAGATATCTGCCCTGTAAAATCAACGAAGACGTTCCGTTTGTGCACCTGGCATTTGCCCTGGCGCAGTCTGTTAAAACCTGTGACCGCATGATGCTCAGCTATTGGAGCAATCCAAAGAGCAGTCTGCGTCCGGTTCGCAGCACTCTGGAGGAAGCGCTGAAGTCTTTGAAGCTGGAGGAGGATGCCTTCCGAGAGCGGGGCCTGTCCATAGACAATCGGCGGACTGCGCTGTCAGTATTCTACACACGGCTGCCCCGGCTATGCTGCCAGAGCTCCTACGGAAAACTCAAACGCTATCTTGCCGCGCCGGAATACGATATGCTTCGGCAAGACGAGTACAGGCCCTGGGCGTCTCTGCGAAAACGTGAAAACCTGTATCGTAAGCATCCCTTCTTGTTCTGGCTGAAAGCCCGGATCACGACAGGGATCCCGCTGAAGCTTAGAAGCCTGCTGCTGGCTGTCCCGCCTTGCCGCCGTCTCGTGTACGTTGTACATTACCGTCTTTTCCGCAGATGGCAGCCCTTCGATTAATTGGATCTGGAGCGATTGCGCTTGGAATGAAGCAAGTTTTTGACAAGCGGCTATGTTGATGAATTTACATGCGCCTTTGCATTCTTGATGATAAGCTCTCCCTTTTTCGAGCTGGTTATCTTCACAAGATTTCCAATTTCAGCGGTTTCTCCTACCATCGCATTCCAATTTTGTTTAAGCAAGCGATTTGCATTTCGGATAGCTTCCCTGTCGTTTGTTTTTTTCTTTGGCTAATAAGCCAGTTATATAAGTCTTTCATTCTTGCCGGAACATACAAGTGCCCGTTTTCTTCAAAGAAATGCTTAGCTAAAGCATAATGATCTTCCCACTGCTGAACACTTTTTTCGCCCCAGACAATTCCGATAGATTCCAGTTGCCGAACGCTTTTTTCGTCGAGTTTCCCATGGCGATAAAGACTCCGCTGCTGAATAAGCCAATGACCAAGATGAACCCCTTCTATTGTTGCAGAACTGCTTAGATTAAGATCACCATAAGATAAAAAGTATTTTCGAGCGAGTTCATAGTTCAGAGACCAGATGTCTGGCTTTTCTCTTTCCCAAGTCATTCCTATTTGGTTTAATGCATTTCGATGCCATTCAGGATAAGGCCTAGATGCTGTCCCGTATTGTGCAGAACGCCTTTCGTGTGCAATCCACCGTCCTAGTGCAAAACCGCTGGCAGATTTGTACAGGAGAGGTACGTTTAAATTTCCTTTATCTTGAAAATATGCTTCTGCTTCCAAATAGTTTTTTCTCCACATTTCCTCCAATTCCTGCTTTGACGGAAGTCCGAGCCCGATCTCTTTTAATTTCTTTATTTGGCTTTCTGATAATGATGCGCCGAAAGTATCTCTATATACTTGCAGAATATGATCTATCCATCGCCCAAGACCTATCCCTTCGGCGGACCTATAATTATGGGGCATTTTTATAGAACCATGTGTTTGATAATAATCTGCAGCAGCCTTATAGTTCCGATCCCAAAGATAGTCTTTTTTCTCCCAAATCATGCCTAGTTCATCTAATAACTTGATTCTCTCGGGTGTTAGGTAATCTCTACGTGTACAGTTTGCATGCGCTTTTCGCATTTTGCGTACCCACGCACCAAGTCGAATACCACTATCGGTGATATAAGAATTCGGAACATTAATGTTCCCGTTTTTATGATAATAGTGACAAAGGGCTTCATAGTTGCGCTGCCATCTACCGCCGATTACTCCCTCCCAGGGCATTCCAATTCTATCGAGCTTATCAATCTGCTCATCCGTCAAGATACCTGGTACGGTGCCTTTGCGGACATTGCGCTGCCGTAAGAGCCAAACCCCTAGCGCATAACCTTCCTCAGTCCGATAATCGTTCGGTGCATTTAGATCTCCGTGCTTGTGGAAATATTCGGCTGCAAATGCGTACATGATACAACAAAAGACCTGCAGCAGATCTTTCACTGCGGCAGGTAAAAATCATATCAAATCATGAACACGCCAGGTTTTCCGTCATTCAAAATCGACACGACCTGGTATGTAGAGAAAGAAGCCCTTGAAGGATGGATCGCGCGAAACAAAAGAAAAACCGTTCTGACTGGGAATTGACAATTATTATTTATGTGATAAAATACATTTGAGCAAACAAAAGGCGCCATGTTTTTCCCCTGCACTGTTCTCATTTTTTGGCATTTGAATTATCAATTCCCCTCCAATTCCCCTCCTCCTGTCTTGGGGAGGGCCCAAAAACCCAGTATTTACCGACTATTTTTGAGGTTTGATGAATGGCCTGCAAAACCGTCATTCACCAGTTCAAATCTGGTCGTCACCTCCAAGGATTCCCGATCACAAAGTGGTCGGGAATCCTTGTTTTTCACCCTTTTAAGGTGAAAAACAAGGCGTTTTTTACCATATTTGCTCCGAGGTGTCGTATTGCGACACACAGCAAAAGGTCGGCAAATATACCAAAAAGTCCTGTGAAGTCCCCTAAAATCCCCTCAAAACCGTGAAAAATGGTTATGAAAATGGTTACGGACGAGGGCCGTTTTCCCCTTGTTTTGACAGGGAAAATTGAGGATCGACTTTTCGGGAACCGATCAAAAAATGGTTATTTGGACCGTTATCCTATCAAAAAGCTTCCGTTGTTCTATGAGCTTGCGGTAAACGGAAAACATTATCGGCTGATTCATGCGGCGCCGTTGGAACTGTTTCCGGCCCATGAGCAGAGCTATATGGAGTTGAAACCAGCCAGGCAAGCTATCTTTCCATTCAAAGACACGACCTGCGTCTTCCGCTCAGTTTGGCAGAAGACGATCGAATCGACCTGCTGAAAACATGTGTCCAGGCAGCAAATCAACTGTGCAAAGCGCTCAGAAAAGCATTGGAATCGGTCGAAGCGATACCGAAGCTGACAGTTTCATCGGCTGTCCTGAAACAGGAAGCGGAATGCGAAAAAAGCTTCTGGCAGCTATGCAGACAAGCGGATTGCCCATCGCCGGATCTGAAACGCCTGTATGCAAACTATATTTCGGATCTTTGCGGGAAGCTTGGGGGCGTATATGATGAAACGCTTTCCTCCCTTCACCTGCGGGCACACACGCTGGCCGCGGTGGAAGAGGGGCGAAGAAGCTTAAACTATGAGATTCAGAAACTGAAAAAGGGGGCAGAAATATGACGGAAGCACAGGTGAAATACTTTTCGAAGCTTGATTCTTTCGGAACAGGCGAACGGGCAGCGCTCCGGCGGGAAGCGGGGGTAATGCTTCGGCAGGCAGATGGGCGTGCTGTCACAGCTTTTTACAGTTGCCTGCCTTCTAACGTGCAAACGTGGCAGGAGGAGCGCTGGTTCGCAGTCGCCTGCCTGCGCTGCCTGTGGGACGCCGGCGACGAGGGCGGCAGACCTTTTGAACTGGTGGTTGCGGACCTGATCCGCTCCGGCGAGCTCTCCGACAGCACGAGGCATCGGGTCGAGCTGCTGCTGGACACCGAATGGGACGAAGACGGGTATATGCTGACCAAGCTGGCGCGGCTGCTGAAGCAGGTTCGTCAGAAATCAGACCGCGCCAGACTCGACTTTGCTGCGCTGCTGGACGATCTGCTGGGCTGGAACAGCGACAAGCAATACGTGCAAAGAAAATGGGCAAGGGCCATTTTTTCAAATGTCAATCAAACTGAAATAGATGAAAAGGAGAACTGACCATGCTGTATGAAATCCATATGTTGAAGAACTATCCTCCCACGAATCTGAACCGGGACGACACCGGCGCGCCCAAGACCTGCACCTTCGGCGGAACGACCCGCGGCCGCATCTCCAGCCAGTGCCTCAAGCGCAGCTGGCGCACCTCCGATCTGTTCAGGGCTGAGGTCGGGGCGGAAAAGCTCGGCGTTCGGACCAGAAAGCTGCCCGAGCTGGTGGCAGAGCGGCTCCTGGAGCTCGGAGTCGCGCCTGAGAAGGTCGAAGCTGTCAAGTCGAAAATCTCCGGCTTTGGCAACAAGGAGGGGAAAGAGACGAAGGAAGGCAATACGACCGCCCAGATGATTTTCTTCGCCCCGCAGGACATCGAGGCCGTCGCGCAGTCTGTCAAGAAGGCGCTCGATGCCTGCAAGACCGTCAAAGATGTCGAGAAGCTGAAGGCAAAGGATCTGCAGGCTGCTGCCGTCGATGCGGACAACACCCGTCCCGTCACCCTCGACATCGCGCTCTTCGGCCGCATGGTCACCTCCGACGCCTTCCGCGACGTGGAGGCCTCCATGCAGGTGGCCCACGCCATTTCCACCAATAAGATCAGCGTGGAGTCCGATTACTTCACCGCCATGGACGATCTTCTGGGCGGCGACAGCATGGACGAAAAAGGCGCCGGCATGATCGGCGACGTGGACTACAACGCCTCCTGCTACTACGTCTACGCTTCCCTGGATACGGACGCGCTTCGCGATGCCCTGAAGGATGCGGAAAACGTGGATGATATCATAGCCGGCGCGCTCCCGGCACTGCTTCGGGCCATGGCCTTCACCAACCCCAGCGGCAAGCAGAACAGCTTTGCCGGCCATGTGCTTCCCAGCTGCGTCATGGTGGAATGCAAGGAGAAGAAGGTCCCCGTCAGCCTGGTCAACGCCTTTGTGGAACCGGTACAGGGCCGGGACGTCGTGAAGGAAAGCGTCAAAAAGCTGGCGGATGAGGCGGACATGCTCTCCAAGGACTTTGGTTTGCCCGTGCGGGAGCGTCTGTGGTTCTGCGTGGACAAGTATCCCATTCACCCGGAATGCGCGACAAAGCTCTGCGCCACCTTCCCGGAGCTTGTGGAGGCCGCTGCCGCGCTTTTGAACTGAGGACAGGGCGATGGCAGAAAAGAAACTGCTGATCCTCCGTCTGGAGGGAGCGCTCCAGGGATGGGACGCAGCGTCCAAATGGGATGAACGCGGAACTGAAGATTTCCCTACCAAATCCGGCGTCGTGGGCCTTTTGGGCTGCGCCTTGGGGCTGGAACGCGGAGCCGCTGAGCTTGCTGCGTTGAATGAAGCGATCACGATGGCAGTCAGAGCAGACCGAAGGGGTGAGCGTTTCACGGACTTCCAGACGGTGACCGGTTCGCCTCTGCGGAATGCCGAGGGCAAGCCGAAGACGACGGGCAACACGATCATCTCCAAGCGTTCCTATCTGCAGGACGCCTGCTTTACCGTCTTTCTGGAAGTCGATGAGGCTTGGCACGCCCGTCTCGTCTCCGCGCTGAAGGCGCCGAAGTGGTGCCTGTATCTGGGCCGAAAGGCCTGTGTTCCGTCCCGCCCGGTGCTGGAATGTGAGGAGCCGCCCTATGCAAGCCTGGACGAAGCGCTTCATGCCTACCCGCCTGCCCAGAGATCGGAGCTTCCGATGGTCTTTGAGACGGAGGTGCCGGACGACAGCCTGAACAGCATCACCCGCCCGGACAGTCTGGTGGATCCGGACCGCGGCTTTGTCCGCCGCAGGGTTTGGCGGGGATCGATCGAGGAGGTGCAACATGTATCTGACGAAGCTTGAGCTGGATCTGAGGAATCCCGGCATCCGGGCGGCTCTGCAGGACGCGCAGAAGCTGCACCGCTTGGTGACCGGCCTGTTTCAATGCGCCCGAAAGGACGCGGAGATTCTCTATCGCTGCCGCGGCCGCGGAATCTGTACGGATCTTTATATGTATTCCGCCTGCCCCATCGATCCCGCCCGGATTCTGCCGGGGATGCGGCTCGCAGCACAAAGAGACATAACGTTCTGGCTGGAGTCTATGGAACCCGGGGACGTCTTCAGCTTCCAGCTTGTCACGGCGCCCTTCCGCAAGGCTGCCGAGGATGGAGCTCGCAACAGCCGTCGCCGGGCGCTTCGCACCCGGGAGGAGCGGCTTGCCTGGCTGCAGCGCAAGGCTGAACAGGGCGGATTTCAATTGCTTTCCGCAGAGGAAGCGCCTGCGGAAAAGCTCGTCGCGCGCCATCCTGCCTCCTCCGGCGGCAGCCTGACCGTGGACGCCTGCTGCTATTCTGGCTTCCTGCGGGTGGAAGACGCGGAACGCTTCCGGAAGACCGTGGCCTGCGGCATCGGCCCGGAAAAGGCCTACGGTCTTGGGATGCTGCTGCTCAAGCGGGGGTAAACGCCCATGCCGAAGGACCTTCATGAATTACCGAAGCTGCGCGACAGCATCAGCTATTTATATTTTGAACACGCAGTCATTGAACAGGAAGATTCTTCCATCGTCGTGATCCAGGAAAGCGGGAGAATCCCGGTTCCGATCTCCTCCGTGACCTGCCTGCTGCTCGGCCCGGGAACGAGGGTTACCCATGCGGCCATCAAGGCTATGGCGGAAAACGGCTGTATGGTGATTTGGTGCGGAGAACATGCCGGACGCTTTTACGCGTCCGGCATGGGGGAAACCCGAAGCGCTGCCAACCTTCTGCTGCAGGCCAGGCTCTGCATGGACCCGACCGCCCACATGGCTGTGGTTCGGCGCATGTATGAGATTCGTTTCCCGAAGATCCCGACCGCAAATCTGACGCTGCAGCAAATTCGCGGCATGGAGGGCGTCCGCGTCCGCCAGACCTATCAGACCGAGGCAAAACGCTGCGGGGTCAAATGGTCCGCGCGAAATTACAAACAGACGAGCTGGGACGACTCTGACGAGATTAACCGCGCCCTTTCCGCGGCGAACGCGATCCTGTACAGCGTCTGCCAGGCCGCAATCGTATCCCTGGGGTTTTCCCCGGGTCTCGGCTTTGTTCATACCGGGAAGCTCATGTCGTTTGTCTATGATATTGCGGACCTTTACAAATCCGAGACTTCCATCCCGGCGGCATTTGAGACAGTCAGCGCGAAATCTTCCGATCCTGACCGGAAACTCAGAGCGGCGATACGCCAAAAGATTGTCAAGGCAGATATCCTGAAACGGATCGCCGATGATATTGCCTGGATCTTTGACGTGCCGCTGCGCGAGGAGCAGGACAACCACAGCGAAGTCGGAAACATTTGGGACGGATCCGGTGAGATCGACGGCGGCAGGAACCATGGAAGGGGCGATCCGAAATGGTAGTCATCGTGATCGACAACGCGCCGGAAAAGCTGCGGGGCGAGCTGACGCGCTGGCTTTTGGAAACCAAGCCCGGGGTCTTCGTGGGAAAGCTTTCCGCGACCGTACGGGAAAAGCTGTGGGAGAAGGTCTGCAGCGATGAGGCCCGAACTGGAGCGCTGCTCCTTTACAGCTCCGATACGGAGCAGGGCTTTCGGATCGAAATGTGCGGAGATCCAAAGCGATCCGTCATAGACATAGACGGAGTTCAGCTGATAAAAACACAGTAATATCAACAAATTTTTTAGTATTTGCCCCACACACGTGGGGATGAACCGTTTACCAATAGTCTGGTTTATAATAGTATTGCTATTTGCCCCACACACGTGGGGATGAACCGAACGCCCTGCTCCGCTCGGTGCTGTCCAAGGTATTTGCCCCACACACGTGGGGATGAACCGGACGTCCTCAACCGGCAGATCGCGACGCAGCGGATTTGCCCCACACACGTGGGGATGAACCGAGGAAATGTGCGGGGCCGCTGCTTCTGCTGCGATTTGCCCCACACACGTGGGGATGAACCGCATCATAGGGCTTATTCGTCTTTTTGCTTGTTCATTTGCCCCACACACGTGGGGATGAACCGCGTTTCTGGGTCTGGCGTTCGTTCTATTTGCCCATTTGCCCCACACACGTGGGGATGAACCGACAAACAATCGTACCTGAAGGAAGCGGAGAAAAATTTGCCCCACACACGTGGGGATGAACCGGAAATGGGCGCTACCACCCGGTTTTCGGCTGTGATTTGCCCCACACACGTGGGGATGAACCGCTGGTCTCGATGCTGCTCGCCCCCTTTATGGTCATTTGCCCCACACACGTGGGGATGAACCGGTCCACAACGCCCTGTGGAATATGGTTGGTGAAAATTTGCCCCACACACGTGGGGATGAACCGTACGGCGAAGCAGACACCCGCACCATGAAATGGATTTGCCCCACACACGTGGGGATGAACCGGCCAGGAACAAAAAGAAAGCAGCTGGCGTAGTAATTTGCCCCACACACGTGGGGATGAACCGCTCAAAGCCAGCCTCAGCATCCCCATCGTACGGCATTTGCCCCACACACGTGGGGATGAACCGCCCGCAAAGCCGAAGCCGCCGCCGAAGAAGCCATTTGCCCCACACACGTGGGGATGAACCGCCGCTGGCGGCCTGGAGGCGTTTCGGCCCGCTATTTGCCCCACACACGTGGGGATGAACCGTGGCCCGCCCCGAAAATCCGGCCCCCGCGCCCCATTTGCCCCACACACGTGGGTATGAACCGGAGGAAACGAGAATGCACGAACTGTATGAACTGATTTGCCCCACGCACGTGGGGATGAACCGAACACCGGCACGAAGTCCGACCGCCCCGCCACATTTGCCCCACACACGTGGGGATGAACCGTACAGCCGCGATACGGTCTACAATTACGAAGAATTTGCCCCACACACGTGGGGATGAACCGGTGAAACAATGGCTGTGATTTGCAACGTCCCCATTTGCCCCACACACGTGGGGATGAACCGTCGGTGAAATCGAAGAAACCGCCAATAACGCCATTTGCCCCACACACGTGGGGATGAACCGCCCTGGACAACGCCGCGGCAGAGCTGATGGAGATTTGCCCCACGCACGTGGGGATGAACCGGATATAGCCCCATTCAAGGATCCTGACCCGGCCATTTGCCCCACGCACGTGGGGATGAACCGTATTGCAATCATAGTCATCGTCATGATCTTCCTGCCCATCATGCGTAGATCAGATCGTGCAGGACGATCTCCTCCGCCCACGCCTTGATGTTGTTCATTGCACACACCCAGGCCATTTGGTCCCTGGCCTTCAGGGCCTCGTTCACGCCCTCGGTCTTCGCCATCTGCTCGGTGAGCTGCTCCATCATCTCGTTTGCTTGCCGGTCCACTTCCTCCAGGTGGGCGTTCAGCCTGTCGGTCAGCAGCATTCCGTCAAAGATACCCCGGTGGTGGTCCCGTAGGTAGTTGTGGCGCATGGTTCCGTACTTGCCGATTTTCGGAGCCTCCGGCGGGTCAATGTCCGGGATCAGATAATCCCCTTCCCAATGGTAAGTCAATTCCAGCATTTTGCATACCTCCAATCGTTAATTTGGCTTTTCTCAATTTGGCGCACAATGTGCGCCGCTACAGTGGGATTTGGGCTTGGCGCACAATGTGCGCCGCTACGAAGCGTTTCTGCAGGAACGGCGTTTCGTTTTTGCCTTCAGCAGTTTGAGCAGCAGGGCGTCCACGTCCTCCGTGGGCTTTCCGGTCCGGATCAGCTGATTTCGGAAGTTGTTCATCCCCGCAACCGCCAGACGATACTCGAACTCATCCAAGTACAGATCGTGTTTTTCCCGTCTCACAGCAATCGCCTCCTTACGGCTCTATTGTAGCCGAAGGAGGCGAGCTTGTCGAATGTGCGAGCGAGGAAAGAATCATCGCTCGAAAGTTTTTTTCGAGAAACAGTTGTCAAATCCACGCTGTCTGCAAAATATTTTTGAATTATAATAAGAATAAATTTACAGTGTCATACTGACTGGAGGATAAAGCCGTATGAATTGAGGCAAAATTAAAATGATTTATCTTGCAAAATAAATACTGATATGCTA
>ODAI012513536.1_pt1 | contig 16255 bp, 9 predicted proteins | sample 1539321 | NCBI WGS metagenome assembly ODAI01 (sample SAMN02144231, study PRJEB22623) | gut metagenome | biome: sheep rumen | host: Ovis aries | place: New Zealand
GATGTCGGCATCGATGGTGGCATAGCCCCAGTCGAAAAGCAGTTTCGGCATGGTGAGCTGGGTGAACGTCTCGTCGGCATGACTGTAGTACATGCGGTCGTATTTCTCTTCGGCGCGGTTCCACATGGAGTAGTAAATCATGTAACCGCCCTTGCGGCCGTCGGGCCAGACGAAATCTTCGTCCCAGACAATCTGCGGAGCCCACACACGGTTGATGGTGGTCCAGTCGGTGTATGGAGTGTTGGTGGTTTCTTGTAGAAATATTGACGGACCTTTGCGGAAGTCGAAGCTTTTGGATTTCCAATGGATGAGGTCGTCGGAAGTAAGCAGGCAGATACCATAGTTGTCCCATGTCTCCACTTTCCCCATCCGTTTGCGCGAGGCCTGCGAGGCATCCATGTCGGTAAACACCATCAGGTAGCCGCTGTTGTCGTGCTTGCGGCAGATGAATGCGTCGCGCGAACGCTTCTCGATGGGAGCCATCACGGCATCGCTGAATATGGAATCGCCGTCGAGAAGGTCGTGCCAGTGGATGCCGTCCTTGCTCAAGGCGTAGGCCGTCCATGCCGGTCCAGCGTCGTTCATGTGGCAGAAGAGGTAGCGGTTGCCTTTCTGCAGGTTGCCTTTTGCGAAAGTATTAACTGAACACAAAGACACGAAGACGCAAAGAACTAAAGAAAATAATCTTTTCATCGGATTTCCTGAATTTGTAGTTTGGTCTTAACAGTCTTGAGTCCGTCGGCCTCAATGGTGAGAACGGGCTTGGCTGCTTGGCGCCCAGCACGCAGAATGACCAAGGCAGAACCGTTATAGAGACTGCGTTTGTTGGTGACGTTCAACTCGTTACTCGTCTGATCACCGTTGGAAACGGCTACGATTTCTGCACCTTCGCTGACGCTGAAAGAGAGTTGCTGCTGCGCATGATAGACGCGGCGTCCTTTCTTGTCAACGGCATAGACGCGTACATGCTGCAGATCCATGCCGTCGGCCTTCCATTGACTATTGTCGGGGATGGCAATAAGTTTCACGGCATCCCCCGTAGTTTCAATCTTATGGCGGGCCACTTCCTTGGGTGTTGGGTGTTGGGTGTTGGGTGTTGGTGGATAGTTGCGGGCTATGGCTTCGCAGTAGCCGTTTTCGTAGGGGATATTGTCCCATCGGATTTGGTTGCGCATCTTGGCATTCTTCTTGTCGTTCTTCTTCGTGCCCATGCTTTTACCGTTGACAAAGAGTTCCACCTCGTCGGCATTGGTATAGGTGATGAGATTCACTTTTGAGCCCTGATGGCGGTTCCAGTGGTCACTCATACCGTCATTGCCCGTTTGTACGCCATTCCACATCATGTCTCCCTTCTTGTCGATCACGGCGATATGCACCAAAGGTTCCTCTGGTTTGAAGAAACTCTTCATGTAATATGCTTTCGGTTTGGGTTCGAGGGTGATATCGAAAACTCCTTGTTCCCAGCCTTTTGCCGGCCATCCCTGACTTTCGCCAAGATAGTCGATAATTCCCCAATAAGCCAATCCGATGACTTTGTCAAGATCCATGCCAAAGTAATTCTCGCCCATGGCCGACACGGAAGCCTCGCTCTGGTAAAACTTCATCCACGGAAAACGCTTGCCGTCGCCAGGGAAATACATATAGCGGTAGTTGTAAGACTGCACGTCGGTGATCATGGCCAGATCTGCGGGCAGCGAGTCGGTCTCCCAGTTACGGTAGCGGGGATGCATGGCTACGGTCACGAGCCGAGTGCTGTCATAGCGGTTGATGAGGGTCTTCATGAGTCGGTACATCGTTACGCCGAAGTCATTGAATGGTTGATTGGGATCTTGCTGCAGCTCGTTGCCCAGACTCCACATCACTACGGAGGGGGAGTTGCGGTCACGCTTCACCCATTCAGGGACATTCTGTTGCCACAACTGTTCAAAGGGAACTCTTCCGCCTGTGTGCTGGCGTGTCCATTTATCGTAGAGTTCGTCGATGACGAGGATACCATATTTGTCGCAAAGTTCGATAAATTCCCGGCTGTAGGGATTGTGACTGGTGCGGATGTGGTTGAGGCCCCATTCCTTTACCATCTGGATGCGTTTCTCAATGGCTCGCGGATAGTTGGCTGCACCCAGTGCACCCAGCGTGTGGTGGTTGGCATAGCCTTTCAGCAGCACTTTCTTTCCGTTGAGCAGAAGTCCCTTCTCGGGAGTCATTTCCACGGTGCGGATGCCGAAGCATGACGATGCTTCATCTACTATTTCACCCTTCTCGTTCTGCAAGGTAACCACTGCCTTATAAAGATTGGGGTGCTCACAATCCCATAACTTGGCGTTCTTTACTTCTATTTCAGGAAGCTTTGCCTCCATGGTACGCGATGCGGTGATGCGTTTTTGTACGGAATTTCCCTCAAATATCAAGGTCCCGTCGGGGGCATAGATTCTCACTCCGACCGTTGTCTCCCTTTCCTTTCCACGATTGGTAAACTCTGCCTTGATGTTTACGAACTGGTTGTTGCGGGTGGAGATGTTCAGAGGATGGCGCTCAAAATAGAGAGTCTTGTCTGTAGCAATGAGTCTTACCGTGCGGAAAAGTCCTCCGCCTGTGTACCAGCGAGAATTGTTGGGCTCACGTGTGTCGGCCCTTACGGCAATCACATTATCCTGTCCCCATTTCAGCTTGTCGGTAAGGTTAATCTCAAATCCCACATAACCGTAGTCGGTTCCGCCAATAAGTTCCCCGTTCAGGAACACATCTCCCACATACATGATACCTCCAAAATCGAGCAATAGGCGCTTATTTTTCCAGGTTTCATCGGGAGTGAGATGCAACCGGTACCAACCTTTCCCCATCTCTTTGAAACCACGGCTGGAGAGTCGGCTTTTGATATTGGCGGCTACGTCAGTATTGTCGGGCCGTTCATCTGGAGAAGGTTCCACCCACGGCTGTTCTATCTGGAAGTCGTGGGGTAGGTTTATGGTGCGCCAGTCGTTGTCGTTGTAGTCAGTGGCTGCAGCCTGCTGTATATCTCCGGCATAGAATTTCCATCCGAAATCCAGATGGGTTACGGTGCGTCCGGCGTGTGCGTTCATGGCGCACAAAGCCATTAAGAAAACGCTAACGATAATCCTAACATTTCTCATTTTCTCATTTTTCATTTTTTCAACCTATAATAATCCACTGCCCCTAACAGGAAGCAGCCTGTGCCGTAGTCTTCAAAGTCGGGAACCTTGTCGTAGGCCAATGGTTGGCCGGCAGAAGGATCTTTTCCCGTACCTTGAACCCATCCGAGGAACCCATCTGGATGTACGGCATCCTTCACCATGGCATTCCAGGCCCGGTCGCAGGCTGGCTTATATTGCTTTGCCTTCAAGATGCCGTGGTTCATACCCCAGCTCATCCCATAGAGGAATAGGGCCGTACCCGTAAGTTCCTTTCCGCCATAGTTGGCTTCCGACATGAGTGAAGGATTCCAGAAACCGTCTTCTCGTTGGCAACTGAGCAGACCCTGACTCATCAGAATGAAGTCTTTCTTCAGACTCTTGTAGTATTTCTTCGACTGTTTGGAGAGTTTCGGCATGGCCTCCAGATCTTCGAGTACCTTCACTAAGGCAGCATACACCCATCCGGAACCGCGGCTCCAGTAACAGTTGTTACCGTCCTTCTCTTTGTAGGGAGGCACATAGTCGGCATCGCGCCACCAGAGGCCTTCCTTCGTGTTGAACAGTCCACCAGCCAGTGTGTCGCGACTCCAGGTGTACATTCGCATAGCGTGGTCGATGTATTTCTGTTCGCCCGTGATGCGGTACATCTTCGAATAGACGGGCATAGCCATCTGAATGGCGTCAATCCATGTCCACCAGCCGTAGAGTGCGCCGTTGGCCTTGCGCTGATTGCCGGTTTTCATCTGGTGGGCCAGGTTCTCTTTCACGTGCACAATCATCTTCTCCTGCTTGGTCATCATGTAGCGGTCCAGATAAGTCTGCTCGCAGCACTGGTCGTCGGCGTCGCAGGTGGTGATGCCGTTTCGGGGTGTCCACTTGTGGAATTCTGCCCAGCGGTCCGTATAGTCGATGTAGCGCTGCTGGGCATCTACCTTGTAGAGTTCCATCAGTCCTTCGTAATAGACAGCCCTTGTCCAGAGGCTGCTGGGGCGAATCTTGCCCACGTTGGTAGGCCCCGTGGGGTCGCTGTATTTCTTCATAAAATAGTCGTTGACCCGTCGGGCCACATCGAGGACCTCTTCGGGAGTCTGTGCCTGGATGTTCGTCATGGCGAACAAGGCAATCGTTAAGATGATAAACTTTTTCATATTGGTAGTTTTTGGTTTTTAATTATCTATAACTATATAGTCTGACTTTTCGAACAGTCTGTCTTTCAATGGACTTACACGTTCTATTGTTGTACTCTCCGTATTTGTCATCATGATTTTCGGCCGTTCGTCGGGCTGCATGAATGAGATATCGATATCCTTCAGCGTAATGTCCTTGGCATCTGAGATGACGAAGCACGAAGCCGGTTGTATGCCGTGGGCCGAAGGTTCGGGATAACCTTTCATGTTAGGATTCTGTGTAAAGAAAGGATTGATGCCCCGTTGGCTCCTTACGTCCTCCATCGTGACCCCACCTCGGTATTGCAGCTTGATGTTGCTCAGGGTGACTCCAGCGATAGAGCCCGTAGCATTGCCGGCAATGATAGAAGCGTAGCGGCTGTCAGCCTCCTCCACCGTTATGTTTGAGATTCTAACGTTTCTGATGGTAGAGGCGGGCAGACCTTTGGGTCCTCTGTTGCGGTTTCCTGCCCGGATATAGAAAGGAGCATTATTGATGTCCTTCATCTTGATGTCAAAGACTAGGATGTTTTCCATCTGTGAGCCGTCCACGGTCTCCAGGGCGAGTCCGCGGCAGTGGGTGAATGTGCAGTCGCGGATGATGATATTGCGGAAGTCGCCGTTGCTCTCTGTTCCCAGTTTGATTCTTCCCGTGGGGCCGTCTTGGTCGGGGGCTTTTGTAGCGTGAGTAGTCTTCGTGCCGTCTATCAGGGTTCCTACGTCATACCCCGTGACGTGGCAGTGTTCGATAATCACGTTGGCAGTAGGCTTCAGCCTGTTCAGTCCGTAAGAGGTTTTCAGCACGATGGCGTCGTCGTTCAGCGTATTCACCCTGCAATGGCGTATTTTCACATGTTCACAACAGTCGATATCTATACCATCGCGGTTGGAGTCAATGGTCAGCCGCTCAATGGTCAGCGTATCCACTCCTGTGAGTAGCAGTGCGAAATGTCCGCAGTTGAGCATCTCCAGGTCAGTGATTTTTACCCTACGGCAGTCTCTCAGCGCTATAGCCTTGTTGGCTACGGGCAGTCCGTCTAGTGTAGGCTTACCTCTGGAGAGCACTCCGCTGCCGTCAATCCGTCCTTTCCCCGTGATGGCTACATTGCGTAGTCCGATACCCCATATCAGGGAATTCTTCCAATGACTGTGTCCAAAGTCCTGATACATCGAGAGGTTTTCCTCCGGCAGGTCGTATGTCTCGCTTGCCTTGGGCATGGCCGCTTTCATGACGGCTCCGCTGTCTAGTTGCAGGGTGATGTTGCTTTTCAGTCGTACGGAATAACATAGATACACTCCAGCTGGTAGCCTGACCGTCCCACCACCTTCACTGGCTGCCTGACTGATGGCTTCGTTGATGGCACGGCTATCGATATGCACGCCGTTGCCCTTAGCTCCAAAGTCGTGCACGTTATAAACCTGCTGAGCCGAACACACAACCGTGGCCATCACAGTCCAAAGCAGTAGGATGTTTTTTCTCATTGTATTCTACGATAACCTTAACTTCAACTTTAACGTTAACTTTAACCTTTTTACTTTTTTACTCCAGTCGCTGGTAGATCAGGTCCAGCTTCGTGTATTTCCGGTCTTTCCCGTTATTCCAGTGCTCCATCAGTCCGAGGGGCTTTTCCAGAGGCTTCCCGTCTTGCCGATACACCGTTCCGCTTTGTGGCCGCGGAATACTGGCTGCCTCCAGCAAGTATTCGTCGCAATAGGAGAGCGAACCATATTCCGGCCATTCGCTGATGAGCAGGTCCATGCCCACAGCGTCGCAAGCCACCTCGTCTTGCGAAACGATGAGCGAGCAGGCCCGGTCATTGTTGAAGGGCGCCTTTTGCCTTTTGGGGTGGGGCTTGAAGTTCCCGTGGCGCGAGCCGTATGTCCCGTCGATGAGGAAGAAGAGCGTTTTCTGCCCCAGGTGCTTGTGGCCCATGAAGTCAACGAAAGTCTTGTAGCCTGGTTTCCCGTGGCGTTTGTCGGCACTGAAGTTGTTGTGTGCATTTCGCCGCCAGATGAGATTGATGTCCGTTGCCCCATACCAGTTCTTGGAGGTCAGCGTAACTCCTGGGCCATTGTGGAGTTTCAGTAGCGACGAGTTGATCAAGTAGTCAGCATCCACCACACACTTTGCCAGGCCGCGAGCCATCGCCCCGTTGTCCTCCGAATATGTGATCATTTCCGGATAGTATTCACACCGCTGTCGGCCGTCGCCTCCGATATTGTCTATAAATATGACGTGCGGAAACTCCCTATGTACCTTATTGTATATACTGTCAGTGATGGCACGACTGGGTTCACAGAGTGTGATGTCTTGCTGTTGAATACCGCCATCGCGAACCATTGAGCGCACTAGCGCCAATGTTACAAAGGGCGAAGAGTTCAGCTCTATGGTATCACGATGTGTGAGTGCGTTGTTTAGGTTTAGTTTCAAACAAATCTTCTCACCTTTGCGATAACCTCGTCTGCCGCGCCCATGCTTTTCATTAAAATATTGGAAGAGAGCCTTCCAGGCTTTCTTCGCATTCTTTTCACCCGTTAGCTGGATAAGTGCCTCTCGCACCATGCGGTCAGCCTTCTGTTGTGAATTCCATCGGTCTTCCACCCAGAGGCCGGTATGGCCGTCCCATGAAGCCACGCCTGGTGCATGGATCCATGCTACACGTCCCGGATGAATACCCTTTCCTTCACCCACGGGCTGATTGGGTCCTAACATCAGCGGTGGAAGTTCCCGTCCGTTGAAATGACCGAAGAAGAGGCGGTTACGGTCAACGGGTTGGTCTAATGGCTGTATGGTCGTAGCTGGTCCTAAGTCGGGATTTTTCCAAGAAGCAAGTTTCCATACAACCTTTCCTTCTTTATCTATTTCTACTGCCTGCAGTGGAGGATTCAACGTGTCAATAGTTTCCTTGCCCCATTCGTTCCACCAACTGTTGAGGATCGTGTTGCCGTTTTTCAAGCGCACGGCTTTCTGTATTTGTCGAAGTCCAATGTGACTGAGGTCCGGCTGCCATACAACCTGTGCATCTTCACGGGTAATCTCTTTCACCGTATTCCCTTTACCCACAAAGAGCAGGTTCTCCTTAGCCAGTTCGGTTACCGACCAGGCTCCAGGCATCTCCCATCGGAAGAGTTCGTTGCCCTGTACACTGTATTCTGCCACATAGCCTTGGCTCATATGGCATACCAGCAGTGTCCCTCGCGAAGACAATCGCGCATTGCGGAACTGTCCGTGTACTCCTTTGGAAGCAGGTATCTCAAATTCATGAACAATTCTAAGCGAAGGAATCTCCATGATACGTACCATGGCCGGATGCCCATTCTGCACGAACACCACGTGATGTTGTCCGATGGGTTGTATGGTATGAATCTCTGTTCCCGGAGGGGCTGCGTACGACCACAACACCTGATGCTCCTGATTGATTTCGGCTATGCCATACTGGTGAGCCAGCAGGATATGTCCGTCTGTCATCAGAATGGCATCGCTGAATTCCCCCCGCCAGTTCGTGGCATGGTGCATCCAGCTCACTCGCCCGTTTTCCACCTTGAAAAGCCTAAGTTGCTTGCTTTGTCCGGCATATAGGAAATTATGCCGACTCAAGTCAGACTCCTGAGCTTTCGCCGGCAGGAGCAATAGCATCATCGTGAGTACTGATAAGAATCTCTTCATAAATGTTTCAACGTTAACGTTAACCTTAACTTTAATCTTTAACCTCTTACTTCAGGAACGGATTAACCGTCTTGTCGGGGCCCAGGTAGAAACCTGTGTGCGTAGGCTGGTTGTAGGCCGTGTTCTGATGGGCCACGCTCAGCCGGTAGGGCACATCCTCCTCCAGACAGTTTATGCGATACTCCGTAGGGATGGTGGATACGTAGAGCCGCAGCTCGGTGCTTTCGTGGTCACGGGCCAGCACCTCTTCGCGCCAGTCGCCCAGGATATCGGCACAAAGACATGGGTTCGACTTCGAACCGTTGTTGAACTGCACCCCATCAAAGCGGCAGACGGTCTTCATGCGGCCTGTCTCCCAGTCATATTTCGACACCGTCTCATGGTCAAGCATCTCGCGGAGCAGGTCACCGTCCCACCAGATACCGAAATTGGTAGGAATGCGTGCGCCCCTTATGCGTAGGGCATTATTGTCGCCGTCGTCTTCTTGCTTCTCATCGGCATGTTTCGGGGTGACTAGTTCCCCCTTGATATTGCGGATGCCACCGCTCTCGCTGCTCCACATCTCCAGGCCTGGATTCGTGGGGTCAATATCGGCAGCCATGCAGCGGCCCACGTCTTCCTTACTTTTAATTTGGAAGATCACCTCACCTGTACGTGCATCGCGGAAATCGCTGCCATCGCGTCGGTTCTCATGGCAGTCCCACACCTGGAGCCGGGTTGTCTGCGGGTCAAAGGCCGTCAGATGCATGGCATCACCATGCCCGAAGCCCGTATTGTAGAGTCCGCGTCCGTCATTGTCAATAGCCATGGAGCCATAGGTAATCTCGTCGCATCCGTCACCATCCACATCGGCAACGCGGAGGTTGTGGTTGCCTTGTCCGGCATAGGAGGCCCACTGGGGCTCACGGGTGTCGAAGGTCCAGCGGTTTTTCAGCTGTCGGCCGTCCCAGTCCCAGGCTGCGATGACGGTACGCGTGTAATAGCCGCGACAGAAGATACCGCTAGCATGCCTCCCGTCCAGATAGCCTACGGCAGCCAGATAACGCTCCGATCGGTTGGCGTGGTCGTCACCCCAGTCTTCCATCCGGCCCCGTTCGGGAATATAGTCGGCCGTAGCCATGGCCGCTCCTGTCAGTCCGTTGAACACGGTGATATATTCCGGCCCATCCATGATGCGCCCCGTCTTGTTGTCGGTATTCACGTTGAGGAAACTCCTTCGCCGGTTGTGGATTTCCGTCTTGGTCATCGTCGGTGGCAGCCCCTTCTCTATCTCCAGCCATTGTTCCCGCCGGCGTGCAGCCTCCTCGCGTTCCTCTCTTATTCTCTTCAGGTAAGCCTCCGGGTCAGCCTTGATGGCAGCGATGCCATAGCGCCAGTCAGCCTGCGCGTCGCCGATTATGCGTCCCTGTCCGTCGGTAGTCCCGTCGGCCGTCTTCACCATCAGCTCAGCTCGTCCGTCACCGTCGAAGTCGAACACCATGAACTGCACGTAATGCGCCCCGCTGCGGACGTTCCTCCCCAGGTCGATGCGCCAGAGGCGAGTGCCGTCAAGCCGGTAGCAGTCGATAAGCGTGGGGCCGGTGAATCCGGCAAACATATTATCCTTGGCGTTCGTAGGGTCCCATTTCAGGAATATCTCATACTGTCCGTCGCCGTCCACGTCGCCGATGCTTGCGTCGCTGGCCACGTAAGCGTAACGGTAACCGTCAGGCGAAGTGCCGCCCTCAGGTTTCTGCAGGGGTATGGGCAGATAGCCGTCGGGCGCATCGCCCCGAAGCCTGTAGGAGCCGCTCCGCTTCCTGGAGCGCACCTCATAGATGCCCCCCTTCGGGTCAGGCTTCTCGTCAACGAAGAACGATCCCCCCCGCCGCAATGGGCGGCGGTTAAGCTTCACCCCGTCGCGATACACATCGAAACGCTCCCCCGCAGCATCGCTGCCGAGCACGCGCCAGCTGACGATCACCCGTCCGCCGTCGCGCACGGCCACCACTCCACGATCCAGCCGTTCACTCTTCAGCGCTGCCCGGTCGTAGCGGGGCTGCGCTTCCACCGCCGTAGCCGCCACCAGGACCATGGCTCCCATCAAAAGCATTCCTTTTCTCATAGTCTTCAACTTTAACCTTTCAACTTGAAAAGAGTCAATGATTTGTTTTCTCGGCGTAAAGTTACAAATAAAACTGGATTCTGCCAAGCAAAAACGTCCGATAAGCCATAAAATCCGTACAAAAAGAAGCAGCAGACATCCTGAGAAGTACAAAAATGGCTCATATTCGTACAAAAATACATACACCTTCTGCGACGAAACGGCTAATTTTGTGGCAAAGATTTTATTAACTATCAACTAACAACTAATTCAAAACTGTATGAAACAAATTCATCTGAGAGACAGACTGTTGTCAGGCACAAATGTGCTTCGGCAACTTATGTTCCTGTTTATGGTGGTGCTCTGCACCTCCAGTGCAATGGCCCAGAAGAAGGTCACGGGAACAATTGTGGATGCTGCTGGTGAACCCATTATCGGTGCCAGCGTGATGGTGAAGGGAACATCGAATGGTGCGGTGACGGACTTAGATGGTAACTTTACTATTAATAATGTACCTGAAGATGCCACGCTGGTATTCTCGTATGTGGGCTACCGCACCCAGAACCTTTCGGCAAGGGGAAAGAGCAATTTCCAAATCTCCCTGGAAGAAGACAAGCAGTTGCTTGACGAAGTGGTGGTGGTAGGTTACGGTGTGCAGCGCAAGAGTGATGTGACGGGTGCACTGACTCGCGTCAACGAGGAACAGCTCAACAACCGTCCGGTATCAAATGCCATCGAAGCCCTTCAGGGAAAGGCTGCCGGTGTGGATATCACAACAAGTGAGCGTCCTGGTACACTGGGTTCTATCCGCATTCGTGGTAACCGTTCTATCAATGCCTCCAACGAACCGCTTTATGTGGTCGACGGTGTTCCCCTTAGTTCTGGCGGCATCGAGAGCCTGAACTCCCGCGATATCGAGTCTATCGACATTCTGAAGGATGCCTCTTCGACTGCCATCTATGGTAGCCGTGGTGCTAACGGTGTGGTGCTTATTACCACTAAGCGCGGTAAGGAAGGTAAGCTTCAGCTGACTTACAACGGTTCGGTGACCTTCGAGAAGATTGTCGACAAGAGTCCCGCCATGAATGCCAGTGACTATATCACATGGCGCCGTTGGGCTTACTACAACTCCAGTTCGGCCAGCACTGCCTATCCCCGTGGCGACCAGCCTACGCTGGAAAACGACAGGAAGATTTTCACTGGCGATGACGTTGCCTGGAAGAATATCGAGAAAGGATGGGAAGGTGGAAGTTGGGACGGTTCGAAAGTGACCGATACCGACTGGACCGACCTCGTGACACAGACTGGTATCACCCACGAGCACACACTGCGCGCCCAAGGCGGTACGAAAGACATCCAGGCTAGTTTCTCGTTTGGCTATCTGAACAACGAAGGAACACAGAAAGGTCAGGAATACGAGCGCTACAATGCTGCCGTAACTGCCGATGTGCAGGCCACGAAGTGGTTCAAGATGGGCGGTTCAATCAATGCCTCTTGGAGTAAGCAGGACTATGGTTTCTCGCGCACAGGTCAGTCGTCGAGTTCCGGTCCTACTGATATCTACGGCGCAGCAAAGGCTATCCTTCGCTATACGCTTCCTTACGACGAAAATGGGCAGATCATCAACATGCCAGGCGGCTCTACAACCAACACTTATACTGTTATAGACGAATGGACCAAGTCAAACGATAACCGCGAAGTGTTCCGTGCTCTTGGAAGTTTCTACGGCCAGATTGATTTCGGAAAGATTTTCGAACCCGTGCAGGGTCTGATGTATAAGATGCAGTTCGGTCCCGACTTCCGCTACAGCCGTCAGGGTATCTATCTCGATGCCACCTCGGCCACTCGTCTGGGTGGTAAGAACTACGTGCGCCGTGGCGACGACCGGCACTTCTCTTGGACGCTCGATAATATGCTGATATATAACCGCACGTTTGGCGACCATGCCATCGGCCTCACGCTGCTCCACAGTGCTTCGAAGTATAATGCCGAGAGCAGCAGCATCAACGAAGAAGGCAACCCGTTTCCTTCTTTCCTGTGGAACAACATGGGTACCTGTATCGATATCACCGAGCCGAACTATAAGGTTGGACTTGGCACAGGACTGACCGAGAACTCACTGCAGTCGTGGATGGCCCGTGTGAATTACTCGTTCATGGACCGCTATCTGCTGACAGCCAGTGTGCGTCGCGACGGTTCTTCGGTACTCTCTGAAGGAAACAAGTGGGACACCTTCCCCTCTCTGGCCATCGGTTGGCGCATGGAACAGGAGAAGTGGCTGCGCGACGTCAACTGGATTGACCAGCTGAAACTGCGCTTCGGTATCGGTGTGACGGGTAACTCCTCTGTAGGCCCTTACGGAACACTTGGCGTCATCAGCGGTTACTGGATGCCGTTCAGCACGGGTAACTCGTTCATCCTCGTTACCAACGAGCCATACTATTCTTCTGGTTCGAACAAACTGCCTAACAAGAATCTGGGCTGGGAGAAGACCACACAGTATAACTTCGGTATCGACTTCAGCTTCTTGCGTGGCCGCATCAACGGTGCATTCGATATTTACACATCACGTACGAAGGACCTGCTGCTCGCCATGTCGCTGCCTTCACTGACGGGTTATCCCTCGATGATGGACAACATCGGTGAGACCAAGAACAAAGGTTTCGACCTCACGCTGAATTTCATCCCCGTGCAGACCAACGGATTCGAGTGGATTTCAACGCTGAATGCCGCCTGGCAAAAAGACGAGATCGTGGAACTGGCCAATGGCAACGAAGGGGGATGGAATACGCAGTTGGATGCCTGTTTTGCGGAACTGGATTTGCAGCAGCGTCATGTTATCCATCCCTGGCAGGACTGGAACGGCGTGGATGCCCATCATTATCCGGGTTATTACACCAGTACGGGGCGTTTCATGAACGGCTACAAGGTGTTTATGCCCACCGAGTTTCTGCATGCGCAATACGACCGCGGAGCTGGTGCGGGACTAGAAGACTACTGGCAGCAATGGACAGCTGCACCCAATTTTGCCGGTGGCTTTATCTGGAGTTTTTGCGATGAGGCGGTTTTGCGTACGGATAGTCTTAAACTTACGAAACGCAGGGTTCTCGACAGCGACGGACCCAATGGTCCTGACGGTGTGGTGGGACCTCATCGTGAACGGGAGGGTTCATTCTATACCATCCGCGATGTGTGGAGTCCCGTACAGATCAGTCCACTTCGCATCACCCCCAGTTTCGACGGGAAACTGCTTGTCGGCAATCAGTTCCTTTTCAGTCGTCTGAGTGAATGTACGGCCCGTTATCAGGTCTATAAGGATACCGTACTCCTTGACGAGGGGAAGGTTTCGCTTCCTGATATTGCTCCCGGCGAACGTGCTGCGGCTCATTTCCCGCTTCCTGCCCGTTTCTTTGAGGCCGATATCCTGAAGGTGGAAGTCTTTGGAGCTGATGGTGCCTGTCTCAACACTTGGACATGGCCCATTCCCACGGCTCATCAGTATTTTGTAAGTCATCAGCAACCGCCGTCTTCAGGAACAGCCGCTGTTGAGGGAAATACGCTCTCGGCAAAAGATGTTACCGTGGAGTTTGAACAAGGTGCGGTGAAAGCCGTCCGCAAAAACGGAACGCTGATTCCTTTCACGGGAGGAGTTCCCGTAGGCGTAAAAGCGACCTTCCGCTCTTCCTATACACACATGGATGGAACGGATGCTCTTCTGGTGGCAAAATATGAGGGTGGTCTTGATAGTATCGTCTGGCGCATGACGCCTGAGGGCCGTTTGGGCATGCATGCCGTGATGGTCAATCGCAAGGGTGATTTCTACGACCGTCAGATTCATTTCCTCGGCCTTTCGTTCAATTATCCCGAAAGTGAGGTGAAAGGCATCCGCTGGATGGGACGCGGACCTTATCGTGTGTGGAAAAACCGCCTGCGCGGACAGCAGTTCGGCATTTGGCAGAAGGATTATAACAACACGGTGACAGGAGAGCAATACGACCATTTGGTCTATCCTGAGTTCAAGGGTTATCACGCCCGTCTCTATTGGGCTTCGCTTCAGAGCGATACGGCTCCCTTCACGGTCTATAGTGAGACCGACGGCCTCTATCTGCGTCTTTTCACGCCAGAGGAGCCTGTTCAGCGCCGTGATGGCAAGAACACGATGCCCGCCTTCCCCGAGGGCGACATCTCTTTCCTGTTTGACATTCCTGCCATCCAGTCGTTCCGCAGCACCTCCGAACAAGGTCCCCGCAGTCAGCCTTCCTCCATCCGTCTCAATGCCGGCGATGAAGGTCTTCACCTACGGCTGTGGTTTCAGTTTTAGGGCGTGATCACGTTCTCCACCTTCAGATTCTGCACATCGTCGTAGAGAATGGCAGGACGTGAGTCGGGAACCATCAGTTCCATCGTGATGTCACGGAGTTGCAGACCGTCCACATGGCGTGCAAAGAGTCCGTAGGCAGGACACGTGCCGAGGAATTTCGCTATCTCCGGATATTTCGTACCCAGTTCGGGATAGTCTTTCGCCACCTCTCTCTTCATACCACCCCGATAGCGCAGATGGATATTGCTGAGGCTTACGTTCTGGATGGGATGTCCCGGCATTCCGGTAATCTGAATGCCTGAGAGCGAGTCGCAGTCGTTGGCAATCACGTTCATAATCTGAATATCCCGTGCGGAGGAAACGGCGGTGTTTTCCTTCGGACCGCGGTTGCGGCAACCCGTTGTGATATAAATGGGGTAATGGTGCACGTGGTCCATCGTGAGGTTGCTCACCACGATGTTCTCCATCATGCCCTGATCCACTTCTTCCAAGGCCAGACCACTCGACCAGAGGAATGAGCAGTTCGTGATGGCGATGTTGCGGTAGCCGCCATTCGATTCCGTTCCCAGTTTAATGCGTCCGCATACCCAGTTCACTTTTTCAGGCACACAAGTGCCGTCGAGTAGCGTTCCGCATTTAAAGCCCGTCACCGTACAGTTGTTGATCAATATATGCTCACAGGGCACAGGACGTTTCAGGGCATACGAGCTCTTCAATACGATACCGTCGTCACTTGGGGTGTTCACCTTCGTATTGCTCACCGTAATCATCTTGCAGCAGTCGATGTCTATGCCGTCGCGGTTTGTGTCGATAAGCACATTGTCGATGGTGCCCAGTTCACAACCCGTGATGATGATGGCAAAATGTCCGCCGCGGGTGATGGTCACGTCACGGATAAGGATGTTGCGGCATAGTTTCAGGGCGATGGCCTTGTCGCCCATGCCGATACTGCCGCCATGCACCTGTCCTGCCGTTTCCGTATCGTGCTTCGTGAGTCCGCTGCCGTCGATGATGCCCCGTCCCGTGATGCTCACGTTCTGTTCTCCATCCGCCCAGATCAGCGAGTTATGGAAATAGGTATGACCGCCGTCCTGATATTCCGGTTCCCCGAAGAATTCCGAAGGGTCGTAGGCTGAATGATCACTCGTGGCAATAATCGTGGCTCCCGTCTCCAGTCGCAGTTCGATGTTACTCTTCATGCGGATGCTCCCCGAAAGATACTGTCCTGCCGGCAGCATCACCGTTCCGCCCCCTTTCTTCGCACATGTTTCAATAGCCTTGTTAATCGCCGGAGAGTCCAGTGCCTTTCCGTCCCCCTTGGCCCCGAAGTCCCGCACGTTAAAAACGCTCTGTGCATATCCGCTGGCAACCGTCAAGATGACGAGCAAACTAAGTAATTTTCTAATCATACGTTTGTTTTTTGAATCGATGTGGCAAAAGTAGTAAAAAAAATGAAGAATGAAGAATCAATAATGAAGAATCTTTTGTACTTATGCATCAGTAAATCAGAATTCTCAAATTCTCAAATTCTTGACAGATATGACAAAACGTTTTGCATTCAAGATGTTCCTCAAACCCGGCTTTGAGAAGGAATACGAAAAGCGGCATAATGCCATTTGGCCCGAACTCAAACAGATGATCAAGGATCAGGGCGTGAGCAACTACAGCATCTATTGGGACAAGGATACCAACATCCTCTTTGCCTATCAGGAGTGTGAGGGCGAAGGCAGTTCTCAGGACACCGACAATGTGGATCCCATCACCCAGCGCTGGTGGGACATGATGGCCGATATCATGGAAGTGAATCCCGATAATTCACCCGTCACCATCCCTCTGCCTGAACTCTTCCACATGGATTAGTCGTCA
>ODAI012583017.1_pt1 | contig 16250 bp, 9 predicted proteins | sample 1539321 | NCBI WGS metagenome assembly ODAI01 (sample SAMN02144231, study PRJEB22623) | gut metagenome | biome: sheep rumen | host: Ovis aries | place: New Zealand
GAGATCGGACACGTCGCGCAGGGCGACGAGACGGCGCTGACCGATGTGGACGAGGCGGTGTCCTTTGCGAAGGACACGGGCGTAGACGCGCTTGCCGTCTCCATCGGGACGGCTCACGGTTACTACAAGGCCGAGCCGAAGCTCGACATTCCGCGCTGCAAGGCAATCGCCGACGCTCTTCCCGACACGCCGCTCGTCCTCCACGGCGGAAGCGGCACGCCTCTCGCGGATGTGCGTCGCGCGATTGAATCGGGAATCGCGAAGGTGAACATAGCGACCGAGTTCCTCGACACGTATATCAAATCGACGCTCAAGGTATACCAGGACCTGAACGGCGCGTTCGTCCCGCCGGACAAACTCGCCGACCCTATCATCGACGCCTGCGCCGCGCACGTGCAGCGCCTCGTCAAGTTCTTCGCCGGGAGATAGGGAGTCTTATACCACGAAATACACGAAAAGCGTAAAACTCGAAGTGGGTGGAGCTGTAACAATTGTTGGCGCGCGCATTGTAACGCCTGGGCGTGACCTTGGCGTCGCGTGTGTGCGTGTCGAGTGTGGAAAGATCGTCGCGGTTGGAACGGATGTCCGTCCTGTTTTGGGGGACGAGATCGTCGAGGCGGACGGCCTTACGCTTCTACCCGGCTTTGTCGACATCCATTCCCACGGACGCGGCGGAGCGGACTTCTGCGATGCGACGGACGCGGCGTTCGACACCATTGGACGCGGCAAGCTCGCCGATGGCGTCACCGGTTTTCTCGCGACCGGCCTTACGCGCCCAGAAGAAGACCTCGCCGAAATGTGCGCCGCCGCCGAGCGCTACAAGAAGCGCGGCGGAGGCGCCGCGTGCCTTGGCGTTCATTTGGAAGGTCCGTTCTTCAATGCCGAAATGGCGGGTGCGCAGAATCCGGCGTATCTCAAGAAGCCGGATGCCGCGTTCGTGAAAAGGCTCGATGCGATTTCGCCTGTGATGAAGGTCTCGCTTGCGCCGGAGCTGGAAGGCGCGGAGGAGTGCATCCGCGAACTCTCCGCTGCGGGGATTGTGACTTCCGGCGGGCATTCGTCCGCCGACTACGAGACTTTCGAGCGGGCGCGCAAAGCGGGAATGACGCATCTCACCCACTTCTGCAACGCGATGATGCCGATACACCACCTTCGTCCGACGATGATGTCTGGCGGGCTGCTTGCGGACGACGTTTTTGTCGAGATCATCACCGACGGCGTGCATCTCTCCGATCCGATGATAAAGCTTATTGCGAAGGCGAAGGGTCCCGACCGCGTGATGGTTATTACCGATGCGATGTGCGCGGCGGGCGAGCCGGACGGCTTGTATTCGCTCGGGGGCTTGAGCGTCAAGGTCGAGAAGGGCAGGGCAACGCTTGCGGATGTTCCGTACGATCCCAAGGCCATTGTCTCGAACGTCGCAGGTTCCGTCGCGCTATTCCCCGACTGCTTCCGCCGCTTCGTCCGCGTGGCAGGCTGGCCGCTTCACGAGGCGGTCAAGGCGGCGGGTTTCAACCAGCTCCGCTCGCTTGGCATTATCGACCGCGGCGAAATCGCCGCGGGCCAGATCGCGGACCTCGTTCTCGTCGACGATTCGCTCACGCCGCAGATGACGATCATCGGCGGTGAGGTCATGCGTTCTTGACGTTGTTCTTTCTCCAAGCAAGAGGATTGAGACCGGTAGCGGCGCGGAAAGCGTCCCGGAAGTTCGTCGAGTAGCGGTATCCGCACTGCGCGGCGATTTCCGGGATGGAAAGGGTCGTGCCCTCGAGGAGCGTTTTCGCCCGCGACATGCGCGCGGCGACAATCTCCTCCAGAACAGACTTTCCAGTGGCCTGTCGGAAACGTATCTCCGCGTTGCGGCGCGAGCATGAAAAACCCGCGAGTACGTCTTTGGGGGAAAGCGTCACTCCGTCCGATGCCCAGATGCGCTCGAGCGCGGCGGAGACTTCCGCGTCCTTGCGCTTGAATATGCGTGTCGACCCGCGCTTCACGATTCCGGATACGCCGAACACCGTCTCGCGGTGTGCGCTGCGTCCGCCGCGCATCATCCGTGCGAGAAGCCGCGCGGCGAATCTGCCGCCCTGCTGGAAGTCGGGACGTACGCTGGACAGGGTCGGCACGGTGTTCTCGCACAGCGATTCGTTGTCGTCGATTCCAATGACGGCGATGTCGTTCGGGATGTCTATGCCGGACAGCCGGCAGATGGAGACGGCCGTCGCCGCTATTTCGTCGTCCGCCGCCATGACGCCGCACGGCTTTGGAAGCTCCAGAAGCCATTTGCGTAGACGTGTCGCGTCCTTGTCGTAGACGCTGGCAGACGTCGGATGCACGTCCATCGCGGCTACTGGGTGTCCGTTGAGCTTCATCGCTTCGGCGAACGCGACTTTGCGCCGGTCGCTCCATCCCTTTCCCTTCGCGCCGATGAACGCAAAGCTCTCCATGCCGATGGACATCAGCTCCCTCGCCGCCGCGTTCGCGACGGATTCGGCGTCATGCACCACGCACGCGGCGTCTTTCGGGGTCATCGTCGGTTCGCTGCCCATATATACGACTGGAGTGCGTCGGAACGCCTTGTGGTCGATGATCCCCGCCGACACGCCGTTCCCGCAGCCTTCGACAATGCAGCCTGCCGGCGTCCAGAAGTCGAGCAGCTTCCGCACGGGGAACGGCTCGCCGTCGTAGACGAACGACTGCACGTTCCAGTCGGCGTCCTTCGCGAACTCCCGCACGCCCGCGAGCATGTCCGCGTGCGCCCTGCCTATCGATGTCGAGAATACGAGGATCGTGTCCATGCCGGAAATTATACCATGTCGTCCGCCAATTTCGCAATAGGCGTTTTAATTTTTGCGTGATTTACTCTTTTAGTCCGGGCGGATATGATATAATATTGGCATGACAGTTGAACATGCAAAAGACTATGACGCAATGAGCGCGGTTGGCGCGTCGATTCTCTTCGATGAGGTGATGCGCAAGATCGTGAAGGGAGAGCGCTTCAACCTGGGGCTCGCGACTGGCAACACGATGATCGAGCTGTACGCGCAGCTCGCGGCGAAGTTCAATGCCGTGCGCGCCGATCTTTCGCTTCTTTCGACGTGGAACCTCGACGAATACTCTCTGGACGGGAAAAGCGCCGTGCCGCACGACCATCCGCTCTCCTACTGGAAGTACATGCGCGAGATGCTGTTCTCGAAGTTCGATCCGACTCTCGGCTTCCGCGAGGAGAACGCACACTTCCCCGACCCGGCCTCGCCCGAAACGTACGACCCCGCAATCGCGGCTGCGGGCGGGCTTGACCTCCAGCTTCTCGGAATAGGCTTCAACGGACACATAGCGTTCAACGAGCCGATGCGGGAGGACGAGATATCTGTCGCCGACTTCGCCGCGCTTCCGACGCGCGTTTTGCCGCTTTCCAAGGAGACGATCGAGCAGAATACCGCCATCACCGCCGGCGGCGACGCGGCGCTTGTGCCGCGCTATGCCGCGACGATGGGCATGGCGCCGATCCTCGCCGCGAAGAAGTGCCTTCTTCTCGCCTGCTTCGCGGAGCAGACCGCGCCGCTAAAGGCGATAATGACAAAGGGCGAGCCAACCCCGTTCCTGCCTGCTTCATATCTCTGGCGCCATCCGGATTTTAGGCTCGTTTACACAACTGACAAGATAAGGTTAGTAGTTAGTGGTTAGTGTGGTAGTGGTTAGTGTGGTAGAATGTAAAGGAAAACATAAGATGAAGAAATTCAACAAGATGGCTTTTATCGCGGGAATGTGCGCGGCATTTGCGCTGGCTGGATGCGCGACATGTCCACATCCAGACTCAAGCGGCTGGGAGGATGTCTTCAACAAGGATCTATCCAATGCCGACATGCCGGCTGGAACGTGGAAGTACGATGCCGACGGCTCGCTTGTCTCGACGACGGGCGATACAATACTCTCGAAGAAGGACTACGGTTCTGTTGTCGTCGATCTTGTATACGTTATGGGTAAAGGGGCGAACAGCGGACTGTTCCTGTACGACACGGAACATCCGAAGAAGAAGTTCGAGGTTCAGATAATGGACGACAGAAGCCCCGTCTTCGCAGACGTAAAACCTTACCAGAGAACAGGGTCTGTCTACGGACGCTGTCCGGCTCGCGAAGTCATGTCACGTCCGGCGGGCGAAGAAAACCGCATGACGGTATGGTGCGAAGGCGACCATGTTCGGGTTGTAGTCAACGGGAGAGAAGTTGTCGATACGGACATCTCTACATACGTGAACGCAGAGGTCAATCCTGACGGCACGCCGATTCCTCCATACCACAAGGGCTTCCCGGCGCTCGCGACAATTCCGCGTCACGGACGCATAGGGCTGCAGGGAATCCACAACACCGAGGCGGCCGTCCATTTCAAGTACCTGAAGGTCAAGGAAATCAAGTAAGGAAGGGGTGAGGATATGAAGTCTGAAATCAGCCGCAGATCGTTTTTGAGGGGGCTTTCCGCGTCCTCTCTTCTCGCTGGCGGAGGGTGTGCGTCGATTATCTCGTCGCGCTCGCCTAACTCTCTCCTCTGCCATGCATGCATCGGCACGGCAAACATGGCGGGAAGCGACATGAAGCAGTTTCTCTCCAATCCCCGCGTGAAGGTCGTCGCGCTTTGCGACGTCGACGAGGAGTTCCTGGCGGCGGCGAAGAAGAAAGCGCCGGATGCCCGCGTCTACCGCGACTGGCGCGAGCTTCTCGCCGCCGAGGGTGACAGGCTTGATTCCATGAACGTCTCGACGCCGGACCATACGCATGCCGTGATCTCGGCGCATGCGATGAAGCGCGGCAAGCACGTCTACTGCCAGAAGCCTCTCTGCAAGTACATGGACGAAAGTGCGCTGCTGCGCCGTCTTGCTGCGGAGAGCGGCGTCGTCACCCAGCTTGGCACGCAGATAACGGCTGGACCCTGTGAACGCGCAGCGGTAGAAGCTCTTCGCGCTGGGACTATCGGTCCGATTAGGCGGGTCGTGCTGTTCTCGACGCGGATGGCTGGATCGCGCAAGGAGCGCAAGGTTCCCGTTTCCGCGCCCGTTCCCGCAAAACTCGACTGGAACTCATGGATCGGGCCTGCGCCGATGCGCCCGTATGCGCCGATCTACCATCCCCTGTACTGGCGCATGTTTACGGACTTTGGCTCAGGCTGGGTCGGCGATCTTTGCATACATCTTGCAAGCTGCGTGTGGCTTGGAATGGAAATAGGCGACACGATGCCGGTTGCCGTTCATGCCGACGTGAACGCGGAGGCGTTGACCGATCCCGCGTACAAGGGATGCTGGCCGCGCTATTCGCACATAACATGGGAATTCCCAGGCGTGGCGGCATCCGGCGGACGCCCATTCGAAATCGAGTGGTTCTCCGGCTTTTCCGACGACCCTGCAACGCCGGCAAAGTTCCTTCCGCCGGAAATCTGCCGCGAAATCTACCTTAGGTGTGGCATCGAGAAGATGCCGTACGAAGGGCGCGTCATCGAAGGCGAGGCGGGATGGATGCTCGTGCCCCACGGCTTTGACTTGAATTCGCAGGCGTTTATCGTGATGAAGGACGGAATGTCCCTTCGCCCGATGCCTAATGTGAGCCCGGCGCCAAACCATTTCGAGGAGTTCGCGATCCGCTGCCTCGAAGGCGGACGGGCGAGGAGCGATTTCGCGTGGACGACGTACATGACGGACGCGATCCTTCTTGGCGGCGTGGCCGAGCGCATCCCCGGGCGACGCCATGGCTGGAACAACGCGACTCGCTCGTTCGACACGCCGGAAGCGACGGCGCTCCTGAAGAGCCGCTATCGAGAAGGATGGCAACTGCCAGACCTTGGGACATTATAATTTACATTGAGAAAAACAGATGGAGAAAAACACATGAAAACCAAAATGATATCATGTTCCTTCGTCCTTGCGCTTGCCACCGCTATGTCGGTATCGGCGGCGACATTTCATGATTTCGACGGCTCGACGAGCCTTGATCTTGTGTCCATAGGAGCAGATCCTGCCGACTATGTCAGAATCAGCAATTCGGCGGCGCACGGGATTGTCACAAACTCCGCACCGCTCGCGGTGGAGGGAGTCTACCTTCGTCCAAAAAGCATCTACGAGCTTGTTGACGGGACAAGCCTTACGCTTTCGCAGGGGCTGGTTATCAACGGTTCCTCGCCGCTTTATCCTGCACTATTCAAGCAGTCCGGCGGCACATTTTCGGCGGGAAGCAGCAAGAACATCTTTGTCGCTGCCACGTCGGACGATGGATTACAGGGTAGCGAGAATGGCTACGCAGAGTATCTTTTCTCAGGCGGTAGCGCAACGCTGAATGCGCTCTATGTCGCAAGTGGAATCTCGAAGAACACGGGAAAGTATCCGTCCCCAGGCGTATTCACGCAGACGGGAGGGTCCTTCATCGCACCGACACTCGGATTCGGGTCGAAGGATCAGTGGAATGGCGCAGGCAACTACCAGACAAACGCCCACGCCTTTGTGCGGCTCTCGGGTGGAACGTTCAGTCTTGGCAACGGGCGCATCGCGTCCTACCGCTGGAACGAGAACGGGTCCGGCGACGACTTCGGATTCAGCACCTACAAAATCCAACTTGCGGGCGGAACGCTCGCGGATTCCGTCTCCAAGTCATGGACGAACGCCTACCAGATCGAAGTGTCCGAAGGCGTGGGTGCGTCGACTATAAACTGGGGCGAGAATCGTTTCGTGCAGGCCGCTCCGCTTTGGGGCGCGGGCACGCTCGTGAAGGCGGGCGGCGGCGAGATGGTGCTGACGGACGCGACGCGCTTTACGGGGACGCTCGACGTTGAGGCGGGTTCTGTGCGCGTTGCGGGCATCCCGACCGACATATACGATACCGGTTGCACGATTTTCACTGGCGACAAGGCAGCGGCAGGGCTTGCAAATGGGGCTTCGATCTCGTCATGGGCTGATCAATCGGGCAGTATCGTTGCGCAGATGCCGTCTGACGCGGGTCTCCTCACTGCGTCCGCATGGACGAACGTCGTCCTCAACCCGACGGTCGCCGCCGGTTCCTTCAACGGACATGCGGGCATCAAGTTCGCGCGGAGCGGAACAGACGTGACGGGACTTGCGGTTCCGGCTACGTCGAATCCGCTTGCTGAAGCGACCAACTTCACGGCAGTCGTCGTGTTTAAGAAGACGACGGTTGGCACAGGCATCACGGCTTCCGACTATCAATACAACTACAACGAGGGTATTCTCGGTAGCGGCATCACCTACGGCTCGAACGGATTCGGTCTTTCCGTAAACAACACCCGGAATCCCGTTGCGGGCCGGGCCTACCAAAACGGCAATGCCTCGAATGACAATGACCTTTTTAACGCCGTCGTCGGCGGAAGCGGGGTCTGCGACGGAGCCGTTCATGTTTTGGCCTTTTCGGTGGACGGTGCGAAAGCTGTCATGAGCTGCGATGGAGTGACGGTGAGCAAAACGGCGACGGGCATGAAAGACGGCGGCTTCCCGTTCGCGAACAACCCTTTTGCCATCGGGCTTCATTCCGCCCTCGTTTGGAAAAACGGCAGCAAGGCCTCGCCTGTATTGGCCTTCGACGGCGAGATTGCCGAAATCCGCCTCTACAAGAACCGTGCGCTGGGCGTCGGCGAGCTGAACGCCGTCTGCGCCGTGCTCGCGGAGAAATACGCTGGCACGAGCGCGGCGGAGCTTGCGATTGCGAGGACGGAATGCGCCGAGGCGGCTTTCTCGGCTACCGCTGCGCCGTCCATGCCCGCTGGCGCAATCGTGTTCGACGCGGACGGCGTTTCAGGGGACGACGGCGACACGGTGACGTCATGGATTTCGGAAGACGGCGTCGTGACTGCCACGGCCGAGGCAGGAAAGGGCTCCGCCGGCCCGACGCTTGTCCACGACGCATTAGGCAACGCTGCGCTTCGTTTCAATGCTGCCGAGAAGACTGCGCTCGGCATTGCGGCGGCGGACTGCCCGATCTCGGGTCAGAACAATGTCACGGTCGCCGTTGTCTTCCGCACCACGGTAGACGGAAACGCCTACAGCGCAAGCGATTTTGCTCAAAATAACATCCTCGAGGCGGCAGACGGCATCGTCTCGACGATGGACGGCGCATGGAATAACAGTCAGGACACGGCCATCACCTTCCACAAGGATGGAGTCGTTGGCGTTCTCGCCGGACAAAAGTCCAACGGCGCAGACTGCCTCTTGTCGGCAAAACCGATGCGCATGAACGATGGCGCCGCGCACATCGTCGTCTTTTCGGTTGACGGCACGAACGCGAAGATGCGACGTCTCGTGGACGGACACTTCCGCGAGTCGGCGACGACCTTGAGCGGCGTACGTGCAAGCCACAACCTCAAGATCGGATCGCTTAGGAGCAATCTGGATGCAGGGTATTTTACCGGCGACATCGCGGCGGTCGTTCTCTGGACGCGGTCGCTCAACGCGGCTGAGATGTCCGATGTCCAGGAGTTTTATGCGAAGAAATTCCGCGTCAGACCCCTTGCTCGTAAGGCGTTTGCCCTTTCCGAAGTGGCTGATCGCGGCATCGGCGCGACAAACATCCACGTCGCCGCAGGCGCGACGTTCTCCGTCGGACTTTCGTCCACTAGTCCATTCGCGCTGTCCGCAGGGCAAACCCTGTCCGGCGCCGGAGACTTCAATGGCTCCTACCGCTTCGGCGACGGCGCGGTGCTGGGCCTTGGGAATGTAACAGTGGCGAATGTCGAGGACGTCCAGATCGCCGACGGCGCAATTGTGAAGATTCCGCTCTCCGCGTTGAGTGCGCCGGTTTCAATGGCAACGGCATCGTCTGTCTCGGGAACGGTCGAGATCGACATGTCCGCACTCGAAGGGCAGATGTCGAAACGCTGGCAGGGCGTCATGTCGTTCGACCCCGCTGCGATCGACGAGGGTGTCGCTTTCGCCGTGACCGGTCTCAGGGGCGAACATGCCGTGAAGGTTGAAAATGGAGTCGTGTATGTCGAAAGCGGTGCGCGTGGCCTTGCCATCATCTTTAGATAGGATAATTGCTTCGGCAATCGTCGCCTGTCTTTGGTTTGCTTCCGCTGCAACTGCGTCATCTGCACTCGCCGCTACTTGGCATGTCGACAGCGAGAGCGGCGACGATGCTGCGGCGGGTACAAGCCCGGCAACGGCGTGGAGGACTCTCGCCCGCGTGAACGGCGCGAAGATTGTGGCTGGGGACAAGGTGCTCTTCAAGCGCGGCGGCCTCTGGCGAGGAACGCTTCGGCCTGCGAGCGGGGAAAAGGGGAATCCGGTAACATACAGCTGGTACGGGAAGGGCCCCAAGCCAATCCTGCAACGGTCGGTCGACAAGTCTAAGCCGGAGGACTGGTTCGAGGAGTCGCCTGGCCTCTGGTCGACTGTCATCGGATCGGAACTGCGATACGACGTCGGCATTTTCATCTGTGACCACGGCAAACGCTGGGGCGTCAAGAAGTGGTGCAATCCCGACTGGAAGGTTGAGAATCTGGAAAATCCGCTGGACTACGCCTACGACCCCAAGAAGAAGCGCGTCCTCGTTAGGTTTGACGGCAATCCGGCAAAGTCGTTCAAATCAATCGAGCTTGCATACACAAGGTTTGTCGTCAACCAGGGCGGCTGTCACGACATCGTGTACGACGGCCTCTGCGTCCGCTACGGGGCTGCGCACGGCTTCGGCGGTGGCTCCACTTGCAACATAACCATCCGAAACTGCGACATCTGCTGGATAGGCGGCGGCCTTCAGTTCTGGGAGAAGGACAAAAAGACTGGCAAGATCCGCCATCCGGTCCGCTTTGGCAACGGAATAGAGTTCTGGGGCGACGCCTCCGGCCATCTCGTAGAGCGCAACCGGCTGTGGGAGATATATGACGCCGCGCTCACCAACCAGGGTAGGGATTCGACTGAGACGGACATCGTGTGGCGAGACAATGTGATCTGGAATTCGGAATACTCGTTCGAATACTGGAACGAGCTGCTCACGACGAATGTCGTGTTCGAGCACAACACGTGCGTGAATGCTGGCTGCGGATGGGCGCACGCACAGCGTCCCTACAGGAACGGCGCGCATCTCATGTACTATCACAACAGCGCCGCAACGACGAACTTCGTCGTTAGGGACAATGTCTTTTGCCGCGCCACCGAATGGATCGCGAGGAGCGGCCTCGACTGGCGCTCCTCCATGTTGCACGACAACAATCTCGTCTGGAACGACGGAGACACGCCGGTAATGCGCTGGCTCGAGGGCAAAAACCTCCGGATGCTTGGATGGGATGCCTACCGTGAGCTCGGTCTAGATGCCAACTCTGAGTTCGCCGCGCCGAAGTTCGTTGACCCAGCGAAGCGCGACTACCGCCTTGCGGCGGGTTCGCCTGGACTCAATCTCGCATCTGACGGAGGCCCGGTCGGCGCGCGCAACATGCCGGGCCTCGACAGGGATCAGTCTCTATCCGACTGACGTGAAGGAAAGACAGAATGAAGACGCTGTGCGGAATAATTCTCGCGGTGGCGATTGCGGTGCCTACGGCGGTTTGCGCGGTGGCGTCCGCCGCAGACGCCTGTCGCGAAACGGCGTCGTCCGTCTCCGGAACGGCCTGCATCGACATGTCCGAGTTCGCGGCTGATCGGCCGCTGCCCGTGCGCGGCGTCGACTTCTGGGCGCACGACCGCCTTCACGTCCCGCTTTCGCCGACGCGCAACCTTCTGCCAAACCCGTCGTTCGAAAGCGGGCTTAGGTACTGGCGGTTCAACGAACACGGATCGCACCGGTACGTTCCTGGTGGAGTCCCTGGCCAGGAAATCGTCTTTGGCGGGCTTTTCGGGCGCTGTGCTTTGAAGCTGAATGCGGTTCCCGGAAAGCGGACGCTGTTCTCCTTCCCCACGCCGCTCGAAGACGGCAAGACCTATACGCTCAGCGCCTACGCGAAGTCGTCCTCTGGCGCGAAGTGCGACTTTACGATCGGCCTTGCGCCGGCGGCGACATCGCGTAAATTCGACGACGCCTATCCCGGGCAGTTCTGGTGCTTTGGCGACATAACCAACAAGCTGGCGAAATTCAAGGCCGATGGTGAATGGCGGCGCTTTTCGAGGACGTTCACCGGAAAGGGCTGCGGACTTGCGTTCTCCGTCTCGGGCGGTGACGGACTTCTCGTGGACGGCTTCCAGCTCGAAGAGGGCGACACGGCCACGGAATACACTGAAGCCCCCGTGCAGGCACGTCTCGTCACGTCCGACCCGCGCAACTGCGTTCCATCCGGCAATGCGCTTGACGCGCGGATTGAACTTGCGGGACGTCCGGGCGTGACGGCGGAAATCGGCTATTCGCTTGAAAACGTCTATCTCTCCAAAGTCAGGGTCGGGCGCGTCGCGGCAACCATCGGCGAGGACGGCGCGGCTTCTGCCAAACTCGGTTTGATGAAGTTGCCGAAGGGTCTTTACGTTCTTCGGTGCGATTTTGCCGCGAAGGGAGAGGACGGCAGGGAAGTCTTGTGGACAGACTACTTCCGCCTTTGCGTCTATCAGCCGCTGGACAACCGCCATGCGACGAAGAACGTCTTTGCCGCGCAGCAGTGGTTCGACCATCCGCTTGGCGCGGAGGCGGCCTCGTTCCTCCGTCGTTTCGGCTTCGGCGCGACGACTTGGGGCAGCGGCTGGCGCAAGGGGGCGAAGCCGCCGGAAGGATTGGAGGACGGGCGTCCATATGTCGGGCTTCTGCGGGAGAACCGCATCGAAAGCCTTGTCACGACCTGTTTCGACTGGAAACTTGCGGGGCTTTCCAATCCACGCGAGTGGACGGAAGTGACGCCGGAGATGGAGGCGAAGATCGAGGATTTCGCCTACCGGTATGCCGAGGGGCTTCCGCCGGACGTCTTTCGCGGCGTGTCGTTTTCCAACGAAGACGAGCGCTCCGGTCTGCCGTCTTCAGGCCGCTACGACGAATACTTCAAGGCGCAGTCCGCCGCGATACGCGGCGCGAAGAGGCGTCATCCCGAACTGCGCGGTGCGCCGACGCACGGCACTTTCTGGTATTCGCCCAAGGGCACGTCGGGAATCGCAATCTCCAACTACCTGCGCGTTTCGCAGGAGAAGGGATTCCGCTACGACATGGTCGGAATCCACTGCTACGGACTTTGCGACAAGCCGGGGCATCCCGATCTTGACGATAGTCTCGGCCATCTTCGCGCCGACATGGTGCGATACGGCTACGGACCGGAGACGCCGATCTGCGTTTCCGAGACGGGCAACAACAGTCTGACATTCATTCCCGAATGGGACTGCACCGGATGGGGCGACACCTATCTGCGCGAGAAGCCGTCCTACGCATGGGGACTGAAGGAGTTGGACTATTCGGCGGAATACGTCCGCCAATATCTTACCGTCCTGAAGCACTGGCCGCAGGTCGAGTCGCTCAATCCGTGGATATGTCCGTTCTGGCGCGACGGGGAGCTTACGCCCATTGCGCTGGCCATCGGCGTCAACGCGCTTGGCAACCTGCTTCCCGACTGCCGCTATGTGGCCGACATCCGTCCGGTGGGGACGATTCGCGGCTACGCCTTCGCGCGTCCTGCGACGGGGGATGCGCTTGCGGCGGTGTGGAGCGTCGATCCGGGACATGCCGACGGCACGCTCCCGCCCAAGCGGTTCAGCGTCCCTCTGCCGAAAGGTGCGAAGGTCGCGGACTTTTGCGGAAACGTCGTTCCGGCGAGGCTGGACGGGAACGGCCTCTGCAACCTGAAGATCACGCAGTTTCCGACCTACATCATCGCACCCGACGCGAAAGCGCTTGCGGACGCCCTCAACGGGGCGGAGTCGTTCGACCTGTCCGACAACCTGACGGTTACTTGCGCGCCCGATGGAAGCGGAGCCGTCGATATCCGCATTGCAAACCGCGTGGCGCGTCCGTTTGAGGGGACGATTTCGTGCGACGGCGAGGAAAGGCGGCTGTCGATCCCCGCGGCCGGAAGCACAAACGTTCTTGTGAGGGTGCCTGAAACGGGCGGCGGCAAGCCCACGATCCATTCACAGTCCGTCAAGTATGTCGTCAGGTCAGGCGGCGGCGCATCGATGTCGGGCGAGTGGAAACTCGACTGGTTTGCCGCGCCGCGCTTCGAGGGCGAGATCGACTGGAGCGCAGTCTCCGCATTCGCCATCGCCAACCGCGTGGAGGGGAAGCCGAACGGGATGGTCGCAGGCTGCAAGGCCGCCTGGAACGAGAAGGGACTTGCCCTTGTGGTGCGGCTGAAGGACACGAATCGCGTGTTGTTCCCGGAGGAGTGGAAAAAGCAGGGCGCGGAGTCTCGGCTTTGGAGTCACGACTGGGCGGTAGAGGTCTATATCGACACGTTTGGAGACGGCAGGGCGTCCGCAGCAAAGGGCTATGGCGACGACGACTACCGCTACGACTTCGCACCGTCGCCGGACGGGAAGAGCGGACGCGCCAAAGTGTGGCGGACGCGCGGCGTCAACCAGCAGCTCGCCGACGGGCTCAACTATCCTAAGGACGAGGAGGTTGCTGAGAAGGTGCGATGCGACTTCGCGCTGACGAAAGACGGCGGCGAATACCGCATATTCCTCGACAACCGATATCTCATGCCGCTTGAACTTCGTGCCGGGAGCGTTGCCGGACTTGGAATCGTCGTCCACAATCGTGACAGAGACCCGGACGGCAATATCGCCTATGGCGCCTTGTCCAATGCGACTCTGCCGGGACGGCACTGCGCGAACTCCCCGCAGCTCTGGCCGCTTATGCTACTGACAGATGACTCCTTTGACGACAACGACAAGGAGAAATAGCATGATCGGCAGGATATTGCGAGACTCGCAAGAAAGGAGGATTTGCGTGCCATGATTAGATTTGTGTGTTTCGCGGCGGCGCTCTTGTTGCCGTGCCTTGCGCATTCGTCCAAGTGGAACATGTTCGAACGGCGGCTTGGGATGTTTGTCCATTGGGGCATATACTCCGTAGGCGAGTGGCACGAACAGGAAGAGATGCGAAGAGGGATGTCTCGCGCCGATTATGAAAAGCGCGCCGGGCGTTTCACGGCGGAGAAGTTCGATGCGGACGCACTCGTTGATGTTGCGGAATCCGCTGGCGCGGAATACATCGTATTCACGGCGAAGCACCATGACGGCTTCTGCATGTGGGATACGAAGACGACGGACTTCAAGGTTACGAACACGCCGGCGAAGCGAGATGTCCTCGCCGAACTTGCAGCTGCATGTTGCAGGAGGGGGATGAAGCTTGGATTATACTACTCGAATCCCGACTGGCACCATCCCAACGCGCACAACGAGAAGAGTTCGCACCAGATTCCTGTTCAGCCGGGCGACGAACCCGATATGGCGAAGTACGCTGAATATGTAAAGTCGCAGGTGACGGAACTTCTCTCCAACTACGGCGAAATCGTCTGTTTCTTCTGGGACATTCCGACAAAGATAGGCCGTCCTGAAATGGATGCGCTTGTGCGGAGTCTCCAGCCGGGGATCATGGTCAACAACAGGGGCTGGGGAAACGAGGGCACGAGCGACTATTCCACGCCGGAGCGAAGCTACGCGGCGGGAGGAAGCGACGGACGACATGTCGAGGCGTGTGACTCGGTTGGAGCGCAGAGCTGGGGCTACCGCGCCAATGAAGACTATCGCACTCTTCGCTACCTGACGGGAAGGATCGATGCCTATCTCGCAAGCGGAGCGAATTTTCTTTTGAATGTCGGGCCAAAGGCGGACGGTACGATTCCCGACGAAGCCCGCGCAATCATGGCGGATGTCGGCAAGTGGCACGAAAAGGTGCGCGATTCTTTTCGCAACGTGAAGACTGTTAGCGGCCTGAAGCTCAAGACTGCGCCTAATGCAGTCGTGACGCGCAGAGATGACACGCTCTTTGTGCATTTTCCATCAGGCCTTGATGCGACGGGTCTAGACTTGTGCCCGCTTGCCGCGATGCCGGAGAAGGTTACGCTGCTTAATACCGGCAAGACGCTCAGTGTCCGTGTGGAGCTTATGCCGTGGAATGTGGGCGACATCAACCGCGAGACTCTTCATGTCTGGGGCATTCCGGCAGATGAGCTCGCCAACGAATGCATCGTTCTTCGCCTCGACTTTGCCCCCGGCGCCCTTGACGCCAAATAGCTAGGCATGTCGGAACCAAAACGCCGCGAACCTGTTCTTGCATATCATAAGGAGATAGACACGGAGGGGACAGTCCCCGCGGAACGTGCGTTTTACAGGCATTTTGACCGGTCAGGGCGTAGAACGCGATGTGGCAAGGCCGCCCCGGCCTTGTAGCAAGGGGGGCGCCCTTGCCACATCAGGATTATAAACCTGCGGGGCGGCGATTGCTCACCGGCTCTGATCTCCTGCGGTTTTGCGGGATTTCTCAGAAGATTTGCAGGAATCTTTTTTATAATTGTCTATTTAGAACGGGCAGGAACAGGTGGGGGACGGACCCCGCAGAACGCGCGTTTTACAGGGGTTTCTGCGCTTTCTGCTCTTTGAATGACCTCGGAATCGGGTAGAAACCCTGCGAAGCTGCTGTTTCCTGGCGGGCGCTTAAACAGGCGCGGCATCGCGGCAAATCCGCACCAAATCTTTGACGGCCACTTGACCGCATAACCATCATTCGCATTCCCCAACCACGTCAACCAGCACTTGATGCCAATGATGGATTTCGTCCGCACCATAATCTCATTTTTCCGTTGCCTTTCGTCCGCGGGTTTGGTATGATGTCCGGCATGAATCGTGCAAAGACAGTGAAGATGTGGGCCGAGCTTGGCGACGAGAGGCCGAGGCTGGGCGACTTCGAGGATTACATAAACCGTCCGATGGGCTGCGGCCCATACGGGTTCCTGCGCCTTGGGGATGTCTACGAGTACCTGACGCGCGGCGAATACTGGTGGATGTACCTGCGCGCATTCAGAAGGGACTGCTCGCGCCGCGTCGCGAAGCTGAAGGCCGTGGAGAGGCGTCCAAGGTACTACGCGGCGGAGAACGAAAGGCGCCGCGCGCTCGCGGCCGAGCGGCGGAAGATCCGCGCACGGGCGACGACCAACGCATGCCCGACGCGCGGGGCGATCCTGGAGGCGTGGAACCGCCGAAAGGACTCGCATGAGGCGGCGATCCGCTTCGGGAGCATGCTTGAGGACCTCGAGTGCTACCTCGACAACTCGCTGAGGCGCAACGAGGACGGGGTGATTATAGGCCGCAATCCAGGGATAAAGGGCTGGCTGTTTGAGAACATCCCCGAGATATCCGGGCA